>ENA-OQBJ01001012-OQBJ01001012.1-human-gut-metagenome-genome-assembly--contig:-NODE-1012-length-12395-cov-3.543854_pt1 | contig 12395 bp, 14 predicted proteins | sample MGYA00242743_ERZ504545 | MGnify/ENA primary metagenome ERZ504545 (study PRJEB26092, sample SAMD00036252) | human gut metagenome | host: Homo sapiens | study: EMG produced TPA metagenomics assembly of...
CTGATTTTTCCGGTTAGGTCAGATCATTTCTTTTTCAGTCTGTAATTTATAATATTACTCAATAGCTCTGGCCTGGCTGATTTGGTACTTAGAAGAGTAACCTTTTTTTTCTCCTGATTTTCTGTATTATCTTTATTTGTCGAGTTTTCTTTTATTTTTCTGTATTTATTCTCCTTTTCTATATACTTCAGAATTTCTTCAAAGCCCTTCATCAGATTATTATCACCATCCGAAAAACTGTCAGACTCTTCCGTATAAGCGGGATTAAAATTTTTATCAAATGATACATTCAACAGACTACCTGGATCCTGACCATCAGATAAGAAACTATTTTTAAAGAAATATACATTGCAATTCACATAATGACCATCCGCATCGTTATCATTCATGATTGATGTGAAACTACTCTTAAAAGTTTCATTATTCTGTAATTTTGTCTGATTAATAATACATGGTTTTTTCTTTGATTTCTGAGGGGAAACTATGTCAAGAATCTTTTGGTAGGAAGATTCATTTAATCCAGTTGCATTTAAATAAATCAGATTATAATCTTCCAGCTTTGTTTTCCCGGAATCAGAATCTGTATCTCCGGCAGAAAATGACTCATCAGAACTACTTTCCACCTCCGGCATAACCTCATTTTCTGTACCATCCTGAAAACTTTCTTCCTGATTGTCCTCATTGTCTGTACTGTCACTAAATTCCTTTTCGATAGACACTAGCTCAACTCCGGCTTCGCTGACCATTGGATCTACTTCTGAAGTATATCCTTCATTCTGAGCTGCTGCCTGATCTTCTGTATGGGCTTCGTTTGTATCCTGAGTGTCGGTATTTTGCTCATCAAAGGTATTGTCTGTCTGCCCATCATCCAACTGGTTATCTTCTGTCTGAGAGTTATCTGCCTGTACATCATCTGAGTTTGCGCTATCATCTGCTGATGAATGATCGGGATCAGTGCTATCGCCGTCACCAGTTGTTTCCGTAGCTTCACTGTCACCGAATGCCGTTTCCTCAGCGCTTCCATATATCGCATTAAAATCATCTGCCGTTATGGTAGTTACCTCGATTTTAAAAGCATCAAACTGTTTCCTTTCATCACTTCCCTCTTCACCCGGTTCCAGATGGAACACATACTGCTTAAACCAGTCATGATTTGTATATCCCCCCTGATAATACATATGATCTACTTCCACTGTCTGTTCTGGGGCAGTATCATCAGGTACGAAGTCGTAATTTCCTGTGCCCGGAGTTAATTTATACTCTGCATCGGAAATATAATGAGTTGCTGTTTTTCCGTTTTCTGCCAGAATATACGGATTATTCTCATCCGCATAGGAAGGAGAATACCAGCCATAATATTTATAGGCATGGGAATCTCCTGCTGCCGCAGTTTCATCCTTTTTACAGCAAAAATAGACTTTATCTACCTTATAATAGTAATTGTATCCCAAATCCTCCGGGAGCTGACGGATATCACTGTATGCTACAGGCTGACGCTGGGTTACAATAGATATCGGATATTTAACAGCATTGTTGACACTTTCACCCTTGTTCCATAACCAGAACCAGTACTGTCCATCCTGAATCGTGATATTACAGTATTGAGTTTCCTCAGTTGTCTCAATTTTGGTTTCTTCAAGTCTTTCTTTAAGTTTGAAATTAGGATCTGTAATTGCATCAACGTTAATTGCCTTTGTTTTGATCGTATTCAGATTACTGATTAACTTATACTGATAAAACGGATACTGGTCTATAGTAATACCATAATATACCAGAGGGTCTTCAGATGTGTTAACTTCCTTTGCCGTACCATTTTGGTCCGTTAATGGTATATATTCAATTAATCGATGTTTGTTTTTGTCAACTACATTAGTATCTTCCAGTTTTGTTGCTTCATTATCTGTGATATTTTCCTCTTTCGAAGCAGAAGATACATTGTTATCCTGTCCATTGCTGTCTGTGGAACTTACACCACTTTCTCCTGCGTTTAATTCTTCAGAAGAAAATTCACCATCGGAAAATCCCGCATCTGCTGCTCCTGAATCTATCTGAGGTTCACTCATAACAACATCCTGCTGATTTTGTCCGGTTATATTGTCTTCTGTGTTGCTTTGCTCTGTCCTATTTCCTTCATCTAAGGATGTAAATTCCTCACCGCCTGATGAAAAAGCATTTTCAGCAGATGTATTATTCTGAATAAGAAGCTTATTTCCAGCTGGGCTGGCAGGGTTTTCGCCAGGGAAGGTATAATTCTTGTTGAAAATATTATTTGCAATTTCGGTAGTCAGGTCGCTGTAAACATTTTCATAATATCCATATCTGCCATTTTCATAGTTATATTCCGAAAGAATTGTTTCCTTTCCCTGTCCAGAAGAATCTTTCAGCGCATTGTTTACCATAGTATTATTTACTTCGGAAAATTCCAGAAAATAAGGTGCATTTGCCCCATCACTGTCAGCATAGTAAAAATTCTGAATATTTTCTCTGTACTTGGCATTTGGATTATCTGCATCCCCTGTATCTGTGTCATTTGCCTTTTCACGAATCGGATAATACTGCTGTTCCTTCTTAGTATAGTCACCGGTTCCGGCTGGATTTTCCTGATAGGTTCCATTTATCTTTACTGTATATGTTATAGGTTTATCAGTGGTCGGATCTATAAATTGTTCAATTTCTTTCCATAATTTTGAATCCTTCTCTTCCTGGGTAAGGAAATATTTCTCCTGGTAATTACCATAAGAAAGAGGATAATCCGCCGATTCTCCTGTACTTGGACCATCTGTTTGATAACACACACTTTGAATCTGTTTGATTCCGGTACTGTTACTTGTATCAATACTGCCATCCTGATTCAGTTTTACATTCATGGCAAATTCTTTGCGCTTCACAGGATCGGAAATTTTTGACAGACCCTCATCCAGCGAATCAAATGTGATGGTATGCGCCTGATTCTTATCATCAGTATATTGGTATTGATAAAGCTTCACATACGGCTCCTGCCGGATACGTAATAGCCAATTTCCGCTTCACTTGTATTATCAACGATTTCTAATATTTTAAAAGGCTTCTCAGCAGTTGTATCATTTACAATCTGCTCGATACCGGGCATCATAGCCGGAGATGCCTGTACAGAGACGCTGGACTGAAGCAGGGCGCAACCCCCAGGATGCCTGCCAGGCAACTGCTGTACCTGATGCCACTATTTTTTTATGCCTGATCTTCATCATCATGTATGTTATTCTCCTTGATGTATAATTACAATGTTATCTTACGATTCAACTTTTCCTTTTCTCACAGAAAAAATCCTATCGTTTCCTCTTAGAACACATTACTTCAGAGGATTGCTATAGGTACAAGATTATCATAAATCCCAGACAACTTCAATGAAAGAGATGTCGGAAAATGTGAAAAATTTATCGCCTGACATATCTGCTGACGATGTATCTTTACCATAAAAGTAATATGGTAATACCCCTGACGATCCCTGAAAAAAGCCACAGGCTGGATGAACCAGTCTGTGGCTTTTTTGTAACCTGCCTATCTTCTGTCTGCACCGCTTTCCTTATAGTAGCGTTCCTTACTCTGATACATTCTTGCATCTGCAGTTTTTGAGATTTCATATGCACTACCCCAGTTTCTCTCTGTGCTGAAAACCCATCCGTACGAAACAGTCATTGAATCAACAAACTTTCCATGCCAGTTTGCCACATTGGAGTCGAAGCCATGTATCAGTTCTTCCACCTGACTTGTATTCTCTGTAATGATAACAGCAAATTCATCTCCACCGATTCTGTATACCTTTCCATACTCATGAAGCTGTCTCTCATGCAATCTGCCGCTGCGCATATAAGCTCGTCTCCTGCCATATGGCCATAAGAATCATTTGCCCGTTTTAATCCGTTCAGATCTACAGAAATGTATACCCATTCCTCACTAAGATTAAGCTTTTTCATATCATTTTCATATGCGTGCCTGTTTAAACATCTGGTAAGCTCATCCGTATTTGAGGTGTATATCAGTTTTTCTTTTTCCAGTCTTTCTTTCATCACTTTGGAAAACATATAGGTTATACAGCAGGATGCCAGTACCAAATATGCACCTACTATAAAAATAGCAATCATGCCGCCCTGCTGATAAAATGAATCCTCTACAGTTACAATAACAATATAGTTATCATTCTGGTGCATCATGCATCTGCAGTGCTTTCCATCCATTCTGATCTGTGTTACAGTCGCACCGTCAGCACTGACATGATCCGCTGATATCCCCACATCTTCCAGTTTTTTCCCTAATTTGCTACTGTCCGTGGCTCCTTCTATTACCTGTGTATCCCCATCTGCAACCATAATTTCCATGCCTTTATATACCGGCATTCCGGCAACTACATTGGAAATGTTATTCTGCTTTATTTCATTGAGAAGTCTCTTTGGCTTAATTCCCACCTGGAGCATCTTGGTTCCGTCTTCGTTCCAGGTGATGGCATACATCATTTTCTTTCCCTCTGCAGTATTGGGAGTAACATCCTGACACATGGTCAGCGATTTATCCTTAAGCATAGGCTTAAAATACTCCATCTGCGTACCGGAATCAAAATTATAGCCAAAATACTTGGGCGCAGAACCACTGTAAATAGTTCCCTGATCATCAAACAGATGTATCTCATCAACGGCCATTAATTTTGCTATTTTCTGCAGCTCATTCACATCATATTCTACCGCCGGATCAGCATCAATCATATATGACACAGCTTTAGCCCTTACAATATAATCGTCCTTTAACGATTCGATCAGCTCGTTCCTGTTCTCATCATTTTTATCAAGCACAGTAATCACACGATCAAGAAGCACCTTTGATGTTCTATGGGCATTTTTTGTCATTAACATATTTCAAAATGCTCGCTTCAAGGAGTAAGGCAACCACAATTATCATAATAGATAAAATTATAATTTTTTTCTTCTTCATATTTCCCGTTCCTTTGTCAGATATGTGGTTTTAGTGTAGCAAACGGCAGATGGGATGTCAACCTGGGAAGATGAAGAAGCCACAGATTGGTGATTTCCAGTCTGTGGCCTGATTAGATTTATCAAACGGATATTCTCAAAATGCTTTAAGATCTTTAATAGTTTTCAAAGGCTTCTACAATTTTCTGCATATCGTCCGTGTTAAAGCGCTCATCACAGCTGACAGACATGATATGGGAATAAATATATTGAGCTCCTGGATAGTCTTCAACCTTTACAAAAGGTGGTACAGGCCAGTATACTTTAGGCGGAATGTGCCTGTCTGCCAGATGCTTGATAAGGGCGTCCCGGTTTTCCACAAAGAAAGGGAAAAACATAGGACAGATATCATCTGAAAGATAAGGAAATACCGGGCGGATATCGGAGCGTTCCGGCAGGTGTTCCAGAAGGTAACGGTAATTTTCCTGGCGTTTACGGATCGCATCCCGGAATGGATAATGAAGAATCGTTTTAAGGGAAGCTTCATCCCCTTCCTGGATATCGAAAATTTCACGAAGCATAAATTCCGCTTTCCAGAAAACATCATTGCCTTCTTTATTATAGTCCTCATTTCCTGTATGCTCGTAGGTCTCTCGGGATTGAAGAGCCTGATCTCTAAGGGAAAACTGTTCTTTATTGATAGGAATAGGCTTTACGCCAAAGGTGCCCTTTCGCTTGATGGCAAGACCACCGGAGGCAACACCCATCCATTTGCGGAGACTGACAGCAATATAGTCAGCATCCGGACAGGCCGGCAATGGAGAAAATGCTGTATGGGTAGTATCCACTATTACAGAAACGCCACTGGCTTTACATTTTTTGACAAAGTTCTCATCATAGGTAGGATAACCATAGTATCCACAGACAAGGAGAACACTGATCTGCGGGATCATCTCTTCCTCAAACACAGGGGAAAGATTTTTGTCAAAATCATAATAATGAATTTCATATCCTGCTTTTACAAAGCAGCCCAGAACTGTTTCGCAGTCATAGGAAGCAGATATGCCACACGCTTTTGATCTGTTAACATCAGATCCCTCAGACAGTAATAAATGGCACAACGGCCGGACATTAGATGAGCGGTGTCCCCGGGATCAGGCAGGTATGCTCCACATAGTTGTTTGGCTCAGAGCCAACAGGTTGATAGGGGAAAAAGCCTCCAATTTCCATAGTAAAAACCTCCTTTAATTCAATTTATATATTATACTTAATATTTCAAAATATTTAGCAAAAATGAAAGTAATGACTTTACAAAACCATTATAACATGAATATTATAAAATATAAAGTAAAGTATATACTTCACTTAAAGATATTTTACAGGGAATGAAAAAGAGGCTGCTTATTGCTATTTTGGGGTATTTTCTCCAGTCACCCTGAGGGGACATTTGATGTAATACTTATGGATATTATGATGCCTCTGATGGACGGATACGAAGCCACACGCCAAATCCGGAAGCTTGACAGGACGGATGCTTCTTCCATTCCCATCATCGCACTGACCGCCAATGCTTTTGCAGAAGATGTCCGCCACGCACTGGACTGTGGCATGAACGCACATCTGGCCAAGCCACTGGATGTGGAAAAAATGATCCATACGATTGCTCTATGCCTGTAATGAAATATTTTTTTCGCAAATATTGCACAGTAACAGATTCTGTGCTATCATTCTTTAAAGAGCTTAAGGGGTAAAGTATATATTTTACTCCTGGCATAACTATTATTTAACATTTTTATTTACAGGTAAAATACATGCAAAAAAGAGATAAAGGCTTTACTCTGGTTGAACTTGTAGTCGTGATCGCAATCCTGGCAATTCTTGTCGGACTCCTGGCACCTTCTTACACAAAATATGTGGAACGAAGCCGCGAATCAACAGACCTGGCAAACGTCCGTACTGAGTATGGTGAAATGATGGCAGATATAAATCTGGAGGGAAAAAATCCCGAAGAGGCTAAGAGAACAGTTAAGCTGAAACAGAAAATAGATGACTGGCAGTCCGCAAAAACTATCACCATCGCCGGGATTTCCCATACTGTAGGTGACGAAGATACTGCCAATTGGAAAGGAATTCCAGTCGCCAATGGAACATGTGAGATTTCCCTTAATGATGATAACAGTGTGAAATTTACATGGTCCGGCGGAAATGGGAGTGGTGTGAAGAAATATCCGTTTAATATTGATGAAGATTTGATGGGGCCGCTCAAGGATTCTGGTTTATTAAACACTGATGCTGATATAATGAATGCATATAACTTTGAAATTGATTCCAAAGCAGGTACCAAAAGAGTTGAGAAAATTGAAAACGAAATTGCCAAAAAAGAAAAAAGTCTGCTGAAATACGGTACCTGGGCATATTATGGAAATGGAAATGGAAGATTTCCATCCGATCATTATCTTTTTTGGACTTCTTTAGACACCAATAAAGTAGGTGTTAATAAAAAAATCCCAGTTATCATCAGCACAACAGATGGCAAATTCTATGTTTCCGAAACAACAACTGCTACTCGCTCCAAAAAAACTTATGTGACAATCCTTGCAACTGTAACTACGCTAAACGATTACAAAAAATATCTTTCTTCAGATCAAAAATACGAAACTTTGCAGGACGCTTACGATGCATATGAAAAGTTACTTACCGAAGGTAAATATGTGGAATATAAGGATACTCTGCCGAAATTATAAAAAATTCCCTGTTCAGACCAGAAATAAAATATTTCCGGCCGGGCAGGGAATTTCTTTCTTCACTGATTATCATACCGCATCCTTACACACTCTCTGAATATGCATTGCCAGATATCCTGTCTCTGTTTCATCCAGCTTATGTCCAATACATCCTTCCAGGTTTTTACAGATGTCAGTGGCAACCTTATAGGCCTGTGGATACTGATCCAACATATATTCATTCATATCCAGGTTCAGCTTCTCCCCTGTAGATGCACGCGCTACCATATACTTCATATGGTTCATCAGACGATTATAGGACAGTGACAGTACATCGATTGGCTTACCTGTTGCTTTCTCGATCATATCTATACACTCTCTCACTGCTCTCGCAGTCTGCATGGCAACAGATACCTTCTCGTCACCAATTGCAGAATGAATATGCAATGCCACATATCCAACCTCATGATCATCAATCTCTATCTGAAGTCTTTCTCTCAGAATTGTTTTCAGTGTTTCCGCAACTTTAAATTCACTGTAGAAAAGAACCTTGATATCCTCTGTCAGCGGATTGCTGATCTGCTCATTTCTGCGGATTCTGGCGACTGCAAAAGAAATATGGTCAGCAAGTGGAAAAAGAATTCCTCTGTCTATGGAATCTCCAAACACTTTCTGTGACTCTGTCAGAATTGCATCTGCAATCTCCAGATACTCCGGCTCTATTCCCTTTACCAGTTCCTTCGCAGATCCACGCTCTGTCTCCTGTTCCAGACGATATGTAGTGCATCCCTCCGGCTTATCAAAACGCTGGCTGACCTTTTTCCCAAAGCCAACACCCTTGCCAAGAATCACATACTCCTTGTTTTCATCCATATCAATGGCTATAACACCATTATTATTTAATATCTTGCTAACTCTGTACATCTCTGTCATAATCCCCTCTATAAAAATTTATTGCCATTATAACAATTTTCCCTTTGCCCTTAAAGCATGTTTGATATAGTTTACCATATTTTGAATAAGAATCCTACCCGTCACACAAATTTGATACATTTTTGATTCCCAGATTTCTCCTGCAAAAAGTCATGCTTTTCAATTCACATGCGTAAAAACAGCCAGATAATCAAGATATCATCTCTTTTGATCATCCAACTGTTTTTTGACATGTTTAACTTCGTTATTTCTATATTATAACAATATTATTCCAGCGTTTCCACCGCAAACAACGGTTCACCGGCCTTGATCTCACCGTTTGCCAGAAGTCTGATCCTCTGGTTGTCTTCCGGTTCAGTATCGAGAATCGGAGAAGTGATGGACGGAGCATTGGCAGTTAAGAACTCCAAATCCAGTTTCATCATCGGATCGCCTTTTTTCACTTTCTGCCCCTCTGTTACCAGGATTTCGAAGCCTTTTCCTTCCAGTTTTACAGTGTCGATTCCCATATGAAGAAGCATAGGGATACCGGAATCTGTCTGGAAACCTATGGCATGTTTTGTATCAAAAATAAACTCAACTTCACCGTCTGCAGGTGCATATACAGTACCTTCTGTTGGTGTCACCACTGCACCGTCACCCATCATTTTTCCTGCAAATCCTTCATCCGGTGCAGTAGAAAGATCTGCTGCGATTCCGTCTACAGGGCTGTAAATGATTGCTGTTTTTCTGATCTTTTCTTCTTTTACAGGTGCCAAGGTCTGTGCTGTATCTGCATTTTTGTCCTCAACCTCTGCACTGTTCTGTCCATCTGCATTTCCTGCTGCAGCATTTTCCTGTACCTGTACATTATCCGGTGTCTCATCTGCGAATTCGTTGGGAGCAGTCTCCAGATATTCTTCCAGCTTCGCCTTGATAACAGTTACATGAGGTCCATAGATAACCTGTACGCCCTGTCCTTTTTTTTACGATTCCTCTGGAATCTGTCTGTTTCAGAAGTTCATCACGAACTCTCTCAGGCTCTGCAACAGTGATACGAAGTCTTGTCGCACAACAGTCAACATCTACGATATTTTTCTTTCCGCCAAGGCCTCTGGTGATCAGTTCACTTACCGGATCACCGGAGGTTGCTGCAGCTGCACCGGCTGTCTTTCCGGCTTCTTTTCTTGCATTTACATCAGCTTTTGTATAAAGCTTTGTCTCTGTATCATCATCTTCACGTCCCGGAGTCTTGAAATTAAATTTCCTGATCATAAATGTAAAGATCACATAATACAGGATAAAGTAAATAATACCAACCGGAATGATCCTCAGCCAGCTTGTTTTTGCATTTCCCTGCAGAATGCCAAAGAGGAACAGGTCAAGGAAACCTCCTGAGAAAGTAAGTCCTACTGCAATATTCAGCATATGTGCGATCATATAAGCCGCACCTGCCAGGATCACCTGAACTACGAACAATGCCGGAGCTACAAACAGGAATGAGAATTCCAGCGGTTCAGTGATACCAGTAAACATACATGCCAGCGCTGCGGAAAGAAGAAGTCCGCCTGCCGCTTTTTTCTTCTCAGGTTTTGCACAGCGATACATAGCCAGCGCTGCTCCCGGAAGACCAAAAATCATAAAGATAAACTCACCAGAGAAATATCTGGTTGCATCCGCACTGAAATGTGCTATATTTGCAGAATCAGCAAGCTGTGCAAAGAAGATATTCTGTCCGCCCTGCACCACCTGTCCTGCAACTTCCATAGTTCCGCCCACTGCGGTCTGCCAGAATGGCATATAAAATACATGATGCAGCCCAAAGGGGATCAGTGCTCGTTTAATAATACCAAAAATCAGAGTTCCCAGATATCCACTGCCTGTTACCAGACCGCCCAGAGCATAAATACCGTTCTGAACTGCCGGCCATACAAAATACATCAGGATTCCCACAAACATATATACAATCGTAGAATGATCGGTATAAATCTTGAGCCGCCAAAGAATGACAGCGCATTCGGAAGCACAATTTTGTGGAAACGGTTATGAAGTGCCGCAACACCAAGACCTACGATAATACCGCCGAATACACCCATCTGCAGAGACTGGATCCCGCATACAGAAGTAATGGTTCCTTCCAGTACATCTGCTGCTATCTGACCGTCTGCTGTGATTTCATTGTTGATAAGAAGCATGGCACTGACAGCCACATTCATAACGAAATATGCAATCAGCGCAGAAAGAGCAGCAACCTCTTTCTCTTTCTTTGCCATACCAATGGCAACACCAACAGCAAAGATCAGCGGCAGATTGTCAAATACAGCACTTCCGACCTTGTTCATAATGATCAGAAGAGAATTAAGTAATGTTCCGCTTCCCAGGATCTTCTGCAATCCATAGGTAGCGATGGTTGTTTCATTTGTGAAGGAACTGCCGATACCAAGCAGCAGACCTGCAACAGGGAGAATTGCGATCGGAAGCATAAAGGATCTTCCCACACGCTGCAAAACTCCAAAAATCTTGTCTTTCATGTTCTTTTGTCTCCTTTTCCTTATTCGTGCGAATAAACCGTCTTGTTTCCGGGAGATTAAAACCTTCTGACATATGATTATTCCGCGTTTTACCACAAAGAATACATCAAAAAAAAGGCACTAACCCCCATAAACATTAAAAAATAACATTTATGACCGGTTAATGCCTGCCTGTCCAGTAACACACCAAATCTGTGCTATACTATAAAGGATTATTTATTCCCTGTCAAGATACTCAGGAAAATTTTTTACAAAATATTTTTGCATTTCATGAATCGATCTCTGTCTTCCCATTTTAATCCATTCAGATCTACAGAAATGTACACCCATTCATCGCTGAGTTTAGGCTCTTTTCAGGGGGATTTTATCAGTTTCTCTCTTCCAGATATTCCAGACATTCATTCACATCTTTAATACCAAGTTCCTTGCGTACTTTATCCTGAATTTCCACCAGACATTCCAAAAGAAGAGGATTAAATATTCCGCATTCTCCATTCAGGATCATCTCCATTGCCTTCTCATGAGAATATGCTTTCTTATATACCCGGTCACTTACCAGGGCATCATACACATCTGCCAGTGATACCACCTGTGCAGATATGGGGATTTCTTCTCCCTTCAAACCATCCGGATATCCTTTTCCATCATAACGTTCATGATGCCAGCGGCATATTTCATAGGCATATTTCATCATCTCTTCATCATGATACATTTCCAGCCTGTCAAGCATCCGGGCCCCTATGATCGTGTGCTGTTTCATAGCTTCAAATTCTTCCTTTGTAAGCTTTCCGGGTTTATTCAGAATTTTTTTCATCAATTCCATCTTACCGATATCATGAAGTGCGGAAGCTGTGGCGATCATATGCTGCTGAGACCAGGAAAGATCGTAATTCTCTGATTTTCGCATCAATTTCTCCAGCAAAAGCTGAGTCAGAATATTAATATGCAACACATGAAGCCCGCTTTCACCATTTCGGAACTCTACAATCTGACTGAGAATCCCGGTCATCATACGGTTGTTTTTCTCTTTTTCATAAATCTGATCTGTTACCAAATGGATCAGACGCCTCTGCTTGGCATAAAGCTTGATCATATTGATAACCCGCTGATATACCACCTTAGCATCAAATGGTCTGCTTATATAATCCGAAGCCCCCAGTTCGTAAGCACGGCGGATATAACTCTCTGATCCTTCACTGGAAATCATGATCACCGGTATATCCTCGATCCATTTATCTCTGTTCATATAGCGAGTACTTCAAATCCATTCCATTTTGGGCATAATCAAT
>ENA-OQBJ01001013-OQBJ01001013.1-human-gut-metagenome-genome-assembly--contig:-NODE-1013-length-12375-cov-8.316950_pt1 | contig 12375 bp, 13 predicted proteins | sample MGYA00242743_ERZ504545 | MGnify/ENA primary metagenome ERZ504545 (study PRJEB26092, sample SAMD00036252) | human gut metagenome | host: Homo sapiens | study: EMG produced TPA metagenomics assembly of...
CCCCGGCAAAGCCCGAGCCCCAATCGCTGCCCCAGGCGCCGTTACCGCTAAAGATACTGTCGAAGATATCGCCCCAGCCGCTCGCGCCGGCACCGGCACCATAGCCGCCGCCATACGCGCCGCCCGCGCCCGGCATGCCACCGAACATGAGCATCTGGTCGTACTCTTTGCGCTTCTTCTCGTCCGAAAGCGTTTCGTAGGCCTCGCTGATCTCCTTGAACTTGGCCTCGTCGCCGCCGGCATCGGGGTGATATTTTTGCGCGAGCTTGCGAAACGCGCTCTTGATCTCTTTGTCGGAGGCGCTCTTGGATACGCCCAGGATGTCATAGAAGGTTTTGCCTGCAGCCATCGTAGCTCCTCTCCTGTTACATCCGCCGCCCCTGCGGACGGCGGCTCATGCTGTCATATGGCACTTGGCCAGAAAGGGCCCCGGGTGTTGCCCCGGGGCCCTTCTCAATTACTCCTCGGTGCCCTCGGCCGTATCGGCCGCGGCATCCTCGGGCGCCGCTTCGGGCTCCGGTGCGGGGCGCTTCTCGCCACCGTAGGTCACCGTCACCATCGCGGAACGCAGGATGCGATCCGCCATGCGGTAGCCCTTCTGGTACACGTCGTTGACGGTCTCGTCGTACTGCGATGCGTCCTCGACGCGACCCACGGCCTGGTGCTCGAGCGGATCGAACGCCTCGCCCTTGGGGTCGATGGGCTCAACGCCCTCGTGTGCAAACACATCGAGCAGCTTGGCATGCACCGCGTCAACGCCATCGACGAACTGCTTAAAATCGTCGGAAAGCTCCTGGCTACGGGCATGGTCGATCGCACGCTCGATATCGTCGACCACCGGCAACAGCGCGGTGACAAGCTTCTCGGTCGCGCGCTCGCGCTCGGCGATGCGCTCGTTGGCGGTGCGGCGACGGAAGTTCTCCCAGTCGGCCTGCAGGCGGGCGGTGCGCTCGGTGGCGTCCTTCGCCTTGTCCTCGGCGGCCTTCTGAGCCTCTGCCGCAGCATCGAGCTCGCTGCGCACGTCGGCAAGCTCCTTTTGGGCCTGCTCGAACTTGAGCTTAAAGTCGTTGTCGGCGGCTTCCTCACCGGCGCGGATAGCAGCTTCCACCATCTCGTCCTCGGTCATCGTCGCCTCCTTGTTGGAATCCTCTACCTGGTTCTCGGCAGCCTCGGCGGCTCGGTCTCGTTGACCTCGGTATCGTCGACGGCCTCTACGGGAATCTTCACGTCCTTCTCCTCAGAGTCAACGGGGGCGGCGCCAGCGGCGGCCGCTCCGTGCGAGCTTTACGGGCGGACATGATTACTTGTCCTCGTCGTCCACAACCTCGTAGTCGGCGTCGACAACGTCATCGTCGGCAGGCTGGGCACCGGCGGCGCCGTCGGTCTGCTGCTGAGCGTCGGCGTAGACAACCTGAGCCAGCTCGTAGGCTACGGACTGCAGGGATTCGCCAGCGGCCTTGATGGCCTCGACGTCAGAGCCTCGAGCGCCTTCTTGGCGTCGGCGATAGCGGCCTCGGCCTTGGACTTCACATCGGCGGAAACCTTGTCGCCCAGCTCGTTGAGGGTCTGCTCGGTGGAGTAGCACAGGCTGTCGGTCTGGTTGCGGACCTCGACCTCTTCCTTCTGCTTCTTGTCCTCCTCGGCATGAGCCTCGGCGTCCTTGACCATGCGATCGACTTCGTCGTCGGAAAGCGCGGTGGAGCCGGAAATGGTGATCTGCTGCTCCTTGCCGGTGCCTTGTCCTTAGCAGAGACCTTGACGATGCCGTTGGCGTCGATGTCGAAGGTGACCTCGATCTGCGGCACACCGCGGCGGCAGCCGGGATACCGGTCAGCTGGAACTTACCGAGCGACTTGTTATCGCGGGCAAGCTCGCGCTCGCCCTGGAGCACGTTGATCTCGACGCTGGTCTGGTTGTCGGCAGCGGTAGAGTAGACCTCGGTCTTGGAGGTCGGGATCGTGGTGTTGCGGTCGATCATCTTGGTCATGATGCCGCCCATGGTCTCGACGCCCAGCGACAGCGGGGTAACGTCGAGCAGCAGGATGCCCTCGACGTCGCCGGTGAGCACGCCGCCCTGGACGGCAGCGCCGTCGGCAACGACCTCGTCGGGGTTCACGGACATGTTGGGCTGCTTGCCGGTCATGGTCTTGACCAGATCCTGGACGGCGGGCATACGGGTGGAGCCGCCGACGAGGATGACCTCGGTCAGATCGGAGAGCTTAAGCTTGGCGTCGCGCAGGGCGTTGGTGACAGGCTGCTTGCAGCGCTCGAGCAGGTCGCGGGTGATCTTCTCGAACTCGGCGCGGGTCAGCGTGTAGTTGAGGTGCAGCGGGCCAGACTGGTTCATGGTGATGAACGGCAGGTTGATGGTGGACTGCTGGGCTGCGGAGAGCTCCTTCTTGGCGTTCTCGGCGGCCTCCTTCAGACGCTGCAGGGCCATGGGGTCCTGACGCAGGTCGACACCGTTCTCCTGCTGGAACTTATCGGCCATCCAGTCGATGACGCGCTGATCCCAGTCGTCGCCGCCCAGGTGGTTGTCGCCCGAGGTGGACAGAACCTCAAACACGCCGTCAGCGAGGTCGAGGATGGAGACGTCGAAGGTGCCGCCGCCCAGGTCGAAGACAGAATGCGCTGGTCGGTGCCCTGCTTGTCCAGGCCATAGGCCAGAGCAGCAGCGGTCGGCTCGTTGACGATACGCTTGACGTTGAGGCCGGCGATCTTACCGGCGTCTTGGTGGCCTGACGCTGGGCGTCGTTGAAGTAGGCCGGGACGGTGATGACGGCGTCGGTGACGGTCTCGCCAGATACTTCTCGGCGTCGGCTTCATCTTTGCGAGCGTCATGGCGCTCACCTGCTCGGCGGTATAATCCTTGCCCTCGATATCGACGACGGCACGGCCACCCTGGCCCTCCTTGACCTCATACGGCACGGTCTTGATCTCGGAGGTGCACTCGGAGTACTTGCGGCCCATGAAGCGCTTGATGGAGAACACGGTGTTCTTGGGTTGGTGACCGCCTGGTTCTTAGCGGCCTTACCCACGACGCGGTCGCCGTCAGCACGGAAGCCCACGACAGACGGGGTGGTGCGGTCGCCCTCGGCGTTCACGATAATGGTCGGAGAACCGCCCTCGAGGACGGCCATTGCGGAGTTAGTAGTACCAAGGTCGATACCAAGAATCTTACTCATTAGAAATTCCCTCTCTCTTTTGCGTTCGCGCCGCCTCGACGATCTGTCGCGCGGCGCTTCGGCTTGTCTTTCAGGATGTAGTGTATCCCCTTATGGGCCGGAATATACAAAATCTAAGTCAATTCATATAAGATTTCTTATTGTTGAGAGTTTAGGTTCTTAAATGCGCAGGTAGATGCGCTGAATGAGTTCTCGGCAGATCTATTGAGATCTATGTAGAGATGGCTGAGGTTTGCGTCCGGGGGTGCCTGGGGGCCGTCTTGCGGCAAGCGCATCCCGGTTTGAGCGTAGATTCCGGGTCGCAGTTTCCGTCTGAAGGCTCAACCGGAAACCGTATCCCGTTTTGAGAGCTGATACCGGGTCAGTCGTCTCGCTAGGCCGCCAACCGGAAACTGCGACCCGGTTTTCGGCCAAATAACGGGATGCCCTTTCCGCAGGCGCGCTCAATAGGTCAATATTACAAGTCACCTATAGCTAACATTTGCGCAGCTCAACGGCCCCACCTGCGCGTTTTTTAGTAAACCTTGGCATACTCGGCGAACGGTATGAAGATGCCGGCCAGAGGGTATTGCAAACGGTCGCTCCCGTGGTATGTTTTTGCCCGAATCAAACCGGCGCGCATCGCCTGTAGCGTCGGTCAACAGAGAGGAAACTACCATGGCTCATCCCGTAATTGATGCCGACGAGTGCATCGCTTGTGGCGTTTGCGTCGACTCCTGCCCCGCTGGCGTTCTGGAGCTCCAGGACGTCGCTACCGTCGCCGACGAGGACTCCTGCGTCGCCTGTGGCGCTTGCCAGGACGCTTGCCCCGCTGGCGCGATCACCGAGATCGTCGAGGAGTAACAACTCCCCCACTTGCACACTCAAAAGTACACCGTGCACAAAAAAGGAGGCTTCCGCATCGCCGCGGAGGCCTCCTTTTGTTTGTACAGGCAGCTAATTGGGGACGGGGCTACCTTGGCAGTTGCGGTGGAATAGTTCCTGGCTCATTGCTTAGGTGCCGATTGTAGGAACTATTTCACCGCAACTTATATAGACAGTATCGGGTTAGGACAAATCATCCTCGTAGGGCATTAAATCGGCAAGGTAGCCCTTCTCCTTGAGTATGGCCTCGATCTCGTCGAGGGTCTGCTCGTCCTCCGCCGCGATGCGATGGAAGTGGTAGCCGCTCGTCACCGTTAGTAGTGGAAAGCTCTTGCCGCTCTCGATATCGTGCAGGTAGCGCTCAACATCGCGACGATTGCGGATGTCCAGGTCGGCCGTGATCTTGCCGTACACACGATGGTTGACGATCACGTTGAGCACGGCGCCACCCGCGTCGACGATACTCGTAAGCTCGTCGCCCGCCTGCTCCACGCCGTGGCGCACCTTAACAAGACGCGTGGGCACGGCGGGGCTACTCGCGGCTTCCTGCAGCACGTAGCCGCGGTTGGTCGCCACGATGTCGTGCCCATCGGCACGCAACAGGGCAATATCCTGAACCACGACCTGACGGCTCACGCCAACCTCGCGGGCAAGTGCGCTGCCCGAAACGGGCTCCTTGGCTCCTTCGAGCACGCCCATGATGGCACGGCGACGCTCGCGGGCGTTCATTATTTACCGTCCAGCAGACGCAGGTGCTTAAGCGAGAGGTCGAGGATCGGCGCAGAGTGCGTCAGGGCGCCCGAGCTAATATAGTCGACACCCAGATCGGCCAGGGCGCGAATGTTGCTGGCGTCCACGTTGCCCGAGCACTCGGTCTTGGCGCGGCCATCGATAAGCTCAATCGCGGCAGCCATGTCGTCGTGGGTCATGTTGTCGAACATGATGATGTCGCGCCGGCTTCCACGGCCTCGCGCACCATGTCCAGGTTCTCGCACTCGATCTCGACCGTCGTGGTAAACGATGCATGGGCGCGCGCCATCTCGATCGCACGCATCACGCCGCCGGCGGCATCGATGTGGTTGTCTTTGAGCATGACGGCCGTCGACAGGTTGTAACGGTGGTTGCTGCCGCCGCCGATCTCGACCGCGGCCTTCTCGAAGACGCGCATGCCCGGCGTGGTCTTGCGCGTGTCGACAAGCACGGTCTTGGTGCCCTCGAGCGCGGCCGCCATCCGATGCGTGTAAGTAGCGATGCCGCTCATGCGCTGCAGGTAGTTGAGCGCCACGCGCTCGCCCGAAAGCAATACGCGCGCATCGCCCCGCACCTGACCCACATGGTCGCCGGCGTGCACCTCCTCGCCATCGGCAACGTCGAGCAGCACCGAGCTCTGCGAATCCAGCAGCTCAAAGGTACGGGCAAACACATCCAAGCCGGCGATGATGCCGTCGGCCTTGGCGAAAAGCTCCACCGTGGCGGGACGCGCCGTGGGGCACACGCTCGCCGTGCTCACGTCCTCAAACGTAATGTCCTCGCGCAGAGCCTGTAAAATCAGATCATCGACGACGAGCTTCATGGTAATGGGATTCATGGTCTACTCCTCTGCGGCCTGCGTGCCGGCGGCACGGGCCAAATCATCGATTGCAAGGGTATCGGAACTCAGGGCGCGATGGCGTCCATCGAGCGCGGGCTCGCCCGCCTGCTCCACGGCCAGCGACTCGCCGGTGCGCATGTACCACGCGGCGCGACGACCCCAGACCAGCGCCTCGAGCAGACTATTTGATGCAAGGCGATTCTTGCCGTGAACGCCGTTGCAAGCCGTCTCGCCCGCAGCGTAGAGCTCGGGCATCGAAGTGCGGCCGTCCTTATCGACATACGCCGCCCATAAAGTAGTGCTGCGTGGGCGTAACGGGGATGGGCTCGTCCAAGATGTCGCGACCGTCCTCAAGGCAGCGCGCGCGAATGTTGGCAAAGTGCCCAGTCACCACGTCGCGCTCGACGGGGGCAAAGCTCAGCCACTCGTGCTCGGTGCGTCCTGCTTCATCTGCTCGCGGATGGCGGCAGCGACAACGTCGCGCGGCTGCAACTCGTCGGTAAAACGCTCGCCGGCGGCATTGAGCAGAATCGCGCCCTCACCGCGGCAGCTCTCGCTGATCAGGAACGTACGGCCTGGCTGCGGCGAGAACAGGCCCGTGGGATGGATCTGCACGTAGTCCAGGTGCTCCATCTTAATGCCGTGCTCCTGCGCGATGTAGCAGGCGTCGCCCGTGAGCTGCGGGTAGTTGGTCGAATGGTCGTATACGCCACCGATGCCGCCCGTCGCCCACAGCGTATGGCGGGCATGGATCTTAAACGGCTTACCGACATGCACGCCCTCAGCGGCATTTGCCAGCTCGTCGGCGGGGCGAGCTGAATCGTCCTCGTCCACGGCAACAGCGACGACACCAGTGCACACCGTGCCCCATCGCGCTCTGCCGTCAGGATGTCGGTCATGGCAACGTGTTCGAGAATCTGCACGTTATCCAGCTTGCGGACGGCCTGAAGCAGCTTGGTCGTAATCTCCTTGCCCGTAATGTCGGCATGGAAGGCAATGCGCGGACGGCTGTGCGCGCCCTCGCGGGTAAAGTCGAGGCCGCCATCGGCCTTGCGCTCAAAATCCACGCCCATCGCTAGCAGGTCGTTGATGACCGAGCGGCTCGAGCGGATCATGATGTCGACGCTCTCGCGGCGGTTCTCGTAATGGCCGGCGTGCATGGTGTCCTCAAAGAAGGCATCGTAGTCCGAGCCCTCGGGCAGCACGCAGATGCCGCCCTGCGCGAGCATCGAATCGCACTCGTCGACCGCGCCCTTGGAGAGCATGATCACGCGCGTGCTCGTCGGCAGGTTGAGCGCCGCGTACAGGCCCGCTACGCCGCAGCCGGCAATGACGACGTCGCACTCCATATCGGGGTATTGCTTGGTTTCCACAGGAATCCTCTCCCTTGAATGTGACATAAGAAACCGTCCCTCATGCCACATTGTTCTAGCGTGCTGCGTACTCGAGCATGCGGTCGAGCGTAAGTTTGGCCTGGTCGGCAGCCTCGTCCGACACGCCGATCTGCACCTCGCCCTCACCCGTCTCCAGGCAGCGCACGAGCTTTTCGAGCGTGATGAGATCCATGTTGACGCAGGTGGGCTGCACCGCGGGGAAGTAGAACTTTTTGCCGGTGCCCTGGCAGCGCGCTCGAGCTCGTAGAGCACACCGCGGACCGTCACGATAATGAACTCGCTCGCGTCGGACTCCTCGGCATACTTGATGATGCCGGCGGTGGAGCCGATGTAGTCGGCCTCAGCCAGGACGTCAGCCTTGCACTCAGGATGCGCCAGCACGAGCGCGTCGGGGTGGGCCTCCGTCGCGTCAACGATCTGCTCGACGGTGATGATGTGATGGCGCGGGCAGTAGCCGTTGTTGAGGATGACGTGCTTTTGGGGCACCTGCTCGGCTACGAAGCGGCCCAGGTTCTGGTCGGGAATGAACAAGATGTGCTGCTGCGGCAGCTCGGAGACGATCTTGACGGCGTTTGAGCTGGTAACGCACACGTCACTCCAGCTCTTGATCTCGACCGTGGAGTTGACGTAGCAGACCACGGCCAGGTCGTCGCCGTACTCGGCGCGCGCCGCATCGACCGTCTCGCGCTTGACCATGTGCGCCATGGGACAGTCCGCGCCCGGCTCGGGCAGCAGCACGGTCTTGGTGGGATTGAGCAGCTTGGCGCTCTCGCCCATAAACTCCACGCCGCACAGCACGATGGTCTGCTGCGGCAGGCTCTTGGCAAGCTTTGCCAGGTAGAAGCTGTCGCCGACGTAATCGGCCACAGCCTGAACCTCGGGCGCCACGTAATAGTGCGCCAGGATCACCGCGTCGCGTTGGGTTTTAAGTTGCTGAATGGCCTCGACGAGCTCTGCGGGCACCAGTGCCGCGCGCTCCGTTGCCGTCGTTGCCGATGCTAGGCCGGCCGCGATATCGCGTGCAAGCTCCGACGCATCCATGTTCGCGCTCTGTGCCATCAAGGCCCCTCTCTTTTGGCGAATCTTGGGGCTTTAGTATGACACCTAGGTTTACAGCTGACAAGACAGCTGTAACTAGGTGTAAAGTTGAAATAAAGATTCAATCATGCGGCAGGTCCATTTTCGAACTGGCAAGCTGAGGACAGCCGAAAATGACCCGCCCCATGATTCGGGCAGCCCGTTTTGTCCTGGACCAAGGGGCAGTGGTCAAAAAGGGCCAAATATGAGTACTGTCACCAAATTAGTAGCATCGATTTTCCGGTCCAGAGCAGCAAAATCGCCTTGTTTGGAGCCCAATCGCGACTCTGAAGAACGAAAATCGATGCACTTTTGGCCTCTGGCACCGATTTTTGAGGCCATTTGGCTGCCACCAAACTGGTAACAGTATCATATTTGGCCCTTTTTGACCACCGGGTTTCCGGCAGGCCCCAAAAGCGGGCCCGAATCGCTCGATCCGGGCCCGCTGGGGGTAGCGAGCACAATCGAGGTGTAAGAAGCAAGAGAGGGCCATCGCCTAGATCGTCAGCGCCTAGATATTCAACGAGAGGAAAGACAATGGTCCGCAGCGACATGCTACCCCAGCCGGACCGGGGGCTCGGCCTCGACCGGCCCCAGACCGAGGCATTTCACCGACGAGTTCAAGAGGAAGATAGTCGATCTCCACAACGCCGGAAAGCCCAGGCGCGAGGCCATGGACGAGTGCGACCTCGACAAGAGCACCGTGGAGAGGCGGGTCAAGTCGATAAACGAGACCGGCTCGCCGCGCGCCGCCGACAACCGCACGCCCGAGTAGAACCGGATCCTGGAGCCCGAGCGCGAGAACCGCAGGCTCCGGATGGAGGTCAACGTCTTAAGACGAGCGGCGCCAGCATACGCTCGGAAGTCAGGGCCATGGCGGCCAACGGGGGGCCGCTGCCCCATATCGGCGCAGCGCTGGCATCGAGGCCTTCTGACCTGTGTCAAGATTTCGGACACGCATGCTCGAGAAATCAAGCGGCCATAGGCATGGCCTCGAGCTTGGGCTCGGTTCTCTCGAAGAAGGCCGCCATGGCCTCGGCCGGCACCTTGTAGCCGATCGTCGAGCGGGGCCTTCGGCGGTTGTAGTACGCCTCGATGAACTCGACCACCGCGTGCTTGGCGGAATCCCTGGTCGGAAAGCTGCGCCTGTAGTACATCTCGTTCTTCAGCGTGGCGAGGAACGACTCGGCCACCGCGTTGTCGTGGCAGTTGCCGGCGCGGCTGCAGGACAGCCGCACGTCGTTGTCGCGCGCCCATTCGGCCAGAAGCCTGCTGGTGTACTGGGCGCCGCGGTCGGCGTGGAATATCGCGTTGCCGGCCACGTAGCCGCGCGATTTGGCCGACGCCAGCGCCGAAACCACGATGTCGGCGGTCATGCGCTCGGAGAGCGACCAGCCCACCACCATGCGGGTGTTGAGGTCGATGACCGTCGACAGGTACAGCCATCCCTCGCCGGTGCGCAGGTAGGTGATGTCGCCCACGAGCTTGCAGGTTGGAACGGGACTGGTGAAGTCGCGGCGCACCAGGTCGGGCCGGGGCCTGGCCTTCGGGTCGGGGATGGTGGTGCGCTTCCTGGCGTTGGGCGTGCAGCCGCGTATTCCCAGCTCGCGCATCAGCTTGCGCACCCTGTACAGGGTCAATCCGGAGAACTCGCCGGGCAGGAAGCATTTCACGAACCGGAAGCCGAACCTGCGGTCCGACTCCAGCCACACGCGCCGGACCGCCTCGCGCTCGGCCGACCAGTCTTCTCGCGGGCAGCCGTTGGAGAGCCACGAGTAGAAGCCCGATCGGCTCACGCCGAGCACGCGGGCCATCATTTTCACCGGGAATTCGGCCTTCTCCGCCAACATCATCCGGTAGCATGCGGCTACGCCTGGCTTTTGGCGAAGAAGGCCGCGGCTTTTTTCAAGAAGGCGTTCTCCATCTCGAGCTCGCGTATGCGCCTTTTCGCCTCGCGAAGCTCGCGGTCCTCGGCCTTGGGGTCGGGCCCGCCGGCAAGCTCGCGCCGGCGGCTCTGCACCCACTTGTTCACGGTCTTGGAATTCAGGCCCAGTTCTGCGCAGCATTCCGTTATCGGCCTGCCCGTCGAGATGATGTAGTCGCGGTCTCGCGCCTGAACTCGTCGGTGTACTTGGCGGCTGGGTTGGACATAGCATACCGTCCTCTCGGTCGTCGATGAATGCATTCTAAAGGATTGGGCCTCTAGCATGCGTGTCCGAAAAGACGATACAGGTCAGACAACCCAATCAGACGTCGTCTCGAGCGCGTCCTCTGAACGGTCGAGCGTGCTTCTGGCCTTGGCACCCTGTTTGAACCACGAGCGCAGGTCCTCGAGCGTGCTGCCCGCTGCATACACCTTGATTTTGCGACCGCCTTTCGTGGTCACCGTGCAACGGTCGCCGCTCTCGCTGTTCTCGTGCGCCGTGACCTTCTTGAGGTAATCGCGACGGAACGCCACGACGCGGGCATTGCTGATCTCGATGAACCAATCATCGTCGACAAGCGAAGTGCCCGTGGTACCTCGACTTGCCATCTCCTCGGCGAAGGAGAAGCCGAGTTCGCGCTCCTGCCTGCCGATCTCGAGGATGCCGCGGGCGGGCATGCTGAGCATGAGCAGGGGCAGGAGTCCCCCTATGAACAGGAAGAGGAACGGGACGAGCAAGAGCAGACGAGCACCGGCATCGGTGAAAACAGCCATGAAGGCGATCACGAGCGAGAAGACGAGCGCCATGCCGTTGAAAACAATCGTCAACGGCTTGATGGCAGACCAACACAGGCCCGCCTTGGTCATGGGACCGTCGACGGCGTCCGAGACTTCGATGCCCTCTTCCTCCAGACGGGCGAGGAGGTTGAGCGAGCACACCCCCTCGAGGCTTATCGAGCAGAACTTCCGGTCGCCCTCGAACAGGTCGATCCTCATCATCTGCGTGTGAAGCGTTGCACGGGTGATGTTGCCAAACGTCGTCTCCTTGCGGATGCCGAAGGCGTTACGCGAGAGAATTCGCTCACCATCCACGTCGATGCGCGGGATGCTCAGCAGGGCCCAGATGGCCATGCCCGCGAGCGCCATGGCGTGACCGAACCACACAAGTTCGTGGTCCCACTCGCCCAACGAGACGCCCTGCCAGACGTAGACACCCAGCATGAGCAGTTCAAACGCGACGGCGCAGCAGGCGATGATCGTGCGAATGGCAGCGGGCATGCGCACCGTGAAGCGATCGAGCTGTCCGTCGCCTCACTGCGCTCGCGCGCGCCGCGGCGGGCGACCCATGCAGTGAGCGGGCCGACGATGAACACGGTCATACCGACGCGCAGAATGGATTCGAGCAGATTACTCATAGGGGCCACCGCCTCGGGCTCTGGAGATTAACTGCAGGAAACGCTGCCAGAACGATGGGATGCGCACAACGTAAGGAGCCGCGTATCGGCAAGCGGCGGCATCGCAATCGCCCGGCGAACAGATGATGATCGGCGCCGGGCCAGACGAATTAAACAAAAGGGTGGTCGACGGCGCCCTCGCAGGCGCACCGTCGACCACCCTTCACGTCGCAGCGACCCTACGAGCCGTCCGAAACGAAACGCACTCCGCCAGAGCGCTACCCAATCTTGCGGATGCTCGGGATCGCCCAGGTGATGCTGCTAGGATCACCATTGCAGCACCGATGAGCACGAAACACGCGCTTACGCCGATGGCGTCCGCGAACAAGGTCGATGCGACGAGCCCCACGGGCATGGCCCAGCTGCAGACCGCTCCGTACAGGCCGAAGACGCGGCCCATGCACTCGGGATCGACGCGCTCCTGCATGAGCGCCATCTGCGGCGCGCTGTACAGCGGACTCGAGACCCCCATCGCGAACGTAAGCCCCAGAAACACAACGAGCGCGGAAGGGGGCACGAGGCCGCCCGCGAGCGTGCCCGCTCCGAAGAGGCCGATGGCCAGCGTGCACGAAAGAGCGCGGTTCTTAAGGCCACCCGTCGCCCCGATCCAGCCGCTCGCCGCGATCATGCCGACCGAGAACGCGATCTCCGCGATAGCCGACTGCGTAGTGGTGCCCCCAAAATGGTCGAACACCATGAGCGGGAACAGCGCGGATATGGGCGAGAACAGGACCGAGAAGGCGAAGCCGATCCAGAGCATGGCGAACAGACCGTGATGGCGTTTGAGCTCGCGGTACCCGTTGGCCGTCTCCAATAGGAAGGCCCGCACGCGCGGTGCGACGCTCGGCGTTCTCCTCGGGCGTACTGGCGTCTCGGGCGCCGGCGG
>ENA-OQBJ01001014-OQBJ01001014.1-human-gut-metagenome-genome-assembly--contig:-NODE-1014-length-12370-cov-2.276648_pt1 | contig 12370 bp, 14 predicted proteins | sample MGYA00242743_ERZ504545 | MGnify/ENA primary metagenome ERZ504545 (study PRJEB26092, sample SAMD00036252) | human gut metagenome | host: Homo sapiens | study: EMG produced TPA metagenomics assembly of...
TGATGGAAGCCATAGCCAATGGTGGAGAGGAAATCGGAAGACATATCTTCCGGTGCCAGCAATTGATGGTCTTGCGTTTTCAGGAGGGCTGCGATGCGTACATGGTATGTTCGCCGCTTCCGGCTACGCCGATAATGGGCTTTGCTTGAAGGATACGTCCAGTCCGTTCCGGCGGAAGACTTCCCGTACCACGATGCGGGCTTCCAGTTCATTGTCTGCTGCCTGCAGGGGATTGGTGGAGAAGAGCCAGTCCAGTTCCAGCTGTTCGCATACATCAAAGATATGGCCGTCGTCATCAATTTTGGATTTGATGCCGCCTACTTCTTTGTGGCCCATTTCTACATGAAGACCCCGGGCATCCAGCTCTTCAATGGTCTGTTCCATGGCGGTACGGACATTGCCGCGCATGCGCTGCCAGTACTGTTCCTGGAGGCGCTGGGAAATGGACAGGTGCTGTACCGTTTCCTTTTCGCTGGGGGTTTTCACCCAGAATTCAAGTTCCGTGCCCGTGGTAAATACGATATCCTGGATTTCAGAGAAGGGGAAGTTTTCCATGCCCTTCACAGTGGCGCCAAGGAGCATTTTCTTCAGTTCTCTGGCTACATATTCGCAGGAGTTTTTCAGGATGGAGCGGGAATCGATAAATTTTCCGTTATGGATAAGGAAGCAGGGAATCCGCAGGGTGCCTACGGGACGTCCGTTTTCTTCCATCACATTATCATCATTATAGTCCACATACCAGTTGACCGTGCTGTCGGCCACCATGTCTACCCGCGCATCGTTCAGGGTAGCGATATTCATGAATACTACGGAAGAGCCATCGGTCTGCACAGCTTTGCCGGCGAAGAAGTCTTCGTAGTCTTTCATAAAAATCTCGATGGGGATCTTTTCATCAGTATCATTGCCTGCCAGGTCAATGCCTACGAGAGACACGAACCGGATTTCCGGGTGCTGCGCCAGCAGGGAAAGAACCCCTTCTTTACCGTATTGGCCGGCCGGAATGCAGTACAATAATTCTTTGTTCATTTGAGCCCTCCTATAGACTTAAATTGTTCCACTTTTTTTATATCTATAAAGTCCTATGTGTTACAAAAGAAAATGACCCATCCCGATAGGAATGAGTCATCTTTGACGCAGCATATGAACTTATGTAATAAGGATACACCACGTGTCTTACTTTTGTCAAGCCTTTGAGCTCAGGCCAGCAGTTTACGAACAATCCCGTTAATCAGTTTGCCGTCTGCCTTGCCTTTGAGCTTTGCCATGACAGCTTTCATCACAGAACCCATATTTCTCTGCCCAGGATCCAAGGCGTCGATTGTTTCTTTTACAATCTTCTCTACTTCTTCTGCAGACATTTCTGCCGGCAGGTACTTTTCCAGTACTTCGATTTCCGCTTTGGTCTGTTTAACCAGGTCTTCTCTTCCGGAACCAGCGATTTCAGCAAGGGTTTCTTTCCTCTGCTTCACTTCTTTCCGGAGAACGGCAAGAACCTGATCATCATTGAAGTCCGCGTGTCCGTCGTCGATTTCAGCCTGCCTGATGTGAGCACGGGCCATACGGATCGTGTTCAGCGCAAGCTTACCTTCTTCTCTCGCTTTCATGGCTGTCTTCATGTCAGCCATAAGCTGTTCTTTAATTGACAAAACTAATCACCTTACAACCTGTTATTACTTATACTTGCGTTTTCTTGCGGCTTCAGATTTCAGTTTACGTCTAACGCTGGGCTTTTCATAATGTTCACGTTTTCTTACTTCAGAAAGAACCCCGGCTTTTTGGCAGGAACGTTTAAATCTGCGAAGAGCACTATCAAGAGATTCGCCCTTTTGAACTTTGATCTCAGACATCTATATCCCTCCCTCCCAATAAGACTGATGGGGTGCTATTGCACACTTATAAATTATAAATTACAACGGCCTATCTGTCAATTTATTTTTTACGGAAATAGAAATTCCCGGCAGCGCCTTTGGACGCAAAAGGTTCTTAAGATTGATGGGCCCTTCGGGCCCAAGGGTTCTTAGGTTTGACAGCGGCTTCGCCGCTGAGGGTTGTGGTATCGCCCTATCGGGCGATGAGTATGAAGTCAGCGTTACGTACTTTTCTTCCTGCCCCACTTGCGCACATTCTGCATAGAATGCGCGAGTCGGCCAAAGCCCTCCCTTAGCCTGCACATTAAAGGCCTTACTTTTATTTGGCCGACCGACCATTCTAACCCCGGGCGAAGAATCTTGGTACACCCTGACATTAACTCCGACCAGCCACTAGTCCACCAGCTCATTAGGGAAGCGCTGATTAAATCGTTGTTTGCTTTTATTCTTGAATTTTTATGCAATGCAAGGAATGAGGCGACGCGAATAGCGAGCTATTTAAGGAGCCTCATGACGAAGCAGTGCATGAAAATTCTTATAAAAGCAAACTCTATGAATTAATCAGTGCTTCCCTAGGCACCTTCCACCATGAATCCTGCTTCACAGGCTTTCCCTGGTATAACTTGAAACCTTCAGTGGATATCACTGCTTCGTCAACGATATCGGCTCCAGCAGGAAGGCAGTTTCTTTTCTCCTCATAAACTCCAAGCCCAATCAAAAACTCTCCCAGTTCGGGAGAGTTTTTGATTGACGCCGCCCCATTTCCAGGCAGCTCCTTTTATGAAGTTTCTAAAAAATCAGATTTTGGAAAGTGCCTGTTCCACATCTTCCAGAAGATCATCGATATTTTCAATGCCCACAGAAATACGGACAGTACCGGGGGTAATGCCGGCAGCACGCTGGCTTCTTCATCCAGCTGCTGATGGGTGGTGGAAGCAGGATGTACCACCAGGGACTTGGAATCCCCTACATTGGCCAGGTCCGAGAAAATATCCAAGTTATCGATAAAGTCTCTGGCTGCCTTGAATCCGTCCTTCAGCTCAATGGAGAAGATGGAGCCTGCGCCTTTGGGCAGATATTTCAGCTGGAGCTTATGATAAGGAGAGGATTCGAGGCCCGGGTAGTTAACCTTGGCTACCTTCGGATGTTTTTCCAAAAATTCTGCCAGTTTCTGGGCATTGGACACATGACGTTCTACGCGGAGAGACAGGGTTTCCAATCCCTGGATAAAGAACCAGGCAGAGATGGGGGAAATGCTGCGCCTGTATCACGAAGAACCTTGGCACGGATGCGGGTTACAAATCCTGCGCCTGGTACATCGGTAGCAAAGTTGATACCATGATAGGAAGCATCGGGGTTAGCAAAGTGAGGATATCTTTCCGGCTGATTCCAGTCGAACTGTCCGTTTTCGATAATAGCACCGCCCAGGGTAGTTCCATGACCACCAATGAATTTAGTGGTCGAATGAATGACTACGTCAAGGCCATGTTCCAACGGTCGGAAAAGATAGGGGGTGGCAAAAGTATTGTCAATGAGTACCGGCAGATGATGGGCATGAGCAATGTCACGGATTGCATCAAAATCAGGAATATTAATAGCGGGGTTGCCCAGCGTTTCAATGTATACAGCCTTTGTCCTGTCGGTGATGGCTGCTTCAATTTCTTCCGGATGATCAGGATTTACGAATTTTGTATGAATACCCAGCTGGGGAAGTGTATCGGTGAAAAAGTTCATAGGTGCCGCCATAAAGAGTGGATGCAGAAACGATTTCATCACCGGCGCGGCAATATTAAGGATAGAATAGGTCACTGCCGCTGCGCCGCTGGCCACTGCCAGACCTGCAGTGCCTCCTTCCAGGGCAGCCAGCCTCTTTTCCAGTACATCCTGAGTCGGGTTTGTAAGACGGCCATAAATGAAGCCCGGTTTACGAAGAGCAAAGAGATCTTCCCCTTCCTGCGCATCGTGGAATACATAGGAAGTGGTCTGATAAATAGGAACAGCCCTGGCTCCTGTGGTGGGATCCGGTACCTGTCCTGCATGCTGCTGAAGAGTTTCAAAACGATATTTTTTGTCTGCCATAATAATTGCCTCCGTATTTTGTATTAAGTAAAGTTAAATGCTAATTTCTCTATCATGCTGCACATTCGACATCGTATCCCTGCCATATCCTATTCCTCCTCTTTTCAGGAATTTTTCAGGAAATTTTCCTGTCCGGACTCTGCCGTGAAGGTACGTTCCTGTACCCCTGCGCTGTATCGGGCGTCTCCCGGATATGTACACACGGTCTCTCAGAAAAGACGGTTAATAAATAAAAAACTCCCGTCCTTACCAGGACGAGAGACTCGTGTTTCCACCTAATATTTCCGCCTATGTCTCCATAGACAGCTCATGAGGTACTTGGTCATGCCGCATACCCGCGCTCTGTATCGGGAGTCCCGGGAAGGCCTACTATATCTTTCGGCCCGCCAAACTCAGAAATGCACTTCACGTCCCTATCCATATCCGCTTCCACTCTCCGGACTCGCTTTGCTGTATTCAGGACCCTACTCTTTTCTTCCTCGTTTGAAGTTGAATTAAATTTACCATGAGATTTTCATTTTGTCAAGAATAAATAGGGCCTTAGGAAAGATTATTTCATGATGACTTTTCGTCTGCTTCTTTTACTGCTTCAATGAACGCCTGGATTTTGACAGGATCTTTTCCTTTTTTATCATCATATTCTACACCGGAAGATACATCCACCATCCAGGGATGCACCTGCCTGATAGCCTCTCCTACATTGAAAGGATGGAGACCTCCTGCCAGTATGAGCTTTCTTCCTTGTGCAGGAATCTGCTCCAGACAAGACCAGTCAAAGGATTTGCCGCTGCCCGGTGCTGCCGCATCAAAGAGATAGGCAAAAATCCGGGGATAGGACTCCATCACAGGCACCCTGTCCTTTACATTCACAGCGCGGATGATGGGAATACCCGCTTCTGCAGAAATATCTTCTGCCAGATGTCCATGAATCTGCAGCGCATCAAAACCTGCCTCTTCTATGAGTTTCACCTGCTCTGAGGTAGGAGAGACCGTCACTGCCGTCTTTTTGATCTCGGGCGGCAGAGCCTTCATGATTTCCCTTGCCTTTTCTATGGTAATATTCCGCCTGCTTTTAGGACAGAAGAGTACCATACCTGCATAATCCACCCGATCAGGAGGCAAAAAGGCTGCCTCCTCCTGTGAGGTAAGGCCGCATATTTTAATCCTTGTTCTCATAAAGCCCCCTACCAGGCTACACCGGTGGTAATATTAATCTTCATAGACTCCAGAGACATGCCGGTGGTATATTCGATTTCCCGCTGCACCTTATCTCTCATCGTGTGAATCACGTCCCGGATTTCCTGAGGCGTTCCAGTACGGACCGTTACGTCCAGATAAAGGATAAGACCATTCACCTGGCTCTCGCTTTTTTTACTCCGCACATGGCGGATTTTAATCCTCTTAAGTCCGCTGGCAGCATAATTAACCAGACTTTCTATGACTTTGTCCGAAAAGGTAAGTTTGCCGTAATAACTGAATACAGGACGCACCACGGACCTTTCATTCCATTCGCTGAACCGTTTCGACTCCTTTTTCCTGTTTCTCAGGAAGCGGAGGGGATCCACCATATACCCTTTAAAATAGGGCTTCAGTTCCATGGTAGGCACAGGTATGACATGCTTTCCTTCCTTGTGCCTGGCTTCGCTGGCTTTCAGCATATCTTCCGGTTTAGCCACATCTTCAATGCGGATGTACTTGGCCGGCATAGGGAGATCCAGAGCCTTGGCAATGGTGACCACCATACGATCCGATGTGCCCAGGATAAGCACCCGTTTGGGGTTGATTTTTTGGAGGGCCGCCCGCACTTCATCCTCTGCTCTTTATCCCAGAAAATGGCTCTACGCACTGCTTTAAGACGACTTTCTTCCCTCTTGGCCGATTTCCCTGCCACAATGCGGCTGTGATAGATAAGAATGCCGTCATCAATAATACAGGACGCCTTATTTTCATAAGCAATCACCAGCGCCCTATCACTTTTCCCTGTACCCGGCGGCCCGTAAAATCCGATTACTTCCATAGCCCTGCTCCTTTCATCATTTCTTTTTCCCATTATACCATGGAGATATAGAAAAAAGGCAGGTTCCCCTGCCCTTCTGAACTATCACTGCACTCTACAGCCCAATCCCACTTCCGGGACATGAATGAAATGCCAATTATGCTTCCCCTACAATCTGTACTTCCGTATGAAGATCCACGCCGTATTCCGCTTTGACCTTCTTCTGCACTTCATGGATGAGGGACAGCATATCTTCGCAGCTGGCGTGGCCGTTATTAATGAGGAACCCTGCATGCTTCTCGCTAACCGCCGCATCTCCCACAGCAAAACCTTTGAGACCGAGCTCCTCAATCATCTGTCCCACGAAGTGACCGTCAGGCCGTTTGAAAGTACTGCCGGCACTCCGCTTTTCCAAAGGCTGCTTCGTCCTTCTCCGGTTATTCAAATCGTCCATAAGCGCCTTGATATCTTTTTTGTTTCCCGGCTTCAGGGACAACGTTATATCTACAATCACTTCCCCATTTTCCATGAAGAGGCTGTGTCTGTAGGAATAGCGGATATCACGACTGTCATAGGTAATGAGGTCCCCTTTCCGATCGCAGGTGGTAGCAGAAACGATGATTTTTGACATTTCTCCTCCATAGGCACCGGCGTTCATGTAAGCTGCACCGCCGATAGTTCCAGGGATACCGCTGGCAAATTCCATGCCCGACAGTCCACTGTCATAGGCTGCCCGCGCTGCCTGGGCCGTAGATACACCGCTGGACACCTTCAGAAGATTGTCATTCTGTTCGATTTTCTGCAATCTGCCGGTAAAAATCACCACGCCCCGAATCCCTTTGTCACGAACAAGGAGATTGGCACCTCCACCCAGCACAAAAACAGGCATGCCATACTTATAAGCCAGCCTGGTCACAATGCAGAGTTCTTCAGCTGTTTTTGGAATCAGAAAACAGTCTGCCGGGCCACCAATGCCGAAAGTGGTATGGCGGCTCATTGGTTCATTGATTTTAATCTGGTTTTCGCCAAGAACCGTGGCAAAAACGTCAGCATATGTATTATTCATAGATCTTCTCTTTCCCATTGAATTAGTCACTCATATTATTATAAATTTGACTATCATGACAGTCAATGGAATTTATGAAATACTTTGATTGTAACCTCAGACCGTGATCCTGCAGGAAGAGAGACCGTATCATTCTTTTCCTCCATAAAAAAAATCCGCAGACCCAGGTCTGCGGATTTTTCCAGGTTGTCATATTTTGCGGTAATTATTTCTTTTCTACCAGTTTCAGGTCAACGGCAATATTCTTGTCTACATTTTCGCCTTTAGCCAGTTTGAGTGCGGTTTCTACACCGATTTCACCCATCTTATCAGGCTGCTGGGCAATGGTAGCTGCCATGGAACCATCGTTGACTGCCTTGATGCCGTCATCGGTGCCATCGAAGCCGATGATGAAAATCTGCTTGTTAGCAGCTTTGGCAGCACTTACAGCGCCGAGAGCCATTTCATCGTTCTGTGCGAAAATAGCCTTTACATCAGGATTAGCCTGGAGAATGTTTTCAGAAACGGTGAGGCCTTTGGAACGGTCGAAATCTGCGCTCTGTTTAGCCAGAACCTTAAGTTTGTTGTCAGCGATATTATGGAAGCCCTGTCCTCTTTCGCGAGTAGCAGATGCACCGGGAATGCCTTCCAGTTCAGCACCGGTGTACCTTCGCCCAGTTTGGAAACGATATATTCAGCTGCCATTTCGCCGCCTTTTACGTTGTTGGAAGCGATGTGAGCTGCTACTTCACCTTTATCAGCGGAGCGGTCGATGGTAATAACAGGAATCTTTGCCTTGTTGGCTGCCAGAACGGAGTTAGAAATAGCTGCAGAGTCTACCGGGTTTACGATGAGGACAGAGATATTTCCCTGGAGCAGGTCGGCAATATCATTGGACTGCTTAGCCGGGTCATTCTGGCATCTACGATTTTCACATTTACGCCTGCTTTGTCAGCTGCAGCTTTTACACTGTTAGCCATAGTAACAAAGAAGGGGTTATTCTGGGTGGAAACAGAGAAACCAATGGTGACTTTCTTGGAACCGGAAGCTGCACCGTCAGCTTTCTTGTCAGAAGAGCCGCAGCCTGCTGCGGAAATGAGAGCTGCGCCGATAAGAGCAGCCAATGCGATTTTCTTTAACAACTTGTTTCCTCCTTAATTTTTCTTGCGGTCCATAAGCACTGCGAGTAAAATGACAACACCTTTGACAACCTGCTGATAGAAGCTGGAAACATTTAATATATTAAGACCATTATTCAGGGTACCAATAATTAATGCACCGATAAGGGTACCGGAAATACGGCCTTTACCGCCGGCAAGAGATGTGCCGCCTAAAACAACAGCAGCAATAGCGTCCAGTTCATAGCCCATACCGGCTGTAGGCTGAGCACTGTTCAGGCGGGCAGTGAGGATAGCGCCAGCCAGGGCACAGAGGCATCCGGTCAATGCATAGGCAAAAATCTTGATCCTGTCGATTTTAATACCGGAAATATAGGATACCTTTTCATTACCACCTACAGCATAGGTCTGACGGCCAAGGGGCGTTTTTTTCAGAATGAAGAAAAGAATAAAGAATGCAATAAGCATGATAATAGCCGGTACAGGAATATCAAGGATAAATCCCTGACCGAAACCGGTGAAAATGGGGTCATCGGAAAGGCCGGAAATCGGGTTGCCATTTGTATACACCAGGGTAGCGCCGCGGTAAATCGTCATGGTAGCCAAAGTGGCAATGAAGGGTGCCACCTTGCCATAGGAAATGATCACACCATTCACAGTTCCCAGAAGGATGCCGATTACAGCAGAAAGGACAATGGCCAGTTCCGGGTTGGTGCCCTTAGTAATCATGCTGGCCATCAGGGCACTGGAAAGAGCAAGAATACTGCCTACAGACAGGTCGATACCGCCTGTAAGAATGACAAAGGTCATACCAAAGGCGATCAAAGCGTTAATGGAAATCTGACGAGCCAGATTTTTCAAGTTGGACGGATCAATGAAGCTGTCATTCAATACGGAAATGACAACAAAGAGAAGGACAAGACCGATGAGCGGCCCCATTTCCCTGATTATATTTTTTACTTTTGCGGAACTCATGCTTTTACTCTCCTCCGGTTGCAAGTGTCATAATGCGTGTTTGGGTGGCATCTTTATGCTCAACGATGCCTGCGGCTCTGCCTTCATGAATAACAAGAATACGGTCGCTCATGCCGATAACTTCCGGCAGTTCAGAAGAAACCATGATAATGGAAACCCCCTTGGCGGTAAGTTCATTCATCAGGTCGTAAATATCTTTCTTTGCGCCGATGTCGATTCCTCTGGTAGGTTCATCCAGAATCAGAAGTTTCGGATGCATGCCTACCCATTTGGCGATAACCACTTTCTGCTGGTTGCCGCCGGAAAGAGTGCTGGCCGGAAGATTAATATCCTGCGCTTTGACTCCCAGGCGTTTGGAAAGCTCACTGGAGAAATCAAACTCTTTCTTATCGTTAATCACATGACTCTGGGCCAGCCTCTCTTCGCTGGGGAGTGCAATGTTTCTTTCAATGGAAAATCAAGGATTAGCCTTCGGTCTTCCGGTTTTCCGTAATGAAGCCGAAGCCATGGCGGATGGCATCTCTAGGATTTTTGATATGGATTTCTTTGCCCTCAAAATACAGCTTTCCCGATTCATGGGGATCCACGCCAAAGATAGCACGCATGATTTCCGTGCGTCCAGCACCCATAAGGCCTGCTACCCCCAGGATTTCTCCTTTCCTCAGGTTGAAGGAAATATCCCGGAACACGCCGGGCTGGGTAAACCCTTCCACGCGGAAAATCTCATCACCCGGCACATTGGTGCGGGCCGGATAGTATTCGCTCATGATGCGGCCCACCATGTCCCCTACGATCTGGTCCATGTTCGTTTCTTCCGTAGGACGGGAGCTGATGGTCTGACCATCCCGCATGACGGTAATAGTGTCGCAGTTGGCAAACACTTCTTCCATGCGGTGGGAAATATAAATGATGGACACCCCTTTGTTTTTCAGCTTTTTCATTACTTCAAAAAGGCGGTCTGTTTCCCTTTCCGTCAGGGCAGCGGTAGGTTCATCCATGATGACAGTCTTGGCATCCAGCATAAGGCTTCTGGTGATTTCCGTCATCTGCTGCTGGCCTACGGAGCATTCCCCCGCGATTTCATCCAGGGGCAGATCAATGCCGATTTCCTGGCATTTTGCTTCGGCCATTTCACGCATTTTTTTGAAATCAATGGTACCAAATCTTGTTTTCGGCTGGTTCATAAGGAATAGATTTTCCAATACCGACAGGTTCGGCCAGATGTTCAGTTCCTGGTGGATAAAGCAATGCCATGCTCTTCGGCATCTTTATTATTCTTAAAGGTAACTTCCTTTCCGTCCACCATAATGGTGCCGGCATCTGCCTGTGAATCCCGGTGAGAATGTTCATAAGGGTGGATTTACCTGCCCATTCTCACCCATAAGCGCATGTACTTCGCCGGGACGGACATGAAGATTGACCCCGCCCAGGACCTTATTAGCGCCAAAGGATTTGCAGATGCCTATCATATTAATATCCATGTACTTTCAGATACCTCTCTTAGAAGATGACTCCGGACTGGAGAATCACATTGGAGAAAGGAGTGATTTCGCCGGTCCTGATGACCGCTTTGCAGTCTTTTTCCCAAGCCTTCAGTTCCTCATGGCTTTCCAGCATCACCCACTCCACTTCGCTTTCAGGAAATACTTCCTGCAGCGCTTTCCACTGGGCGGGATTCTGAATCTTCGTTTCCGGTGCCAGATAAATTTTTTCAATCTGCATATATTTTGCCATTTCTTTGATGACTTCAATGAATGGCGGCTCCCCAAGACGAAGAGCCAGATCGATTTTCTGAACCCCTGCCGGAACCGGAAGGCCGCAGTCTCCTACACAGATTTTATCCGTATGGCCCAGGTCGGCCAGAACTTTTGCAATGCTGCTGTTAAGGATTCCTACTTTTTGCATGAGAGCATTTCCTCCACTTCATTTCGCCAGGGCATTCCTCCCTGGGCACCAATCTTCCCAACTGAAAGAGCTGCTGCTGCATTGGCAAACCGGATAGATTCCCTGATGGAAAGTCCTTCTGCCCTGCCGGCAGCAAAGGCACCGTTGAATGTATCACCGGCGCCTGTAGTATCTACGACAGGCACATGGAAACCGGGTACATGGACTACTTCGTTTCCTTCTCCATAAAGAACGCCTTCGCTTCCCACGGTCATAATCACTTTTCCTGCATGGGACTTCAGGATTTCATCCCTGTCCATGCCCTGGAACATAAGGGCTGCCTCATGTTCATTAGGCGTAATATAGGTCACCTTATCTATCCATTCCTTCGGAATGTCCATGTAGGGCGCCGGATTCAGCATGACCGGCACCTTTTCCTCATAGCAGCGGTCAATAATGTAGCCAATGGTATCCATGGGAATTTCATGCTGCAGCATAACCAGGTCAGAGGTTCTGATAATATCAAAGGCTTCATCCACCACCTGGGGCTCACTCTGTCATTGGCTCCTTTGAGAACAATAATGCTGTTGTCTCCTTCCGCCAGAATGATATGAGCCGTACCTGTATCCACTCCGTCCAGTACCGATACATAGTCCGTTTTCACGCCGCTTTTCTTCAATGCATCCAGCATGAGGCTGCCATAGCATCGCGGCCTACACAGCCCACCATATAGACTTCCTCACCCAGCCGGCAGCCGCCACGGCCTGGTTGGCACCTTTGCCGCCGGGAGAAACAATCAGACGTTTTCCCATCACCGTTTCGCCAGCTAAAGGCCTTCTGTCTGCTTCCACCGTGAGATCCATATTGCAGCTTCCGATTACAGAAATGTGCCCCATATAACCTCCCAATTGTATATTCACAAGTATATACTTTTCAAAACCAACTCAAAGTCAACGCTATTATTTTACCACACCACTGCTGGAGATTAAAGGAGGAAGAAATAAGAAACTTGTAAAAATTTAAAACAGTCCCCTGCCTTTCCCATTTTACCATCTACTCTTATTATACTGAAAATAAAAGAATTCGTTAAGGATGGAAGTATTGATTTGCGGACTGATGAAATAAAGCAAAAAGCAGGGTTTGAAACCTGCTTAGGTCAGTTTACAAGGAACTACACGCAGACCGTGAAACGGGCTGCTGACAACAAACGGCGCTATGCTCCCGGCTGGTGCATAGCACCTGTTTGTTGCGGGGGTTTCCAAAGGGGGCAGCGCCCCATTTGGCACACGACTTGCGGAGCAAAGTGTAGTGTGTTATACGCTCTGTCGCGTTGCCCTGAAAATACCGTTGCCGCCGGGGAGGGCAAGGGCATTTGACGCGGCAGGAAAGCAGGGCTTTGTTTGGG
>ENA-OQBJ01001015-OQBJ01001015.1-human-gut-metagenome-genome-assembly--contig:-NODE-1015-length-12367-cov-3.295507_pt1 | contig 12367 bp, 14 predicted proteins | sample MGYA00242743_ERZ504545 | MGnify/ENA primary metagenome ERZ504545 (study PRJEB26092, sample SAMD00036252) | human gut metagenome | host: Homo sapiens | study: EMG produced TPA metagenomics assembly of...
CTGTTCCCTTTAACCCCTTTGTGCTATTTTCACTTAACTTCCTGAGTCGATGATTAACCCCTGATTTACCAAGCGGCTTGCCATCAGTGACCCAGTTCTTTCAAAGCTGCTTCCGGATACGCCAGACGCGTAAGGCAACGTCTCTTAATCCCTCCGGCAGCTTATCAAAACCGATCTGATCTCTGATATATGTAATATCCTCCATCTGCTTACTGCAGCAGATACGGTTTTATTAATATTAGCCGTCTCACAATTTACTTTACGGTTCACTGAATTGCGCATCTCTTTCACAATACGTACATTCTCCAGTTCCATCAGAGCCACATGTGCTTCCATCACATTCAGTATATCTACAATCTGTGACCCTTCTTTCAGATATACCACATATGTTCTTTTACGCTGAACGATCTTGCATCCACGCCAAAACTGTTCATCATCTCTTTCAGATGTTCTGCCTGATTCTCATCATTGCAGACAATTTCAAATGATAGGACTTACTTGGATCACTCATAGACCCCGATGCAATAAATGCCCCTCTTATATATGCCCTTTTACAGCAGACTGCCTGCACGATCGTGTCACGTATCGCCAGCAATTCTTCACCTTTTGCGTAAATATAATAGCTGTAGTTATCCTTTCCCGTATTTCTGCGGACTACGACATCAGTTTTTATATTAAACGTTTTTACCAATAATGTAAAGCATTTTCTCGCAACTCCAAGATTTTCCGTATGCACCTTAAGGCAGCATACACCTCCGTGTCCCACCTTAAATTCTCCCGCCATGTGAACAATTGCCGATAATTCCGCAATATCACAATGTCTCGCACGGGCATAATGCTCTAACAATTCTTCTTTAACTTTTCCAGAAAATGACATCTGATCTTCTACCTCGCTTTGGTAATAGCATCCTTTCCTATATCTCGGTGTTCTATCCGGATACCATAATTATCATTCTTCTGAAGCGCCTCGTACAGCTCATTCGCGAGCGTAACCGAGCGGTGTTTTCCTCCCGTACATCCGATGCCGATCACAAGCTGTGTCTTTCCTTCCTGTACATAATTAGGAATCAGAAATTCTATCATATCCGTCAATTTTGCAAGGAACTCCCTTGCTTTGTCATTATTCATAACATATTCTCTAACTTCTCTGTCATTACCACTCTTTGGACGAAGTTCATCTATGTAATAAGGATTAGGAAGAAATCTTACATCAAATACCAGATCTGCATCTGCCGGGATTCCATATTTGAACCCAAACGACAGCACAGATATATACAGATTCTTATATTCCTTATTTTCCACAAAAATCTTCGACAGCTCTGCACGCAGTTCTCTGGTCAGCATATGACTGCTGTCAATCAGATAATCTGCCCGTTCTCTTAAGAACTTCAGGCGTTTTCTCTCTTCCCTGATTCCTTCTTCCACCCTGCCGCCTTTTCCGGACAACGGATGAAAAACGTCTCGTTTCTTTATATCTTTTGATCAGAACATCATCACGGGATTCCAGATAAAGGATCTCAAATCTGGTTCCTGACTGGTCCAGATCTTTTAAAATCTTTTCAAGTTCAGAAAAATTCTGTCCGCTTCGAATGTCAACTCCAAGTGCCGCTTTATTAATCTCTGTGCCCGGAACACTTAACAGCTCCGCCATCTTCGGTATCAACGGCACCGGCAGATTATCTACACAGAAATATCCCATATCTTCCAGCATCTTAAGTGCTGTACTTTTTCCAGCTCCGGACATTCCGGTAACAATCACACATCTCATCTTAGAATTCTCCCAGTCTCTTTACTTCCGGCTGAAGCCGTACTCCAAACTCTTCATATACCTTATCAGACACCTGGTTCATCAGATTCATCACATCTGATGCTGTAGCCTGATCTTTATTGATCACAAATCCACAATGCTTTTCAGACACCTGTGCTCCTCCTACCTGGAAACCACGAAGCCCTGCATCCTGGATCAGTTTTCCTGCAAAATACCCTTCCGGACGCTTGAATGTACTTCCTGCACTTGGATACTCCAGTGGCTGCTTTGTCACACGTCTTTCCTTCAGATCATCCATCACTGCCTGGATCTTTTCTTTCTCGCCTTTTTGAAGTTCGAGCACTGCCTCTAATACGATATATCCTTTTTTCGCGATCACACTGGTACGGTATCCCAGTTCCAGTTCTTCTTTGGCAAGCGTCTTCACTTCTCCTTTACCTGTCAGTACTGTTACAGACTTAAGGACGTCTTTCATCTCTCCACCGTATGCTCCTGCATTCATTACACAGCTCCGCCGAGCGTTCCTGGAATTCCTGCCGCGAATTCAAATCCGGTAAGTTCTGCATCCAACGCTCTCTTTGCGATCATCGAAAGCAGCGCACCAGCCTGTGCATGGATCTGTGCACCTTCCACTTTTACCTGATTCATCTGCTTATAGATCTGGATAATCACGCCCTCATATCCTTTATCCGATACCAGAAGATTGCTTCCATTTCCCACTATATAATAAGGAACTTTTTCCTGTGTACATGCTTCTATCACCTTCGCAACTTCTTCTGCTGTCTGCGGTGTCACAAAATAATCTGCCGGACCTCCCACACGAAATGTCGTGTGACTTTTCATCGGTTCGTCTTTTTTTACCTGTTCCTCTTTTAAAATACTTAATAATTTCTTTCCTAATTCCTGATTCATTCTCATCTCCACCCTTTTCATCAGCAGGTTGCTTTTTTCCAACCATTATTATATCATACAGAATTTTCAGTCCAAAAAATTCCCACCCTCAAACAATAACTACATCTTACACTAAACGTATCGCAAATTCAACGTACACTTGCAAATTTGGCGTAAATGCTGTATATTAATGCCAAGTATTTATTTTTTAAAGGAGTGGATTTTACAATTGGACACGAGTGTCGCGATACAGCTCATTATTCTATTGATTTTACTGATACTTTCAGGATTTTTTTCATCTGCGGAGACAGCTCTTACGACGGTCAACCGGATGCGTATCCGTGTCTTGCCGACGAGGGAAATAAAAAAGCGAAGACCGTCATGCACATCACAGATGACACCAGTAAAATGTTAAGTGCGATCCTGATCGGTAATAATGTGGTGAATCTTTCCGCCGCTTCCCTTACCACAACCCTTGCTTACAACCTTGGCGGTTCTATGGTAGCAGTGGCAAGTGCTGTTTTATCTGTACTTATTATTATCTTTGGGGAGATCACACCAAAGACGATGGCTACACTGCATGCAGAGAAGATGTCTCTTCGTTATGCTCCGGTCATCAATCTGTACATCAAGGTCATGACACCATTTGTATTTATTATCAACAAGCTTTCTGATATCATTCTGCGTGTCCTCCACATTGATCCAAATGCGAAGAATAACCAGATGACAGAATCTGAGCTTCGTACGATCGTGGACGTCAGCCATGAAAGCGGTGTCATCGAATCCGATGAAAAAGAGATGATCTATAACGTGTTCGATCTCGGCGACGCAAAAGCGAAAGATGTCATGGTACCGAGAGTCCATGTTACATTCGCCGATGTAAATGCTACTTACGAAGAATTGATCGACATTTTCCGCGAGGACAAATTCACACGTCTTCCGATTTTTGAAGATACAACAGACAACGTTATCGGTACGATCAATATGAAAGACCTTCTCTTATATGATAAGGAAAAAGAGTTTCATATCCGCGACTTTATGCGTGAGGCCTATTTCACTTACGAATACAAGAACATTTCCGAATTACTTGTGGAGATGCGTCAGGCTTCTTTTAACATTGCCATCGTTCTGGATGAATACGGTGAGACTTCCGGTCTGATCACACTGGAGGATATTCTGGAAGAGATTGTCGGAGAAATTCATGATGAATATGATGAGAATGAAGAAGATTCATAAAGCAGATCGGAGAGCGGGAATACATCGTAGAAGGCTCCACGAATCTGGATGACTTAAACGACAGGCTCGATCTTGACCTGACCTCAGAAGAGTATGATTCCGTCGGTGGATTCATTATCGAGCATCTGGACCGTCTTCCTGAGATCGGCGACGGCGTCACCACCGAAGACGGCATCCATCTGGTTGTAGAAAAATTAGATAAAAACAGAATCGAAAGCGTACATTTATATCTGCCGGAACCGAAACCGGAAGATGAAAAAGGAGACGAGGATTAACCCCGTCTCCTTTTTCATATCTCATTATTCTTCGTCTTTTACCTCTTCTCCGGCAAGTTTCAGAATATCTTCGATCTCATCCTCACTGATTCCGAGACGTTCTGCCACTTCGTCTACACTGACTTTCCGTCCGTACTCTTCTTTCATACTCTTAATTGCTTCATCAAGTTCTGTCACTTTTTCAACCATCTTGTGATCTCTTCTTTTCACCTCTGTCTGCGACTCCAGGGAAGCCATCATTCCGGCACGCACCTGCTCCAGAATCTCTTCTTCGTCTTTTTCCTTCGGAATCTCTTTCAATGCGACCATCAATGCTATATTTCCCTCCTGGATCATGTCACCGATAAACACTTCCGGATGATGCAATCTGACCGCTTCTTCCACTACTTTCGGCAGATAATAAGCCATACGTACTTCTTCCTGTGTCTCTTCTTTCATATCCCCGAGTCCGCGCAGATATTCTTCCACGTATTTCTGTTCTTCTGCACTTAATGGCTGTTTTTCTTCTTTCTCAGCCTCTTTTACCGTTCCTCCGGTCTGTTTGTATCCGACTACCGCCATTTTCATCGATAACAGATAATCACAGACCAGATTCATCTGTTCCTGTGAAAGTCCGTCTTCTTCAAAGTATTTTTCCACTTCATCTACTGTGATCTTTCCATTCTGTCCTTCTGCCAGCGCCAGAATTCCCGCCAGTTTTTCTTTAAATTCCAATCTATCCGCCATATTGATAATCCTCCGTCTCTCCTGATACTCTTGTTTCTTCATCTTTTCTCAAAGTAATTCCATCATATTATGAAAATACTGCCATGTCAATCTGCTTTCTATTCCTCATCATACAGAAAACCCCTGTACACAAAAAGATCTACCCTACATTTTTCTGTAAAGCAGATCTTTTTATTACATTATAATTATATATTTATTCTTATTATTCCATAGAATGTATGTCTGTATAACTCATACAGATACAGGATTCCTCCGATCAATCCCACGATCAGACCGCCATAGATTCCCGCACACATAAGATTCGTCATGTTACCGCCAATCGAGAATCCAAGGAACCTACAAACCAGCATCCCTACTCCCATTGTGATCAGCGTCCAGGCAATGATATTGATCACCAGAAATGCACTGACCGCTCCTTCTATTGTAAATTCTTTATTCAACATATTCCATAAACTTTTCATCTCAAACGCCTCCTGTTTTCCTTGAATCTTCTCTCTATCTCATTTGCTGATTCAAGTATAAGAAGGCTATGTTAAATAGAATATCTCAGTAATGAAAAATCTATGTTAATTTTTTCATTGTACGATCAATGTCTGATATCCTGCCCGTTTCAGGCGCCGTTCCATCTGTACCGCATCATTCAGGTTGTCAAATTCACCCACATAGACTCTGTGATACGGACCGGACCAGTCAATGTATGCCGGATATTCCTGTTCCAGCAGCTCATTCAGCAGCCGGTTCGCATAGCGCTGATTGCGGAACAGTCCCACCTGCACCCGGTACACCGGAACTTTTTCTTCCTGGATCAGGCCGTTACTTTCCAGTGTATCCAGAATTCCATCCGCGATTGCCTGTGCAATATCCTGGAAATTATCATCAAACAGCTGATTGTCTGTATCCGAATTGATGAATCCGACTTCTACCAGCACCGCCGGCATCTTTGTACGTTTCAAGACTACAAGATTCGGTCTTGCTTTCACCCCCAGATTCACAAACCCTACACCTTCCAGCTGCTCATTGATATTCTGTGCCATTTCATATTTTAACCCGGACAGATCATAGACCAGGCTTTCCACACCTTCCACTTCATTATCTACAGGAAACGAATTCCTGTGAATAGAAACAAAAAGATCAACTCCCGCATTATTTGCTTTCATCGCCTTCTCATAAGGTGTTTCATAGACATCTGTTGTCCGCGTATATTCTACATCCAGTCCTCTGTCCGACAGTATCTCTCCAATTGCCAGCACAAGTTTCAGGTTGTCATCTTTTTCCTGACGTCCTTCATAGACTGCTCCAGGATCTTTTGCACCGCCGTGTCCGGCATCCAACATGATCGAATACGCCATAGTTCCATTCCTTTCCTATTATAGATATGCAAAATAATAGCAGACAGGATATACTCCCATCTGCTATAAAATATGAAATTATATGTCAAAAGTTCTTCTATCTGACAGTAATTTATAACTGTGCAACTTTGTGTGGATTCAAAATATTCTTCGGATCAAACACCCTCTTAATTCCGTTCATCAATTCCAGGTTTTCTGTCGGAAGGGATTCTCTGAGATATGGCTTCTTGGCAAAGCCTCTTTCCTTTTATGCTCCCTATATTTTTCTATTTTCCCGCTCTTCCAGAATCTCATTGATCAGCATAAAGTGGCGTTTTAATGCTTCCTGACCTTTCGTTTCATCTTTCTCTTTCAGTGCTTCTATCAATTTTTTATGACATTCATTTAACAATTTTTTCCGTTCTTCCGTGCGCAGAATCGCTGCACGCATATCATGAATAAACGAATCTATAACGCCGGAACACGCTTCCAGAAAATCCAGTACCAGAATATTCCCCGAACTTTGTGCAAGCATAAAATGAAGCTTCTTATCCAGAGCCGCATTCTTTACATCATCGGTACTTTTATCCAGCTCTTTTACCAATGATTCCATTTCTTTTATCTGTTCGTACGATGCATGTTCTATGGCAAGCGAAAATGCCAGGCATTCCAGTGCCTGACGAATCTGACTGATCTGCTTATAATCGATCTGATCCATAGCGAACATCATTGTCATGGTCTCCGCAAGGCTCTTCTGGAACTCACATGTAATGTAATTTCCTGATCCCTGCTGTGAAGAGATCACTCCTGTCATATCCATGATACGAATTGCTTCCCGCACCGAATTACGACTCACATTCAGTCGTTCTGCAATGTCTCTCTCCGGCGGCAATTTTTCTCCCGGACGCAATTCTCCGTCCATGATCTTCTTTTTAAAATAGTCTATGACACCTTTATAGGCTTTCTGCTGTCTTTCCATCCGTACCTCTCCTGTTACGCGATAACCAACGGTACATCCAGTTCTTTTGCCTTCTGGATATCCTCTTTTGATACTCCATCATCTGTAATAATCTTATCCACTTCATTCGTTGGACAGATTACAGACAGATAGCCTCCGCCAAACTTACTGCTGTCTGCCAGTACATATACTTTCTCTGCCGCCTTCATGATCGCCTTTTTCACTTCCATCTGTGGTGTGGCAATCGATGTAAGTCCTACATTGAAATTAATACTGTGCACTCCGATAAACGCTTTATCTACATGAAATTTTGACATATTCTGAATTGCCACATCTCCCATCGTGGCAGCGAGATGCCCGGTTACATATCCGCCGATCATGAACAATTCCACATGTCCGACTCCCGCAAGTTCATTTCCCGCAATCAGAGAATTGGTTACAACTGCGATCCGCTTCTCCGGATGATTCTTAATCTCCTGTGCAAGGTAAAAGCTGGTTGATGCATCATCAATAATGATCGTATCCCTGTCATCCAGAAATTCATATGCTGCCTCTGCAATCTGCTTCTTCTGTGTAACATTCCGGTAGATCGTCTCTGCCGAATACTTCCGTTCCGTCTCTGTCTCGACCTTTACTGCTCCGCCATGGGTACGTTTCAACAACCCTTCTATATCCATCGCTTTGATGTCATTTCTTATCGTTACCTCTGAGCAGCCGAATTCTTTGCTCAGATCTGTAACTTTTACTCTTCCTTTTCTGTCAAGTTCTTTTAATATCTCATTTCTACGTTCTTCCATGGCAGCCTCCCCGCAACTATCCTCTTAATAAATCAGTTTACACTTTTTATATCAATTGTCAAGCATACAGACAGCTCCTTTTTGAGAACATTTGTTATCTCATTCTTACCTTACTCTGTCCTAACTGTGTTGCAATTGTTGTAAAAATCGGTACAAACTGATCTCCGAAATCTTCTTTTGGAAGTATCATCGCACATTCCGGTGCATAATAGATTCCAATTGTCTTTGGCGTAACTACCGCACGTTCGATCTGTTCCCACTCGTATGTCTTACTTTCTCCATTCTGCTCGAGTGTGATTCCTTTTTCGGAAAATGTATATTCTACCGGCGCATTATATTCTCTGTTTACAACAACCTGTTTTTTTGCTCTCATCTTAAGCTGGAACGGTGTGCCGCCAAGGAATATTACCGCTGCCACCAGATAAAGCGCCGCTCCTATGCCACTCACTCTTCCGGTTGTATACGAGAAGATTCCCATAAATGCAACTGCAAGTCCCAGTATATTTACCAGAAATCCGCTGAATTTGGAATATGCGTGGAATAAAAGGAAGTCATACAATGCTTCTTTTGTCATATTCACCATCATCTTATTCTCATTCACTACTTTTGTCTCTTTTTCTACCATACTCATTTAACATTACCTCCTGTTGATTTTTATTTATCTCTTTTTTAGAAAAGTCCTTTTATACTTTGACATATAAAAGGACTGGAAATGTTTGTACTACTCGTACTATATTGCTATTTCAGATTAGTTTGCTTTTACTTTATCGTAAGCCCATCCTTCCGGACTGTAAATACCTTTCTGTCTCTTCTGCATCCATTTATCAAATGCTGCTGTAATGAACGGGCAGAGGAACAGGGTAATGATAGATGCTGTTGCACACTGTGCTGTTGCCATACTTACCATTCCTTCCATTGAAGGGTCAGCTTCTGCAACTGCAGCAGGTGTCATAGCTGAGTTCAGGGCTGTTGTACCGATGGCTGCACCCATCGCATTTCTTTCCTTCTTTGGAAGAAGAAGGTTGATTACGAAGAAGAAGATAACTGCTGTTGCTGCAGAGATCAGTCCAAGTACGATACCGGAAGCACCTGCTGTCAGGATTGTCTTGATATCTGTCTTCGCACCAATTGAAATGGTCATGAAGAATGTTACGATCGGCTGAGCTGTCTTACAAGCATCGCGGAATCCTTTGTCAAGATTTCCCCAGATAAATCCGATAAGCAGTGGAACTAATACTGCGATCAGGGATTTGATCGGGATATTTGCAAGTCCTGTTGCACCAAGAGCGATCAGTGTGAAGAATGGTCCATCATTCAGTGACAGGATTGAGATAGCTCCTGTATCTGTTGCATTTCCGAACTGTGAAGAAAGGGAAATGTACAGTGATCCGTTTGAGTTTGTAATTGTTGCAATTAATACAAATGGTGCGATTCCGAGGAATCCTTCTGGTCCGCAGATCTTACCAACAATGAGACCAACAATAACTCCAAGTAAGAACTTGGTACCTGTCATAATTACACCTTTGTAAAGCGGCATACCTACCTGTTTGATGTCGATCATAGATCCACATACGATCAGGAAGAATCCCATCATACATGCATTTCCTTCATAGAAAAGTGCTGTTACATATCCACCAATCTGGAATACCTGTGGTACAAATGTTGCAAGTACAACTGCGATTACCAATGGGATGATTACCAGACCTCCCGGGAGGTTTTTCATTTTATTCAGAATGTCTAAATCTTTTCTTGCATTCTGAACCTGTGTTTTTTCTTCGCTCATTTTCTCTCTCCTTTTCTCTTTATGATGCGTTTAACGTTTATGATCAGGATGGTATCCCCCGATGCTATCTTGCCGATTCTTTAAACAGACGTTCAACGATATCGCAGGCTGTATTGTCATTACCTGTAAGTCCGCCCTTTCCTACGACCGGAAGTCCGTCATATTTTCCGACTAATCTTCCGACGTCTGTCTGTGGAATTACGTAGTCCATCACTTCGATGCACTCAACTCCAAGCTGATAGCATACATTTACCATCGTGTCACCACCTGTAGTATACAGACCGGCGATTTTCTCTCTTCCTACCTGTTCCAGTACCTGTGAGATAATAGTTCCAAGTCCGGCATTGATACGGTTCGCACTCATTCCGCCTGCATAGCCACGTTTTTTATCTTCTTCGTCCAGATTTAAAAGTTCTCCGTGAAGCGCTGTTTCGAACAGGATCGCTCTTGGCTGCTTGTCGCTTTCGATCAGTTCAACTGCCTTGTTCACAGCTTTGAACGCTTCATCTAACGCTTCATCTCCACCATTGATCAGCGGGATTGGTTCTACACTGATTCTGACATGTCTGGAATCTTCACATAATACCTGCATCTGCTTCTTCGTAACCGGTGTTGCACTTCCGGCTGCGATCAGAACAGTCTTACCTTCTTCACTTGCCGCCGGTGGTACATTCGGCTGTTCTTCCTGAATGAGTCCTCTTCTGTATGCAAGTTTTGAAGTAAACGGTCCCGGATCCACTGCGACTACGTCCCAGTCAAGATCGATACAAGCCTGTGCGATCTGATCTACATCTTCCAATGTGATCGCATCCACAATAATGACACCTGCGCCATCATTTCTTACTTCAGTAAGAGCTTCTTTGATTCCTTCTTTTCCTTTCAGAACCTGATCTAATGTAACCAGTCCGACCTTTCTTCTGGTCTGGCCTGCAAGAAGTCTTGGTATGTAATTCTCTTTTACCGGTGTACGCACATCCTGTGCAACCGGTGTGTTGATCAGTGCAACTCCGTCGATCACAGAATATCCGCCAACAAGGATTCTTCTGGACTGTGGCATTGCCGGTACGACAACTGCTATCGTATCTTCATTTAACTGATCTAACATTGCGTCGATCTCTACTCCTACGCCGCCACGTAAAGTTGTATCGATACGTTTTGAAAAGTATTTTACGCCCATTGCTTTTAACGCATTGGTAGCTGATTTTACTTTGTCATATGCTTCCTCTTTTGGAAGTGGTCTTGAGTTACTGCTGATCAGGATTGCATCCAGAGATGCTGTCTCTCTTGCTTCCTGTGCTGCTTCCTCATTAAAAAATACTGCTGTTCTTGCTTTCGATCTCGCTAATAATACGCCTGTCGTTGTTGCTCCTGTCAGGTCATCTGCAACTGCTCCTATCAAAGGCATGGCACTTTCCTCTCTTTCTATCCGTTCACATATGAGCCGTTCACAAAAGGGATCCGCCACCCCTTTTGTGAACCTCTGTTATTACCTTGTTATCACTTTTGATTAAGCTTCTTTTTTCTCGTGCTGTTTGCTGCGTATTCTGCAACTACTTTTGTAGACTCGATCATACTGATGCATCCTGCAATTCCTTTACCTGCGATATCAAATGCTGTTCCATGATCTACAGAACTTCTGATGAATGGAAGTCCGAATGTAAGTGTTACAGATTTTTCAAAGTCTAATGTCTTACAAGCGATGTGTCCCTGATCATGATATAAAGAAAGGATTGCATCAAATTTACCTGATTTTCCAATGTGGAATACGGAGTCAGCCGGGCAAGGTCCGATTGCATTGATTCCTTTTTCCTGAGCTGCTTTTACCGCAGGCTCGATCTCATCAATCTCTTCGCGTCCGAATAATCCGTTATCTCCGTTGTGTGGATTTAATCCTGCAACTGCGATCAGTGGATTCTCGATTCCGACTTTTCTTAACTCTTTATCGATGTTGATGACATCTTCCAGGATGACATCTTTTGTAGCGTAGTGACATGCATCTACCAGTGACATATGTCTGCTTACGAAGAATACTCTTAATTTGTGGCATGAGAACATGGTCAGTGCATATGGAGAATGTGTTGCATTCTGATAGATCTCTGTATGTCCAGGTTCTTTTACGCCGATCAGTTTGATTGCTCCTTTGTGAATTGGTGCTGTAGAAACTGCATCGATCTTTCCTGCCTGTCCAAGTTCGATTGATTTCATGATCCAGTCAACTGCCATCCGTCCTGCAAGCGCCTGAACTTTTCCCCATTCGATAGAGTCTGTATCGTAATCACCAGTCTCAATGATGTCTACTGTTCCGAATTCATATTTTGCTTCTGATGGATCTTCGATCTTGTTGTATTTCAATTCTTTTCCGAGAACCTTTGCAGCTCTTTCCATGATTGCGATGCTTCCGATTACGAATGGACGGCAGCAGTCGTGGATTTCTTCACTTAACATTGTTCCTACTACGATCTCAGGTCCGATACCTGCAGGATCTCCCATTGTGATTGCTGTAATTGGTTTATACTGTGTACTCATAACTCTTTACTTTCCTTTCTTTTTCGTTTCGCTTTCGGTTTTGTTTTCGTTTCGATGTCTATATCTTACATTTCTTTTT
>ENA-OQBJ01001016-OQBJ01001016.1-human-gut-metagenome-genome-assembly--contig:-NODE-1016-length-12356-cov-10.347453_pt1 | contig 12356 bp, 16 predicted proteins | sample MGYA00242743_ERZ504545 | MGnify/ENA primary metagenome ERZ504545 (study PRJEB26092, sample SAMD00036252) | human gut metagenome | host: Homo sapiens | study: EMG produced TPA metagenomics assembly of...
ACTCTGCGGCACCGCCGCTACAACGTGCCGGCACGCGTGCCGCCGCCGTTGCCGATGCCCCGGCAAGCTTTAAGGTCGCCTTTATCGACGAGCTCTACCGCGCGACCGCCCAGGACATTGCCGATAACCAACTCGAGCTCGAGGAGGCATAAGCCATGTCCGAGCCCGCAACCAATGCCGGTATGAACACGCTCGTCGCCGTAGCCATCGCCCCGTGCGGCACCGGCGACGAGCTGTCCGCCGAGGTCGCCGAGGTCGTACGCGTCATTCGCGAGAGCGGCCTTCCCAACCGCACCACCTCGATGTTCACCGAGATCGAGGGTGACTGGGACGAAGTCATGCAGGTCGTGCGCGACGCAACCTTTGTGTTGGCGAGCAAGGGCATCCGCACCGAAGTCGTACTCAAGGCCGATATTCGACCCGGATTTACCGACACCATGACTGGCAAGCTCGAGCGCATGGAAGCGCAGATCAAAAAGCAGGAGGAAGCACAGTGAGCATCCGCGACAACCTTGATATCTCGGCCTATCTGGTACTCGGCCCCGAAAACACCCTCGGACGCCCCGTGGGCGATGTGGTGGCCCAGGCGCTCGACGCCGGCTTTACCTGCATTCAGGTGCGTTCCAAGGTGGCAAGCGCCCGCGAGATCATCGCACTGACGGGCGATGCCGCGCAGGCCATCGCTCAGGCCGGCAAAACCGGGCAGGTCGCGCTGCTGATCGACGACCGCCTTGACTGCGTACTTGCCGCACGCGAGCAGGGTATTGCCGTCGACGGCGTGCATGTTGGCCAGAGCGACATCCCCGTCGAGGTCTGCCGCAAACTTTTGGGCCCCGATGCCATCGTGGGTCTTTCGGCCCGCTGCGAGGAGATGCTCGAGTACGTCAAGACCGCCGACATGAGCCTGGTCGATTACCTGGCGTAGGCCCGCTCCACGAGACCGAAACCAAGCGCGACTGCGGACGTGCGGCCGACGGCTCCATCATCACCAAGAGCTTTGAGGACCTGGCCGCCCTCCATGCGGCAAGCCCCGTCCCCATTGTGGTGGGCGGCGGCGTCAAGACGGCCGATCTGCCGCAACTCAAGTCCACCGGCGTCGACGGCTTCTTTGTGGTGAGCGCCGTCTGCAGCGCCGACGACCCCTACGCCGCAGCCGAGGAGCTCGTCGATACCTGGCAGCAGGCATAGGCATAGGCCGAACAGCTGATTCGCAGCTCATATCTTCAATAGCGGAAAGCGCATCCCAGTTTGGACCTCCATTCCGGGATGCGCTTTCCATATAGAGGCTCAACGAGAAACCGCATCCCAGTCTGAACGCATATTCCGGGACGTACTTTCCGAAACCCCACCGCTTGGGAAACTGTAACCCGTTCTGAGCGCTCATTCTGGGACGCGCTTTCCGCCGAGTCCACGGCAGCTTGCCCTACCCCGCCAGATACGATTCCAACGCCGGCAAGGTCGCCTCCGCATCGCGGCGACCAATCTGGTAGATGCGCTCAAGTTCATCGGGCTCGCGACACAGCGACGGCACCTTCACCGATTCGCTCGGCCGCACCACAAAGATCTCGCCGGCAGCCTCGCGACGTGCCAGGTCATCGAGCGTGGCATTGTAGACCTCATGCCGATGCTCAAGCGCTGCGACAAACTCCGGATAGTGACGGAACACGCGCCGTAGCATGGGCATCACGCTGTTGGGCTGCTTCACAAAGCCCGCCGGCTGCGTGAGTACCACGATATTGCGGTCATACCCCTGCGCAAACAGCCAAGCGCTGGGAATGGAATCGGCCACGCCGCCATCCAGGTACTTGCGGCCCTCAATGGCGACAGGACGCGTCGCCACGGGAATTGCCGACGACGCCCGGATCCACTCGATATCGCGCTCATCGCCATAGGGCAGGTCGTGATAGACGGCCTTGCCCGTCTCGATATCGGTACACACGCACGTAAATCGCATGGGGCAGGCGCGATATGCCTCCAGGTCGATGGGATCGCGCTCGATAGGCACCTCGTGATAGGCAAAGTCGGCATTGAACATATCGCCGGTTCGCAGCCAGCTGGTCACGCTCGCATAGCGCTTGTCGGCGCAATAGGCCTTGTTATAGCGAATGGCGCGGCCGATCTGGCGCGATTTAAAGTTGTAGCCAAACGCCGCGCCCGCCGAGACGCCCACCATATGGTCGCAGGTCAAACCGTGCTCCATCCAAACGTCGAGCACGCCCGCCGTATACATACCGCGGTAGCCGCCTCCCTCGAGCGCCAGCCCCACCGTGCGCGTCATATTTGACTGTGCCATGCGACCATCTCCGTTCCTGCGTTTTAAAACGGAACAAGTATACCCATCAACAAATATCGTCTCAGTCGCATTTTCATCGAACATCGTCGCGTTACCGTTTGGCGAATAATGGCCGCCCGCAACATGGGCACCCCTACATAATTCCATACACTTGTTTATACTACTCAGTAGTTATCAGCCGAGAGCACGAACCGACAAATAAACCCAACGACGCAGCAAGGCGGGGGCTTGGAAACACGCAAGGCGTTGAGCAGCAACGCATGTGCACAACGAGCTCGCCCGACGCAATCCGCCCCGACCTCAGAAAGCCGCTTACAGTATGGATAACGCCAGCAATAATACCGAAACGCTCGAAAAGACCATCCGTGACCTTCTGGAGCGTCAGGACGATCTGATCAGGACCGCCTTTACCGACGAGCTCACCGGACTTGGCAACCGCGGCGGCTTTACCCGTTCCTTAGAGGAACTCTGGGAGCAGGAACTGCCCGTGACCATGGCGTTTATCGACATCGATAACCTTAAGCACTGCAACGACATCTTTGGACATGACGAAGGCAACCGCTATATCTTGCAGGTGAGCCTCTATCTCAAACTGTATATGAAGGTGGACGAGGCGGCATTTCGTCTGGGGGGCGACGAGTTCGCCATCCTATCTACGATTGCGACCGAGGACGACCTTGCCGAACGTCTGGAACACTGCCGAACGGTACTGCTCGAAAACAACGCTTCCAAGATGCCTCACTCGTTTAGCTACGGAGTGGCACACGCCGACCCCGCCCTGGGCGAAGCCCCCAATCGCTTGACGAACGATGCCGACCATCGCATGTACGACTACAAGCTACGTCATGCCGTGCACCTTGATCGACGCAATATCGCACAAGCCCACACCGACGACTTCGAAATAAGCGATCGCATTTTCGACGCCCTTTCGATGCTCAACGAAGGCCGATATTTCTTTATCGAGAACTTGGACAAACATCGAACCCTTTGGTCACAAGGCGCCTTGCGCGATCTTGGTCTTCCTTCGGAGCATATAGACAACTGCCACGATTACTGGAAAACGCGTGTCCATCCCGATGACCTTGAGGCCTATACCAACGACATCGACCAAATCTATGACGGCTCCAAACATCGCCACGTCATGCAGTACCGCGTGCGCAATGCCGCCGGCGACTACATCCTCGGCCGTGCTCGCGGGTTTCGTATCGACGGCGACGGAAATGTCCCCTCGCTCTATGTCGGCGAGCTCGTCAACCACTCGCTTGCCGAGACCGTCGACGCCGCCACGGGCCTCGGAACGCAGCGCACGCTGATCAACGCTATTGATGCCTGCCGTCGCGACCGTTGCAAGACGGGGCTTATAGCAGTGCGCGTTCGCGGCACGGCAAAGCTCAACGAGCTCTACGGGGCCGAGGCCGTCGACAACATGCTCGCCGAATACGCAGGCCGCATGCTGTCGATTACTCGCGGCAGGAGTCGCGTCTTCCGCTCACGCAACGCCCAGTTCGTCGTGCTTAGCAACAATTTGGATCACGAAGCATTCGAGCAACTGATCCAACATCTCGAAGAGGCCGTTTTCGCTCCCGTTCGAATCGCGGACGACACCATTACCCCCGTCTGTCTTGTCGTTCCGGCCTTTTACGAGCACCTGACCAATCAAACGGCCGCCGTTTTAGGCGAACTCGACCGTCGCATTCGCACGGCCGGCGGGCTTGTTCCCAACGACAGCCTCCCCATACCCGAGGTGGAGCGCAAAAGCGCCATCGCCGAACGCATCGATCCGCTCACGGGTCTCTATCGACCCAGCGTGTTTATGCGCCGCGCCAACGAATTTCTCGAGACAAGGCGCAACGGCGCTTGGTGTATCGCCACCGTCGATATGGGACACATGCGACTGTTCAACGAATGGCACGGACAGGCCGAGGGCGACCGCATGCTCGCCGATGTGGGCACGGTCCTCAAGGACATCGAGAATGCCAACATGGGCGTCGCAGGGTACTGGGGCCAAGACGACTTTTGCATACTCATCCCCTTTGAACACGACACCGTCCATCAGATCTATAGCCGCGTTCGCCAGGCCGTGGCCAAGTATGATGACGGCGTGGGGTTCTGGCCGTCCATGGGCGTCTACCCCATCGACTCCAACGAGAAAATCACCATCGATGCGCAGGCCAAGGCCATGTTTACCAATCGGCGCGCAAAAAACGACTTTAAGGAGCGCATTGCCATTTTCCGCCCCGAGGAGTACGAGCGCGAAATCGCGTTCCACCGCACACTGACCGAATTCCAGTACGCGCTCTCCAACGGCCGTATTACCTACTACCTGCAGCCCCAGGTCGACATGGAAACCGGCGAGATCATTGGCGCCGAAGCGCTCACGCGCTGGATCGACAAGGATGGCTCCCTCATTTCGCCCGCCACCTTTATCCCCGCTCTCGAAGAAAGCGGTTTTGTGGTGACGCTCGACAAATACGTTTGGCAGGGCGTTGCCTTGTGGCTGCGCGAGCGCATCAATCGGGGGCTTCGCGTGGTTCCGATCTCGCTTAATGTGTCGCGCGTGGATATCCTTGCCTGCGACGTTGCCGAGCATATGGGAGCGCTCGCCGCCCAATACAACCTGCCGCCCGAGCTCATGCGCATCGAGATCACCGAGACAGCTTATACGGGAGAGTCCGAGGCCGTGGATAAACTAACGGCCGACCTGCACACCCGCGGCTTCTCGACCTATATGGACGATTTTGGCACCGGCCAGTCCACGCTCGCGATGCTCAAGAACGTCAACGTCGACGTCATCAAGCTCGATCGCACGTTTGTGCCCGATAACGGCGATGAGGGCCGCAGCGTGCAAATCATCTCATCAATGCTCGAGATGGCGCAGTCACTCCATCTGCCCGTTGTGATCGAAGGCGTCGAGACGGACAAGCAGGCAAACATGCTGCGCCACATGGCGCCCGCTACGCTCAGGGATTCCTCTACTACCGCCCCATGCAGGCGGAGGATTTTGAGGCATTGCTCGATGGTGGCGACAACAACTAATACGCTCGCACGCAAACGCCACCGCCGAAGAGGACGTTTGTTCCCATGAGCTAACTAATACCCCAATCTAAACCGAATTGGGAGTAAGATACAAACCATTGTTCCATCCAAGGAGGTCATCCATCATGAACGAGTCGTATCGCCTGGGCGAGCAATCAATCATCGCTCATCTTCAGCGACTTGCGAACGGGGCCTCAACCACCGAGCTCGATGTTGCCGCGCTGCCCCCGGAGTTGCGTGCCATCGGTGAGCAACTGCAGAAAACGCTCGCCATCCTGCAACAAGAACGCGAGCTGCTTGAGCACGGCGCCTATATCGACTCGCTCACCAATCTTGGCAACCGTGGCGGACTCGACCGCCATGTCGATCAGCTCTGGCGCAAAGGCACCCCCTTCACCTGCGCCTATATCGATATCGACCGCCTTAAGCATTGCAACGATAAGTTTGGCCACGCCGAGGGCAATCGCTACATTCTGAGCATCTGCCGCGCACTCACCGAGACAATGGAGCACGATGAGTTGCTGTTCCGTATCGGTGGAGACGAATTTGTACTTATATCCCCCACGACAGACGAAGCCGAGCTCGAGCAGCGCCTGGAGCGGACGCGTGCCAATCTTATCGAGCAACATCGGACGGCAAGGCGCCCATGATCGCCAGCTTTAGCTTTGGCTGCTCGCGCGTCGACCCACTTGCAGGCGATACGCGTCGCCAGATGACAAAGGACGCCGACCGCAAAATGTATCGCTACAAGCTCATGTACCGTGTGCAACAACCGGAAGAAGGCGATGCGCTGCAACGCCCGATCACCGAACAACCCCCCCCCTGCAACGACCGAGTGTTCCAAGCGATCTCCATGAGCTCTGAGACACGCTATCCGTTCATCATTAACCTCGACACCGGCGAATCGCAATGGTCGGTTAATGCCGTGCGCGATTTTGACCTACCCTCCCAGCATCCCTACAACTCGCTCGATATATGGCTTGCCCGTGTTCACCCCGAGGACCGCGACAACGTACGTGCCGAGCTCGATATGGTGGTAAACGGCACGTGGCACTTCCACTGCATGCAGTATCGCGTCATGAATACGGCCGGAAAATACGCGCTTTGCGACTGCACGGGTTACCGCCTGGACGGCACCGATACCGAGCCCAACATGTATGTGGGCATTGTCACCAACCGAAGCTTGGCAGATACGACCGATTCCGTGACCGGTCTGGGCGATATCCACGCCCTGGTCAACGCCATTGGCGAGATGCGTCGCGTGGCACGAAACGCGGGCTTGATCGCCATTAAAATCGACGAAATCGCACAGGTCAATGCCCGCTTTGGCTTTGATGCAGGCGACCGCGTTTTGGCAGAAAGCGCCGCCTGCCTCATGGATTGCTCGCGCGGCAAGGGTCGTCTGTTCCGCTCGACCGGACCGATGTTCGTGGCGCTCTTTGACGAGCTTGATCCGAAGAGACCGACGCGGTTGCAGACGAAATCGAACGGTTCTTGGGATCGCCCGTGCTCCTTGGCTCATTTGAATATCAGCCGCCCCTTCGCGTGGCGACGCTTCATCTGGACGCCGTCGACCGACAGCCCGTTTCCATTTTGAACGAACTCAATGCGCTGATTAAAGAGGCGCCGCAGGTACCGGGCACCAAGCTGGACTAGCGTTATGGGGCGCATGATGGTTAATTTCCGATCTCAACCGAACACATTGGGCAAATAGGTCGTACCCGCAGTTAGCCGAACGTCCCCGCAGTCCCTCCCGGGGCCCGGGGGCACCGTTTCGATACTCTTGGTTTACTTTGCCTGATGCAAATAAGTGCTCAACAAGATAGAACCTATCCCCCGCCACGGATATGCCCTCGAGTAAATCTGTTAAGCCAAGCCTATCAAATTCTATTGACAATTGGCTGCATTGGTCCATTTTGTCGTCCAGCCACTTCCGCTGCTATCGCCTCATAAACACAAACCTAACGAGCCGCACGAACGACAAAGAGGCCAAGCTGAACAGAAGTAGAACCAAAGCTTCAAAAACGCTGGTATTCCAATCGCGTACCCAGCCCTCTACCGCCCACAAGAAAAACAGCAGCCCCATCCATAACGTCACAGAAGAAATCAGCTTTGCGTAAGGGCGTATATCAATCTCGCTCTCCCTTTTTGTGACATCATATCCAGCAATTGAGCAGAGCCATCTTCCTCTTCGGTATTGGATTGAAAGGACAATCAAGGCAATCGAAGTCATCAAGCAAACAGCATCCTCTGTTTCCATAGAGTTTCCTTTGCTTTCCATCCTAGTTACGCATTCACAATCGAATCAAACCAAGTATGAATTACTCGATAGCAACCGCCTTAGTATAAACCATAGCCGCCGCAGCAGCCCGCCTTCCAAGGCCTCAAAGCTCGCCATCGAGGCGACCCGCCCAGACCCCTTACAATCTGCTCGCACGAGGCCCCGCACTCCAACATCCTCTGGACCGTATCCCGCTCGTACCTGGTGAGCGTGCCTGCCGTGGGCCCTCGGGGCCGGCATCGTGCCCCACGCCATCTGCCGCTCGTGCGATAATCCTCTGCAGAGGTCACCGACAGCAGAGGGAGTTTGTGATGAAGGTTCTTTTGGTCAATGGCAGCCCCAAGGCAAACGGCAACACGGCCCGCGCACTCGCCGAGGTCGCCGAGCAGCTTAACGCCGAAGCATCGAGGCCGAGATGTTTCAGCTGGGCGCCAAGCCCATTCGCGATTGCATTGGTTGCGGCCAGTGCGGCAAGCTCGATTGCCGCTGCACCTTTGACGACGACGTGGTCAACGAGTTGATTGCCGCTGCCGAGCAGGCAGACGGCTTTGTCTTTGGCTCGCCCGTCTACTACGCACATCCCAGCGGACGCATCCTCTCGGCACTCGACCGCGCATTCTATGCAGGCAGCAAGGCCTTTACGCACAAGCCGGGCGCCGCTGTCGCCGTTGCCCGTCGCGGCGGCACGTCGACCACCTTCGACGTGCTCAACAAGTACTTCACCATCAACCAGATGCCCGTGGTAGCATCCACCTACTGGAACAACGTCTTCGGTGCCATGCCGGGCGAGGCCGCCCAGGACGCCGAGGGCCTTGCCACCATGCGAAACATCGGTAAAAACATGGCCTGGCTGCTGCGTTGCATCGAGGCGGGAAAGGCCGCCGGCATCGAAGCCCCCGAGGCCGATCGCGAGCGAACCAACTTTATTCGGTAGAACGGCGGAACATAAATATGAACGTGCAAATTTTCGGGACTAAGAAGTCCTTCGATACCAAGAAGGCCCAGCGTTATTTTAAGGAGCGCCGCATTAAGGTGCAGTTTATTGACCTTAAGGAAAAAGAGATGAGCAAGGGCGAGCTCACGAGCGTGATGCAGGCGGTCGGCGGCATCGACAAGCTGCTCAACCCCAAAGCCAAGGACGAGGAGACACTCGCGCTCATCCAGCACCTTACCCCCAGCCAGCGCTTCGACAAGCTGCTCGAGAACCAGCAGGTTCTGGCCGAGCCCATCGTGCGCAACGGCAAGAAGGCCACCGTCGGCTATTGTCCCGACATGTGGGGAGCCTGGGAGTAGCCTGTGTTATTTGTCGGCGCGTGGGTATAAGAGCAGGCGTTTGGCATAAGATTCAACTGTAAGCCATGTCTAACAAAGGAGGCACATGCCCAACAAACCCGTGAAGATCATCATGCTTACCGGCTACCTCGGTGCCGGCAAGACCACGCTGCTCAACCACATCCTCGCCAACGACGGCGGCATCCGTGCTGCGTGATCGTCAACGATATCGGCGAGATCAACGTCGACGCCAGCCTCATCGCCGACGGCGGCCTTTCCGAGACCGACGACCTCATCCCGCTCACCAACGGCTGCATCTGCTGCACGCTTTCGGACGACCTGGCCAACCAGCTGCAGGGCATCGCCGATTCAGGCAAGTTCGACTATATCATCATCGAGGCTTCGGGCATTTGCGAGCCTATCCCCATCGCCTACACCATCTCGAGCTTCTGCGACGAGCCAAGGTGGGCGGCGAGCCCAAGCTCGCACTCGACAACATCGTGGCTGTGGTCGATTGCGCCCGCATGTACGACGAGTTCAACGGCGGCCGCGACCTGCTGGCCGAGGATATCGACGAGGACGACATCGAGAGCCTGCTCATCCAGCAGATCGAGTTTTGCTCCACGCTGATCCTCAACAAGACCGATACCGTCACGCCTGAGCAGATCGCCGAGCTCAAGGCCATCGTGCGCAGCCTGCAGAAGGATGCCGTGATTGTCGAGGCCCAAAACGGCGAGGTCCCCATGGAGGAGCTGCTCGACACCGACCGCTTCGACTTTATGCGCGCCTACAACTCCGCCGCCTGGATCGAGGCCATGGAACATCCCGAGGAGCACGAAGACCCCGAGGTGCTCGAGTACGACATAGAGACCTTTGTGTACTCGCGCCGCAAGCCGTTTGACCTGCAGAAGTTCACCGATTTTGTTGAGCAGGAGTGGCCCGACGAGGTCATTCGTGTCAAGGGTCCTCTGTGGCAGACCGGCAATCCGGACATGTGCTACATGTTTGAGCAGGCCGGCCATCAGATGCGCCTGATGGAGAACGGTCTGTTTGTCGATTCTGCGCCCGAGGGCGAGAAGCAGAAGATTATCGACGAGAACCCCGAGATCATGCAGATTTGGGACGACGAGACGGGCGACCGCATGACGAGCCTGTGCATCATCGGCCGTCACATGGACAAGGACGCGCTCATCGCCGCCCTCGATGCCTGCCTGACCGACTGGCACCGCGCCTAGCTATCGAAGCGGGCGTTTTCCGCCCACGTAACCGCCAAACCACCACGAAGGTGCCTGTCCCTTCGTGGTGGTTTTTCATTCTGAGCCAAGGAGATTCATGTTCAATATCGTGCTGTATGCGCCCGAGATTCCGGCCAATACGGGCAATATCGGCCGTACCTGCGTGGTCACCGGCGCCGCCTGCATCTGGTGGAACCGCTGGGCTTTTCGCTCGACGACAAGACGGTGCGTCGCGCCGGCTTGGGCTACTGGCAAAACCTGAACGTGACGACATATGCCGCTGGGAGGATTTCCTTGCGCGCAACGGCCTCTCCCCTGCCGACGAGCGCCTGCATCTGTTGACCAAAAAGGCACGCCGCACCTATGCGCAGAGTACCTACCGCGATGGCGACTACTTGGTCTTTGGCAGCGAGAGCTCGGGCATTCCCGAGCCACTGCTCGCCGCGGCGCCCGAGCGCTGCGAGCGCATTCCCATGCTGCGCGATTGTGACTCACTCGACAACGCCGAGACCTGGGAAGCCCACGAGGAATCGCTGGGACATACCGAGGACAGCCACGAGGCCATCCTTCGGCAGGATATCTGCGGCAACTTCGTCAATCCGGACGACTACCGCATCAGCGCACTCAACCTCTCCAACAGCGCCGCCATCGTCCTCTACGAGGCCCTGCGCCAAACAGGCTTTCCGGGAATGTGACAAAGGGACAGTCTCGTTGTCATATCGGACAATTGTCACATTGACACCCTTCAAACGAAATCAGAGATGCCCGCTATCGCAACGTAAGGCATCGCGATAGCGGGCATTCAGCTGAATCAGTAATTTGATTTCAAAGGTAGATATTAATCTTCGAATTCGACATTGACCCTTACGTCTGGGCCACAGAACGTCGACACCTGCTTTTTCACCAGTTTTACTGCACGTTCATCAGATTTTTCCAGCATGCCACTTTCTTGAACCTTTTGCCTCTGGTCCTTATCAGCCTGCTGAAGCAATTTATTTAAATCGTCCGTACTGACCTGATTCCAATTAAGAAAACCATTGTCCTCAACGTACTTTTTAAGCGAGTTCGGATCCGTTGACAACGTCACGATATCGGAATGCGGAAGCGTAACATTAACAGATTTTATTACCGACTCGTTGTTTTTCGAACGATGGACTTTGACCTTCAGGTTCTCATCGTCTACGTTCAGGCCGATATCCGCCTTGCCATCGATGGTCGCTACATATCGCTTAGTAGTAAATGGATTGTTAAAACCAAACGGATTCCCTGCGTCGTCAATATATAGAACCTGAGTAAAATCGTATTCGTAGGTAAGCAACTTCGTTACCGGCTTAATTTCTTCCCGAATCGAATCATCGCTTATAACGGTCTGATCGCGCGTCAACCACAGGTACACGCAGCCGCCGCAAGCTGCAATCAAGCCTAACGCCAATAGGGCGACAATTATCTTCTGGCCAATTGTTTTAAACGGATTGGAAACGCTCATTTAGCCCTTGTCCTCCAGTTGTCCTCAGGGTAATTACGGACTCAATTCATTTATATTGGGTTTTGATGTCAACCAATTCAGAAAGGAAGGACTTAAATCCAACATAATAAAAATACACATTCATACGTTAATTTAATACCTATTCTGCTGCACGTAACTTTAGAAAGATTGGGGCACAGACCATAGGCCGGCACCCCAATCCATACATAGGCATCATAACGCGTTGATCATTCGATCATACGCCCACGTTAATCAACTGAAACGCTGACGCCCATCCGCTGATCTCGTCGCTATATCCGATCATCAGCTCCCGTCCCTTTTTATCCTTTGCGCAAAACTGCTGTCATACGAATATTCGATGTCCTTGTATCCCTTTTTCTTGCAAGCTTTGATGTATTTGTCGTACCCATCATGATCGATGCCAAATGCGACAAACGAAAGGCAGTCTTTTTCGTCTAACGACGTATAAACGATAGGGCAATCAGGCTTCGGCAAGGATTTTGCAAGGGCTTTTGTTGGCCAGTCATACGCCTTGACACCGCCCTTTGATGAAGTCGTATAGGTTTTCGACTTGAAACTATAGTACTCGAGATATATCTTTCCATCGCCGCCTAGATAGGCAATAGGGTGACGCATAATTTCTTTCGCAAATTGACAACCGCATAGCGGAACACGGCCCGCGCCCCGTCATATGATTTCTAGCGGCTAAACAACAAATCAACGACGAAAGGGGCACGGGCCGTGTCTGCGAAC
>ENA-OQBJ01001017-OQBJ01001017.1-human-gut-metagenome-genome-assembly--contig:-NODE-1017-length-12356-cov-1.740208_pt1 | contig 12356 bp, 13 predicted proteins | sample MGYA00242743_ERZ504545 | MGnify/ENA primary metagenome ERZ504545 (study PRJEB26092, sample SAMD00036252) | human gut metagenome | host: Homo sapiens | study: EMG produced TPA metagenomics assembly of...
CTTCAGCATATAGTAACAATACCAAGGCGTCAAGTATCAGCTATTCACGTAACTTTCCTGAAATCGGATTGAATATTTCGAGTACATTCAATATTACTCAGAATACAAGGGACTCTTCTGTTAATATGACCTTGCCCGACTTGAACATTTCGTTGAGCCGTATTTATCCGTTCAAGCGTAAGAAGCAGCGGGTGACGAACGTTGGTATGAGAAGATTTCATTCCAGTACACGGGTGCTTTGACAAACAGTGTAGACACAAAAGATAATCTGCTTTTCAAGACTCCTTTCTCTCAGTGGAAAACCGGTATGAAGCATACCATTCCGGTGGAGGCTACCTTCAATCTGTTCAAGTACATCAATATTACTCCTTCGTTTAACTATACCGAACGCTGGTATACACGTAAGGTCATGCAGAGCTACGATCAGCGAGCTCAGGAGGTAGTGAAGGATACGGTCAACGGCTTCAATCGTGTGTACGATTATAACATGTCAGTTCCATGAATACGAAACTGTATGGTATGTATAAGCCCCTGTTCATGAAGAGTAAAGAAATTGTATTGCGTCATGTCATTACTCCTTCTGTAAGTTATACCTATACGCCTGATTTCGGAAAATCGCGTTATGGTTATTACGAAACTTATACATATACCGACGAGAACGGTGAAGTACGTATGGCTGAATATTCACCATACGAAGGCTCTCCATACAGTTATCCGGGAAAAGGTGTTTCTCAAAACGTCAGCTTTTCGCTGAAAAATAATCTGGAAATGAAAATGGCTTCCGATAAGGATACTACCGGATATAAGAAAATCAGCCTGATTGATGATTTGAGTGGAAGTTTGTCATACGATATTGCCCAGAAGCGGTGGAGTAACCTTTCGTTGACTGCCCGCTTGAAACTGACCAAGAGCTATACCTTCAACATGAATGCAACGTTCGCTACTTATGCTTATAAGTTCGATGAAAATGGTAAAGTTGTAGAGAGCGACCGTACCGAATGGTCTTACGGACGTTTCGGACGATTCCAGGGATATAGCGGATCATTCTCGTATACCTTGAACAACGATACGTTTAAGAAACTGTTTGGTAAGGGTGATGATAAAGATAAGGAAAAAGACAAGAAAGATACGGATACGGAAGAAGATGATGAAGATTTGGAAGAAGAAACTGATAAACAATTGAATTCTGGTACCCGTAAGACAGAAAATGCAACACTCGATCCGGATGGTTATCTTGCATTTAAGCTTCCATGGAGCTTGAGTTTGAGTTATAGTTACAGTATCCGTGAAGACAGAAGCAAGCAGATTAATATCAAAACCATGCGTTACCCATATTCTCTGACTCATTCGCTGAATATTTCAGGTAATATAAAGATGGGTAGCCGATGGAATGTAACTTATTCTAGTGGTTATGATTTTACTTCGAAGGAAATGTCTATGACTACAGTAAACATAACTCGTGACTTGCACTGTTTCAATATGAGTTGCGGTTTGGTTTTCGGTCCGTATACATCATATAACTTCTCGATTCGAGCTAACTCGGCTATGTTGACCGATGCCTTGAAATGGGATCAGCGTAGTAATACGGGTAGTCAGGTTACCTGGTATTAATAATATACATTTGTTGAGCGATAATATGAAAAGAGCCGCGGAAAACAATTTCGCGGCTCTTTTCATATCCATAGGTAAGTTTCACCATTTGATTGGTTCTTCGCCATGCTGAATCAGATATTCGTTTGCACGGCTGAAATGTTTGTTTCCGAAAAAGCGTGGTAGGCAGAAAGCGGAGAAGGGTGTACGGATGTCAGAACCAAATGCTTGTTGCGGTCTATAAAAGCCCCTTTCTTTTGTGCATACGCTCCCCATAAAATAAATACCAGATGTTCCCGGTTTTCGGCTAAAGCTCGGATTGCTGCATCCGTAAATTCCTCCCAACCTTGACGTTGGTGTGAGCCTGCCTGATGAGCACGGACAGTCAGTGTGGCATTGAGTAGCAAGACACCTTGTTCTGCCAGCGGGTAAGATTTCCAGTTGTTGGTATGGGAGTACCTAAATCATCATGTATTTCCTTGAAAATATTTTGCAGCGACGGAGGAAAAAGGAATACCGTCGTTTACAGAGAAACAGAGGCCATGTGCTTGTCCGGGACCGTGGTATGGGTCCTGACCGATGATAACTACTTTTACTTTGTTGTAAGGGCAGAGATTGAAAGCATTGAATATCAATTTTCCAGGAGGATATACGGTCGTAGTCTGATATTCCCGGCGAACAAATTCCGTCAGGCGGATAAAATAGTCTTTATCAAATTCAGGAGTCAGCACTTGCTTCCATGATTCTTCTATCTGTACATTCATATTGTCTGAAAATTTTATTGTATATAAGTGAAAATGCGTTGCTTTGTTGCTGCTAAATCAGACAAATGTAGTAAAAAAGATATAAATACAGTATTGTGTGGAAGAACTTTTTCAGGAAGCCTGATTCCCTTTACAGGTATCTGTGGAGGGGATAAAGATTTTTAATCAATGAAATATGTTATTATGCAAAAAACATCACCTTCTTTTACCTGATTCTTCTCGATATTTTTTGAAAATCTGTACAAATTCTTTTCAGGATTTCAAGAGTGAATTTTTATTCTTCTATGAGGGTTGGCAGGAAGTATAACTAAAAACGCAAATATTTCTTATGTCGTAATATTTTACCTTATAAAGAAATATTTGCCGGTAGAAAATCATTCAGTGTATTTGTATTTCGCATCAAATAAGTTGCATACCCAGCTCAGCACATTCCCGACGCATCTCTTCGGGCCATATGCTAGCTTGTATTTCACCGATATGCGCTTTTCGTAAATACAGCATACAGAGGCGCGACTGTCCGATACCCCTCCGATACTAAGCGGAAGAGAACCCTCCAACAAACGTTTGTGGAAGTAAAGTTTAGTTCTTTCTTCTTTTCCTGCCAGTTCCAGCTGTTTTAGTAAAGCTGCTTTGTCAACACGAATACCCATTGATGAAAGCTCGATTGCTCTTCCAAGTACACTGTTCCAGATGAGCAGGTCACCATTCAGTCCCGGAAGTCCTGTTTTCGGATCAATAGTTGTATAGTCATCATAGTCCGGGGCCCGTTTGTCGTGTGGATTTCCGTCACTCAGTTTGCCACCGATACCGATGATAAATACGGCTCCGTATCGTTCGGTAATCAAATCCTCACGTTCTTTAGGGGTTTTGTCCGGATACATATCAAGCAAATCCTGCGAATGGATGAAATGGACATCGTGAGGCAAGAATGAACTGATTTGCGGATATACTTCACAAATCATATATTCAGTGCGGCGCATGGCCGAATAAATACGGGTAACGATACTCTTCAGGAAATCTACGGTTCGCTGTTCTGGAGTGATGACACGCTCCCAGTCCCATTGGTCTACATAAAGCGAATGCAGGTTTCCCAGTTCTTCGTCGGCACGGATTGCATTCATATCGGTATAAATGCCATATCCTGGTTCTATATCATAGTCGGCAAGAGTTACCCGTTTCCATTTGGCCAGTGAGTGTACTACTTCGGCACGTTGTTCTCCCAAATCTTTTATAGGGAAGGTTACAGGGCGCTCTACTCCATTCAAATCATCATTCATTCCCATACCGGTCAGGACAAAAAGCGGTGCCGTAACACGGCGTAAACGCAGTTCAGAAGACAGGTTTTGCTGGAAAAATTCTTTTATTTGTTTTATACCCAACTCGGTTTGCTTCATGTCAAGCAAAGGTTGATAGTTGGTAGGTTTTATTAGGTAACTCATGTCTTTTTAATTTTCTGTATTTAAATATGTAGGCAAAGATAATTATATTTTGTAAAAATGCAATGTATTTGTTTGAAATATTATCATTGTGTGATGATTTTCTTTGTTTTTATTGATAAAATGGTAATTTGTTGTGTGTAAAAGTTTTATTCCTCTCTTATTTTTTTTTCTCGAATATTAGGACGAAATACAGAATAATTGTATTTTTGCCATGGTTTTAGAAAATATGCACCCATAGTTCAATGGATAGAATAAAGGATTCCGGTTCCTTCGATTGGGGTTCGACTCCCCATGGGTGTACTAATGTAGTTTGAAAAGATTCTGATTATCAGAATCTTTTCTTTTTTTACGACGATTGCTTTCTGTCAGAGAAAGCAATCTTTTCTTAAATTATAATGGATTATCCATTTTGGGGATTGGCGAAATATTCAGAATGAATTTATTTTCCGCAATTAAGTGACAAACAGATTTCTGTTGGAAATATCTGTAAAGGCTTCTCTTTTATTTGTACCTTGTAGATAAAAATACTCCCAGCATAACCAGCAATACACCGATGAAAGCATAAATAGTCAGCGTCTCGTTTAATACAACAAAGGCTGCTAAGGTAGTAAACAATGGATTGAGATATAAATAGTTTGATGACATTATCGTACCGAGATGCATCAATACCATATTCCATACAACAAAGCAGACAGTGAGGCTAGAAGACTAAGGAATAGAAGGTTGATGAATACTTCAGGACGGAGAAATCCCTCCAGTGGAAAAGAAAAAGGATGGATGATGAAAGTTGGAAGTATTCCTAAAGTTCCGTAGAAAAATATTTTGCGGGTAATGAATATAGAGCGGTATTTTTTCGAGAGTTTATTGATTATAAGACTATAAAAGGCCCAGGATAATGCAGCTGCCAGTGTCAGAAAATCTCCGATGGGGGAGAGTTTCAGAATCACGCTGCCATTGAATATAAGTATAGCTACGCCAATGAGTGCTGCTATAGATCCCAGAAGCCAGTTGTGGCTGACTTTATTATTTCTATCTGTCAGGAGTGATAGTCCCGTAGTTAGCAGAGGAGTAGCACATATTATAAAGGCTACATTAGTAGTCTGGGTAAATTTTAAGGCAGTATTTTCGGTCAGGAAATACAATGTACCTCCAGTTAGTCCGGCAGCAAACATAGTAAGTTCGTCTTTGATGCTGTCTGAAAAAATCTTGCGAGGGGAGATGAACCATATTCCGATATATGCAATAATGAAGCGGAGAAGAAATATTTCCTGAGGTGATAATCCGTTGTTTATCAGAATTTTTGTAGAAATGAATGTGGTTCCCCATACCGCTACGGTGAGAATAGCCAGAATGTGATATTTTGCCTTTAATGAACTTGTCATATTAATTTATGTAATACTTGCTGCTGTAAATATGCGCAAAATTAGATATATTTTCCATATTTCTGAGACTATATCAGATACTAATTTGTCAGCTGACAATAGTAAAAATAGAAAAGGCTGCTTCATCACGAGGCAGCCTTCCCGAATATCCAATTGAATTTGTTAGGGTTAGTATAAGCATTTGTAAATGCTCAATTGCAAATATACGATTTTATTTGATTGCTTGATAAAAATCTTTCCAATTCTTGCTGAAATCTGACATAGAATGGAAAAGATAATTAGCTCCTTCGTCCAGTAAGACTTTATCGGGCAGAGGACCAGTATTTACAGCTACTGTAAAGATACCAGCAGCTACACCAGCACGTACTCCGAGAGGAGCATTTTCTACAACGATAGCTTCATTGGCTTTGACACCGGCTTTCTGAAGTCCCATCAGATAAGGTTCCGGATTGGGCTTTCCATATTTTACATCGAAAGCTGTTACCATAAGCTCGCCTTTGAAAATATTTGGAAAATTTCTGTTCAAGCGTTCCAGCATGATTTCTGTCCTGAGCCTGTTACTACCACTGGAATCAAATTGTCTTCCTTTATCTGATTGAGCAGTTCGAGTGCTCCCGGCATTCGTTCGGCCTTAGGAAGGGAATTGAAAATATCGCTTTTAGTCTGATAGATTTCTTTTATTTCCTCTTCGGTTGCTTCTCTATGACGCTGTCGGGTACTTACTATATTGATTGTTGATGCCCCTGTACGTCCTTCGTGCATATATGCTTCTTCCGGACTCAGATGCATACCGTACTGCTTCATGGCTTCGTGCCAGGCTGCTGCATGATTTTTCATGGAATCGAATAATACACCGTCCATATCAAACAGTACAGCTTTCAGGTTCAGTTTATCAAAATGATGGGTTGTGAGATAATTTTCTATTGCTTGTTGGAACATCTTTTTCAGTTTAAGAATAAACTACATATGTGTAAATAATGAAAAATGAATAATGATAAATGAAGAGCGGTATTGATACTGGTTACCGCTTTCCACTTATCATTATTCATTTTTTTATTGTTTAATTTTTATTTTAAACGAGCTTGAATAGCCTTAGTTTCTTCTTCATATCCAGGTTTATTCAACAAAGCAAACATGTTTTTCTTGTAAGCTTCTACACCTGGCTGGTTGAACGGATTAATTTCAAGCAGATAGCCGCTGATACCGCAAGCTTTTTCGAAGAAATAAATCAATTGTCCCAAATAGTATTCGTTCAGTTTTGGAACACTTACGCGCATGTTAGGTACTCCACCGTCGACGTGTGCCAGCTGAGTTCCAAGTTCTGCCATTTTATTAACTTCATCTACGCGTTTTCCTGCCAGGAAGTTCAAGCCGTCCAGATTTTCTTCGTCTGAAGGTACATGAAGTTCGTGGTTAGGAGTTTCAACAGAAATCACTGTTTCATAGATGGTACGTTCACCTTCCTGAATCCATTGTCCCATAGAGTGCAGGTCAGTAGAGAAGTCTACAGAGCTAGGATAGATACCTTTGTGATCTTTACCTTCAGATTCTCCGTAAAGCTGTTTCCACCATTCCATGAAATAATGCAACTTAGGTTGGAAGTTTACCAGAATTTCAATCTTCTTTCCGTTCTGATACAGTTCGTTACGAGTTGCTGCATAAAGAGCGGCAGGATTTTCCATCATATTCTGGTTAGCACAAACTTCTTCCATCTTGCGCGCACCTTCTACCAATTGGTCGATATCGATACCTGCTACAGCGATAGGCAATAATCCTACTGGAGTCAGAACAGAGAAACGACCACCTACATTATCAGGAATAATGAATGATTTGTAGCCTTCTTTGTCAGCAGTTACGCGAGCAGCACCTTTCTTTGCATCAGTTACGGCAACGATAACCTTACGTGCCATTTCTTTGCCGCGCTGGTCTTCGCATTGTTTTTTCAGCAGGCGGAAAGCCAAAGCTGTTTCAGTAGTAGTACCTGATTTAGAAATATTGATTACACCGAATTTCTTGTCTTTCAGGAAAGAAGTCAGCTCGTACAAGTAATCTTCACCAATGTTGTGTCCGGCAAAAATGATAGTAGGCTGTCCTGCTTTCTTTTCTTGCAACCACAAGAAGCTGTTGGACATAGCTTCGATAACGGCGCGGGCACCCAGATAGCTTCCGCCGATACCAGCAACAACTACAACTTCACAGTTTTCGCGCAGAACCTGTGCTGTAGCTTTTAAGTCGTCCAGATGTTCTTTAGTAATGGAAGAAGGCAAATGTAACCAGCCCAGGAAGTCATTTCCCAATCCTGTACCTTTTTCCAATGTTTCCATACATGCTCTTACCTTAGGTTCGTAAGCAGCTAGTTTGTCTTTGGAAATAAAACCTAAAAGACTTGTTGATGTCAAGTTTAATATTTTCCATAAATATTTTTCTTTATTATCTGAATGAATCAGTCAGTAATTTGATTTCAATCATTGGAGAAATCCGTTCATACAAAATGTTGTAAACGGCGTCTACTATCGGCATATTGACGTGCAGATGCTTGTTCAGTTCCTTGATACATTTGGTTCCGTAATAGCCTTCGGCTATCATTTCCATTTCTATCTGTGCACTTTTTACCGAATATCCTTTTCCTATCATTGTTCCGAATACACGGTTACGGCTGAAGTTGGAATATGATGTAACCAACAGGTCACCCAAGTAAGCCGAATCGTTTGTACACCGGTCTACCGGATGTACTGTATCGAGAAAACGGTTCATTTCCTGAAGAGCATTCGAAACCAGTACTGCCTGAAAGTTATCTCCGTATTTCAGGCCGCTGCATATTCCGGCAGCTATGGCATACACATTCTTCAAAACAGATGCATATTCTATACCTGCTACATCGGTATTGACCGATGTCTTGATATAGTGTCCCGAAAGCTGTCGGGCAAACATCTTCGCTTTTTCAATGTCTTTACATCCGACGGTCAGATAAGACAAGCGTTCCAATGCCACTTCTTCTGCATGACATGGACCAGCCAATACAGCAATGTTCTCTTCTGGAACATCGTACATTTTATGAAAGTAGTCGGACACAATCAAGTTTTCATCGGGAACAATTCCCTTGATTGCCGTCACAATGAATTTATCCTTGAGTTTTGTCTTTAGCTTTTTAAGGTGGCTTTTCAGATATGGCGAAGGAGTTACGAATATTAGTGTATCCGATTCCTTTACTACCTTATTTATATCTGATGAAAAGTTGATGCACCTCATGTCGAAGCGCACACTAGTCAGGTAAGCCGGATTATGCCCCAGACGCCGAAATTCTTCAATTCGTCGTCGCGGCGCATATACCAGTTTATCGAGTCGGCCTGGGACAATATAATTTTGGCTATTGCCGTTGCCCAGCTTCCTCCACCCATGATTGCTATTTTCCCGGGGAGTTTCATTTTAGCCTATTTTCTGTATCCAGCCAGCTACTTCGTCGACGCTAGGATTCTTCAATTCTAATTTATATTTTTTATTCACTCCGCAGATGTCCTGATGTAATTTTTGCTGATTAACATCTTTCATGTCTGAAACCAAGTTGTAACCGGCTTTCTGAATCACCGGAACCCATTCTTCGGCAATACCCAGTTCCATGAACTTAGCAGGAGCGTCTTTCGGGATAACCTTTTCCGGACGCATCTGCGGGAAGAACAATACTTCCTGAATAGTGCTTTGTCCTGTCATCAGCATGACCAGACGGTCCATACCGATTCCCATACCAGAAGTAGGAGGCATACCGTATTCCAGTGCGCGAACAAAGTCTTTGTCGATAATCATAGCCTCGTCGTCACCCTTTTCGCTCAGACGCATCTGTTCTTCGAAACGTTCAAGCTGGTCAATCGGGTCGTTAAGTTCTGAATATGCGTTACAAAGTTCTTTTCCGTTAACCATCAACTCGAAACGTTCTGTCAGATCCGGATTGTTGCGATGACGTTTAGTCAGCGGTGACATTTCGATAGGATAATCAGTGATGAAAGTAGGCTGGATATAATTTCCTTCGCAGAATTCGCCGAAGATTTCGTCTATCAGCTTGCCTTTTCCCATTGTATCGTCTATCTCCATGTTCAGTTTCTGGCAGACTTCGCGGATCTGTTCTTCATTCATTCCGGTGAGGTCGTATCCTGTAAATTCTTTGATTGAATCGAGCATGGTAACACGCTTGAACGGAGCCTTGAAGTTGATTATGTTATCACCTACCTTAACTTCTGTTGTACCGTTTACATCCATACAGATCTTTTCGATCATATTTTCAGTAAACTTCATCATCCAGTTGTAATCCTTGTAGGCTACGTAAATTTCCATACAAGTGAATTCTGGGTTATGAGTACGGTCCATACCTTCATTACGGAAGTTCTTTCCGATTTCGTATACACCTTCAAATCCACCTACGATCAGACGTTTCAGGTAAAGTTCGCTGGCAATACGCATATACAAAGGAATATCAAGTGCATTATGGTGAGTTAATGAACGGACGTGCCGCAGCTCCTCCGGCGATAGATTGCAGGATAGGAGTTTCAACTTCGATGTATCCTTTCGAATTGAAATACTCACGCATAGAGTTATATACCTTATTGCGTTTCAGGAATATATCTTTTACTCCATCGTTTACTACCAGGTCTACGTAGCGCTGGCGGTAACGGAGTTCTGGATCATCGAATTTATCGTAAGCTACACCATCTTTATATTTTACAATAGGAAGCGGGCGGATAGATTTTGACAAAACAGTCAGTTTCTGTGCATGGATAGAAATTTCACCCATCTGAGTACGGAATACGAAACCTTCAATGCCGATAAAATCACCCAGGTCGAGCAGACGTTTGAATACTACATTGTATAAATCCTTGTTTTCATCAGGGCATATATCATCGCGGGTAATGTATATCTGAATACGACCTTTAGAGTCTTGTAACTCAACGAAAGAAGCCTTACCCATAACACGGCGTGACATGATACGTCCTGCAACAGATACTTTGCGCGGTTCTGCCTCGTCATCCTTAAATTCGGCTTTTATATCAGTCGAAAATGCATTGGTTACATACTCGGCAGCAGGGTACGGATCGATGCCCATCGCTCTCATTTCATTCAGACTGTTACGTCTGATAATCTCCTGTTCACTTAGTTCTAATACGTTCATTTGTTGATACATTAACTCAATTTCGCTACAAAAATAACAAAGTTTTTGTAAACAACATCTAAATCAGGCTACTTTTATTACCATTGGGCGTACTGAATTTATGGAAACGGATATGGAAATGAATAAACAAACATCATTTATAAAGGTGACAGTCTTACAGACAGATATAGTTTGGGAGGAGGCGAAAGTAAACCGTATGGCTGTAGAACAGCTGATAGAAAAGCATTGTGATACGGATTTATTTGTTTTACCAGAAATGTTTTCTACCGGCTTCAGTATGAATCCGATGGAAATAGCCGAGGATGAAGGAGGAGAAACTTTGCAATGGATGTGCCGGATTGCTGCTTTGCGTCAGTGTGCTATAGCCGGAAGTCTTTCGGTTAGAGAGGCAGGGAAATTTTACAACCGTTTCTATTTTGTATGTCCTGACGGTACGGTGTATCATTATGATAAGCGGCATTTGTTTGGTTTTGGGGGTGAAGATAAGCAATACACTTCGGGAGATGAAAGAGTGATTGTTTCTTATAAAGGTTTTCGCTTTCTTTTACAAATATGTTACGATTTACGCTTTCCTATATGGTCGCGTTGCCGGAATGATTATGATGCGGTTATATATGTAGCCAACTGGCCTGCCAGTCGCCGGGAAGTATGGAATATATTGCTGAAAGCTCGGGCACTTGAAAACCAGTGTTATGTAATAGGAGTGAATCGGGTAGGAAATGATCCGCAATGTCTGTACGATGGTGGAAGTATGATAATCAGTCCTTATGGTAAGATATTGGTTGCGTGCACTGACAGTAAAGAAGAGGTAGCAGGAGCATTGCTTGCCTGTGAACCGTTGGACAGCTTCAGAAAACGTTTTCCTGTTTTAGATGATGGAGATGACTTTGAACTGCTATAGATGAAATAGGCATTTATTAAAGACAGAAATATTATGATGAATATTAAGAAACTTATTTCTGCTTCCATGGTTGCTGTAGCGTTAAGCGGATGCCAGAGAGAGGCTGTAAAACCAAATGTGTTGTTTATTTTAGTCGATGATATGCAGCTGATGCCATTGCTGCATTGGGGAACAGAGATACCTATACTCCGAATATCGATAGACTGATTAATGAAGGTATGGCGTTTACAAGAACCTATACCAATGGAGCTTTGTGTGGAGCTTTATCCATGCCTAGTCGTGCTATGTTACTTACCGGAAGGGGAGTGTTCGAAGTGCAGAGTGATGGAATGAAGATACCTGCTTCGCAAATCACATTGCCTGAGCATTTGAAAAACAATGGTTACCGGACATTTGCTACGGGGAAATGGCATTCAGACCATGCTTCGTTTGCTCGTTCCTTTACCGAAGGAGATAATATCTTTTTCGGAGGAATGCATCCTTATGAAGAAAATGGACATTGTGCTCCTCGCTTACATCATTTTGACCCGACTGGAAAATATGATGAGCCGCCTTTTGTAGGGCAAAACTTTTCTTCGAAAATGTATGCTGATGCAGCCATAAATTTTCTGAAGACTACGGAACATAATAATCAGCCGTTTATGGCATTTGTCTCTTTCACTTCTCCTCATGATCCGCGAAATATTCTGCCTGATTATGGAAAGAAATATTGTCCGGCGGAACTTTCTGTTCCAGATAATTTTCTGCCAGAGCATCCGTTTGATAATGGAGAATTAAATATTCGGGATGAACAATTGTTACCTGTCCCCCGTACTCCTGAGCAGTTGAAGAAAGAATTGTCTTTATATTATGGAATGGTAAGTGAGGTTGATTTACAGATTGGAAGAGTTGTAGATGCTTTGGAAGAAAGTGGAAATATGGATAATACGATTATTGTATTTGCATCAGATAATGGACTGGCTATGGGGCAGAATGGACTAATTGGTAAACAAAGTCTGTATGAGCATAGTGTTGGAGTACCGATGGCTATCATCACTCCGGATGGTTTGTCGTCAGGTAAACGTTCAGATGCTTTGTGTTATTTGTATGATCTTTATCCTACCTTGTGTGATTTGATGGGAT
>ENA-OQBJ01001018-OQBJ01001018.1-human-gut-metagenome-genome-assembly--contig:-NODE-1018-length-12339-cov-9.782509_pt1 | contig 12339 bp, 18 predicted proteins | sample MGYA00242743_ERZ504545 | MGnify/ENA primary metagenome ERZ504545 (study PRJEB26092, sample SAMD00036252) | human gut metagenome | host: Homo sapiens | study: EMG produced TPA metagenomics assembly of...
GATTTGAAATACTTTGTCTCAACATTTCAAGGAATATTGAGTGGAGAGAACAAAATGGGACTATACAAATGGATAAATATGGCCATTGGATGTGGGGTGGATGGAATAGAAAAGTTTGCCATGGGTTGCTTGACGACTACCAGGCCATCAAGAATTCCATTACCAGCAAATGGAACAATGGAATTCTTGAAGGAACGGTATGCAAGATAAAAACAGCAAAACGAATTATGGCAGGACGAGCCTCCATCACCTTGTTGGAGAAAAAGGTTGCGCTTAAGCTTTAGCACTATGTGCACCAAAATTTGCGAAGAGCCTTTTGTTTTTGCACCAAAGAATTGCCATATTGCCATATTGATAGGTTATCTCTTTGATTACGAATGCATTATGGGTATGGCAATTCTCTGTTCTTCGGTTCTATCTGCCATCTATTGCCATAAAAACCAGCGAAATATAGGTGCTTTAGAGGGATTTTGGGGTGAAAACTAAGAGAGCATTGAGCAAAAATCCTTTTTTTCGGTTCAATGCTAGGCTTTTTCATTTGTTTTTTTTGCAATTTAACTGACGACAAAGAAGAAATTACGTCCCGACGTAGCATCTGATACGTCCCGACGTAATAATCGTTATGTCCCGACGTACAGCCAGATACGTCGCGACGCAGTTTCCTGAACGTCCTGATTGCATCTGGTAAAGCTTTTGAAAACGGCTGCATAGAAACAAAAAAGGTGTGTCTTAAGGCAAAAGACACACCTTTTCTTTTGTTTTTTATTGTTTCAGAACCGAGTTCTTCTTTATCTTTTTCGAATCTTTATTCCTCCATCAACTTACGGTAGCGACCCTTCTTGATTTCTGTATCGCCAAGACGGCGCGCCTTGTTGATTTCATACTCCGAATAGCTGCCCTCGAAGAAGAAGACCTCACCATTGCCCTCGAAGGCAAGAATGTGGGTACAGATTCGGTCGAGGAACCAGCGGTCGTGGCTGATTACCACCGCACAACCGGCAAATGCCTCCAAACCTTCCTCCAAGGCACGGAGGTGTTCACGTCGATATCGTTGGTAGGCTCATCGAGGAGCAAAACATTTCCCTCCTGCTTCAATGCCAATGCCAACTGCAGACGGTTGCGCTCACCACCCGAGAGAACACTGCAGAGCTTGCTCTGGTCGGTGCCCGAGAAGTTGAAACGGCTGATGTAAGCACGTGCATTCACATCTCTGCCACCCAGACGCAAGGTTTCGTTGCCCTGAGAAATCACCTCGTAAACAGTCTTCTGAGGGTCGATGTCCTTGTGCTGCTGGTCAACATAAGCCAGCTTCACGGTCTCACCCACCTCGAATGTTCCGCCATCAGCCTGCTCCAAGCCCATGATGAGGCGAAAGAGGGTAGTCTTACCGGCTCCGTTAGGACCGATGACACCCACGATGCCGTTAGGAGGAAGCATGAAGTTGAGGTCGTTGAAGAGAACCTTCTCGCCGAATGCCTTCTTTACATGCTGAGCCTCGATCACCTTGTTACCTAGACGAGGACCGTTAGGGATGAAGATTTCTAGCTTCTCCTCGCGCTCCTTCTGCTCCTGGTTGAGCATCTGCTCGTAAGAGTTCAGACGAGCCTTACCCTTAGCCTGACGGGCCTTAGGCGCCATGCGAACCCATTCCAACTCGCGCTCCAATGTCTTGCGGCGCTTAGAGGCAGTCTTCTCCTCCTGAATCATTCGCTTGGTCTTCTGGTCGAGCCAAGAAGAGTAGTTGCCCTTCCATGGAATACCTTCGCCACGGTCCAACTCCAGAATCCACTCGCTCACGTCGTCGAGGAAGTAACGGTCGTGGGTAACGGCGATTACGGTACCCTCATACTGCTGCAGGTGCTGCTCCAGCCAGTCGATGCTCTCAGCATCCAGGTGGTTGGTAGGCTCATCGAGCAGGAGTACGTCCGGCTTCTGCAGGAGCAAGCGGCAAAGAGCCACGCGGCGGCGCTCACCACCCGAGAGATTGGTAACTGGCCAATCACCAGGAGGACAATGCAGGGCAGCCATCGCACGCTCCAGCTTGGAGTCGATGTTCCAGCATCGGTAGCATCAATGATATCCTGCACCTCAGCCTGACGCTGCATCAGCTTGTCCATCTTATCAGGTCTCCGTAATATTCTTCGAGACCGAACTTATTGTTGATGTCCTCATATTCTGCGAGTGCATCATAGATTTTCTGCACACCCTCCATCACGTTTTCCTTCACGGTCTTGTTCTCGTCGAGCGGAGGATCCTGAGGCAAGTAGCCCACAGAGTAGCCTGGGCTCCAAACCACCTCACCCTGGGTAGGTTGCTCAAGTCCTGCGATGATTTTCATCAACGTAGATTTACCGGCACCGTTCAAACCGATGATACCGATTTTTGCTCCGTAGAAGAACGATAGGTAGATGTTCTTCAGAATCTGTTTCTGGTTTTGTGGGATAATCTTAGATACGCCCACCATTGAGAAGATGATCTTCTTGTCGTCAACTGTTGCCATATATATAAATAAATGTGTATTTGTGAATAAATTGCCGAAATAGGCACTAACAGTTGCAAAGATACATTATTTTTTTGAAATTCTCGCCTTTCTTTCCAAGAAAAGTTGTATATTTGCATTGATAACATCAAATAGAGGCATTTTGTAATGCTTCTTTCATCTTTTAAAAAGAAAGGATATTTATGGATGCAACCTATATAGACCTGACTGTTCGCCTGTCTCTGGCTCTCATTTTGGGAGGAGCGATAGGTATCGAAAGAGAATACCGTGCCAAGGAGGCGGGGTTCCGCACTCACTTCCTGGTAGCCCTGGGTAGTGCGCTTTTCTGTGTCGTTTCCCAGTATGGATTTGGCTTTGATCTGAAGGATTCCTCGCGCGTTGCTGCCAGGTGGTTTCGGGTATCGGATTCCTGGGTGCCGGTACCATCATCTTCCAGAAGAATGTGGTCAGGGGCTTGACTACGGCTGCTGGTTTGTGGGTGACGGCAGCTATCGGATTGGCTTGCGGAACGGGTATGTATGTGGCTGCAGCTATTACTACGATGATGGTGTTGATGGGACTGGAGGTGCTGAATTATCTGATACCGCAGTTGGGAACAACTACCATCGACTTGACCTTCACTGCGCCATCTCGTGAAAGCGTGAAGGAATTTATCAGGCAAATCAAGCAGAAAGGTCTGGAAGTTCATTCCTATGAGCTGAAAGAGCGCCGCTTCTCGAAGGAGGAATTCCTGGAAGCGAACATAGAAATCAAGGCAAAGCGCGATTTCCACACTATGGAGATTCTTGATTACATGAACGAGTTTTCAGATGTCACGATTTCAACGATAAGATAAAATAGGTTAGGAGGAAAAAAGTGAAGGAGCCAAGAACATTTGTCTTAGCTCCTTCACTTTTTTATGATGTTTTTTAGAAAATCCTCGCCAGATAGTCGTAGTGTTCGCCTTCTGCCACGAGTTCACCATGTAACCCGCAGGTTTCGGCGATGGATTTCAGTAATGGGAAATCTACGTAGAGCCAGTCGAAGCGGTCGCCCTTTACATCCTTGTAGATCATCTGGTAATCTACTTCTCCGTAATAGGCTCCATTCAGATTGATATCGAAACTTCCATCCTCATTCTCGTAAATATATTTCAAATCAGAGGAATCGATGAGAATCTGACCGCCCGGATTCAGCAACGCCTTCAGGCGCAGGAAGAGGGCAGGGAGATTTTCTATCTTTCCGGCAATTCCTGTTCCGTTCATCAGAAGGAGGATGGTATCGAACCCTGTTTCCAGATGTTCATCGAAAAGATTGATGCATTCCGCATCCATCACTCCTCTCAGTTCCATCGCTTCGCAGCTCAGAGGAGAAATATCAATCGCTTTTACCTCCAAGCCCTTCTCCTGCAAGGCGAGCGTATGGCAGCCGCTGCCGGCTCCGATATCCAGTACACGCCCTTTTGTGAGTTGCAAGGCCTTCTGCTCCAGCATCGGCATCTCCTCAACTTTTCTGAAGAGATGTTTCACCGGCATTTCATCCTCTTCGAACATAGATGATAGCACACGCAATCTTCCTGCTCTTCCCGATTTCTGATAATCAAGGATAGCGGCGCCCATTGGGTCTTTGTCTTTTGATAGTATATCTGTATTCATTTGTTTTGCAATTTTTGAGTGCAAAATTAATGCTTTTTCATTGAATATGCAAGTTTTGAGGAGATATTCTGCTGCTTCTTAATATTTCTCCTACCTTTTGCTTTTCGCTTTCAAAACTGAATTGCTGATAGATGATAATGGCATTCTGCAAATCTATGATATGAGGAGCCATCAGTCTGAGGGCTTTCATCTTGCTGTCACCAAAAGTGAATATATTCATCATGCTGACGGCTTGGGCGCAGGAATAGTAACAGCCGAGGCTAGCCACTTCTATCAGATCGAACTTGTTGTCATCAAAGCTTGCCTTCTTCACCTTATTATATAGTTTAGAGAAGGAAGCATCATCGAGACAATAGCCGTAATCCATTCTGCCATCTGGATCACATCTTCCATCGTAGATGGGTGGGGTAGGGTGTTGTGGCTGCTGTACATTCGATGTTTGGCTGTTTAGTTCTATGATTTTTGTATCGTACTGCACAACCTTTCCGTTTCTGTCGAAGAAGACCGTGATGTACTTGGAATCTCCAGACAGATAATTATATTTGTCATATTCCCATTTGTCCCCATACATGTCGAAACTGGTGAGCTTAGGTTTTCCAAGAATGGCTATTACTTCCTGTTTGGTCATTCCCCGCTCCACGTTTCTTTTTCCTTTAGCCGAAGCCGAGAGGCATACGGCAAACATCAATATGGTTGTGGCGATGAGCGCCATCCAATCATTCCTTTTCATAAGCTAAACTGTTTTTGAAAGTTATTATATTGTTTTATGGTTGCAAAAGTACAGCTTTCTTTTGAAATAAAAAGAGAAGGATTCCCTAAAGTAGAAGGGAAAATCCCTATCTTTGTATAGAAAAGAAAAATCCGTGGACAAGAAAAATTTCCTGCCCACGGACTTTCTTATTATATAGTTATTGAATCTTATGCCTTGAAGCTCTCCAAGTCTTCTGCCTTGAAGTTCTGGATGTATGCTGAATGACCGAGAACTTCCTCCTCTGCCATGCGAACATAAACGTTGGCACTCTTGGCAAACATCTCTGGTGCCTTGGTAGCATCATCGAGGATGAGGAGAGACATTACGATGTCGCCAGTCATGTTGTAGAGACGGCGAGCCAGGAAGTCGTGAACTGCCTGATCGTTTGCCTCCTTCACCTTGTTGATGGCTGCCTCGTAAAGATCTACGAGCTTAGCTACACGCTCCTTCAATGGCTTCAAGTCATCTGATACCTCATTCTCCAACATCTCCTTGATAATGCTGAGATAAGTACCGTTGGTGATGTAGCGGATAGCTGCTACTACCTGAAGCTGGGTGGTACCCTCGTAGATAGAGAAGATGCGGGCATCACGGAACAAACGCTGGCACTTGTACTCCATGATGAAACCAGAACCACCATGAATGCTGATAGCATCGTATGCATTCTGGTTAGCATACTCTGAGTTCATACCCTTTGCCAATGGAGTGAATGCATCGGCAAGGCGGTTGTATTTCTTCATCTCCTGACGCTCCTCTGGAGTGAGCTTAGTGTCGCGGGCGATGTCTTCCAAAGCCTTGTAGATATCTACGTAGCGAGCGCAGCAGTAGAGGAGTGAACGGCCTGCATCTAACTTAGCCTTCATTCTTGAAAGCATGTCATATACAGCAGGGAAGTTGATGATCTTCTCACCAAACTGAGCACGCTCCTTTGCATAAGCCAACCCCTCGTTGTAAGCTTCCTGCTCAACACCTACACTCTGAGCTGCAATACCCAGACGGGCACCGTTCATCAGAGCCATCACGTACTTAATCAAACCGAGACGGGTGTTACCGCAAAGCTCTGCCTTGGCATTCTTGTAAACCAACTCGCAGGTAGGAGAACCGTGAATACCCAACTTGTGCTCGATGTGGCGAACGGTTACGCCGCCATCACGCTTGTCGTAGATGAACATAGAAAGACCACGACCATCCTTGGTGCCTTCCTCTGAACGAGCCAGAACCAGGTGGATGTCTGAGTCACCATTGGTGATGAAACGCTTCACACCATTCAGACGCCATGTGCCGTCCTCATCCTGTGTAGCCTTCAGCATTACGCGCTGCAAGTCTGAACCTGCATCAGGCTCAGTCAAGTCCATACTCATGGTCTCGCCAGCGCAGATGCGAGGGATGTACTTCTGGCGCTGCTCCTCAGAACCGAACTCATAGAGTGTATCGATACAGCTCTGGAGTGACCAGATGTTCTGGAAACCGGCATCGGCAGCAGCGATGATTTCAGAAGCCATAGAGAAGATGGCGTTAGGCAGGTTCAAACCGCCGTAACGACGAGGCATTGACAAGCCCCAGAGGCCAGCCTTGCGGGTAGCATCGAGGTTCTCGAATGTCTTGCTGGCATAGATCATGCGACCGTTTTCCAAGTGTGGACCTTCGAGGTCAACATCCTCAGAGTTTGGTTCGATGATGTTAGCAGCTACATCGCCGGTAATATCCAGCAATCGCTTGTAGTTCTCGATGGCATCCTCGTAGTTTACTGGAGCATCTTCAAACTGGTCTTTTTCTACATAATTTCTTTCCTTCAAGTCCACAACACGCTTCATAAGCGGATGATTCAAGTGGAACTCTATTTCAGGATGGTCTGTATAATAATTAGCCATTTTGCTTTTCTTATTTAAATAATGTGTAATGCAGATTACTTAGAATTCTGCTTGTAGTACTTGATGAGCTTAGGAACCACATCTTCAACATTGCCGTTGATAACGTAGTCGGCAATCTTGTTGATTGGAGCATCAGGATCGTTGTTTACAGAGATGATGATGCCTGAATCCTGCATACCGGCGATGTGCTGAATCTGACCAGAGATTCCGCAAGCGATATATACCTTAGGATGAACGGTAACACCAGTCTGACCAATCTGACGGTCGTGATCTACCCAACCTGCATCTACTGCAGCACGAGAAGCACCTACCTCACCATGGAGGAGATGAGCCAATTCGAAGAGCTGGTCGAAGCCTTCCTTGCTTCCTACGCCATAACCGCCGGCTACGACGATGGCAGAACCTTCAGGTTGTGCTTGGCAGCCTCTACGTGGTGGTCGAGTACCTTTACAACGAAGTCCTCAGCAGGAACATACTTGCTTACCTCAGGGTAAACTACTTCCTTCTTGCACTCACCCTCGTAGATGCTCTTCTGCATCACGCCAGAGCGGACTGTAGCCATCTGAGGACGGTGCTCTGGGTTTACGATAGTAGCCACGATGTTACCACCGAAGGCAGGACGAATCTGATAGAGCAGACCCTCATAGTGCTTGCCGCTTTTCTTATCGTCGTAATCACCGATTTCAAGCTCTGTACAGTCGGCAGTAAGACCGCTGGTCAATGAAGAAGAAACACGAGGACCGAGGTCGCGACCGATAACGGTAGCACCCATCAATGCAATCTGAGGCTTCTCCTCCTTGAAGAGGTTGACGAGAATGTCGGTATGTGGAGCTGAAGTGTATGGGAACAATCCCTCAGCATCGAAAACAAATAATTTATCTACACCATAAGGGAGAATCTGATCCTCTACCTGACCCTTGATGCCGGTACCAGCCACGATGCATGGAGCTCCACGCCCTGCTGGTTAGCGAGCTTACGACCCTTGGTGAGCAATTCCTGAGATACTTCGGCAACGGTTGTGCCTTCTACCTCGCAATATACAAATACGTTGTTCATTGTCTTTTCAAAATTATCCGATAATACTTTCGTTCAACAATTCCTTCATCAGTCCGTCGATGTCCTCATCGCTGCTGGTCAAGGTCTTGCTTTCCTTAGCCTGGAACACGATGTTCTTTACGGCCTTCACCTTGGTAGGTGAACCGCTCAGACCGCACTGTGCAGGGTCGCCGTCAACATCGGCAACGCTCCACTGGTTCAGAGTCAGGTAAGGGCGCTCCTCATAGAGGCTGGCCCAAGGCTCATCACCCTTGCGCTCCATAGGCAGGTAGCGTATTTATATTTCATTACGAGCTTCACGTTGCATGGGCGACATGGAGCAGCACTTCCGTTTACGGTGATAACCAATGGCAATGGAGCCTCAACAGTCTCCACACCACCATCAATGAGGCGGCGTATAGTAGCCTTGCCATCCTCTACCTTGAGGATTTCCTCTGCGTAGGTTACCTGGTTCAATCCCAACTTCTGAGCCACCTGCGGACCTACCTGGGCTGTATCACCATCGATAGCCTGGCGACCACCGATCACGATGTCAACGTCACCAATCTTCTGGATTCCGGTAGCAAGGGCATAGGAAGTAGCCAATGTATCAGCACCGGCAAAGAGACGGTCGGTAAGCAACCAACCCGTATCAGCACCACGATAAAGACCCTGGCGGATGATTTCTCCAGCACGTGGAGGACCCATGGTCAAAATACCAACTGTAGAACCTGGATTCTGCTCTTTCAATCGGAGAGCCTGCTCCAATGCGTTCAAATCTTCAGGATTGAAGATTGCAGGAAGGGCAGCGCGATTTACTGTGCCTTCGGCGGTCATCGCATCCTTACCCACATTTCTTGTGTCAGGTACTTGCTTGGCAAGTACTACGATTTTTAAACTCATATTTTTAAAAATGGTTATTGTTATAATTTCCTAAGTTTGTTAGTGCTCAGTACTCAAGTTGTACGTCGTCTAGTGCGATTGTCAGACTTGCTATCGTCCAATAAGTTACTGTCCAATGTTCAATTTGGGACAAAACACGGGGGCAAAAGTAACACTTTTTTATGGCTTACGCAAATATTTTATTAAAAAAATGCCCATTTAGTCTTGCTTTGTGCGCAAAACGCAAGAAATGTGCAAGTTTTTTAGAACGACCGTACTTAACTTTGCTGGCTTATTCAAAGCTCTTGAGTCGAGCGATATATTTGCCCAGAATGTCGAATTCGATATTCACTACCGTTCCCACTTCGATGTCGCAGAAGTTGGTATTCTCTCTGGTATAAGGAATGATGGCAACGGTAAATGTGTTGTCTGTAGGATCACAGACGGTGAGCGAAACGCCGTTAACGGTAACGCTGCCCTTGTCCACCGTGAAATAGCCTTTTCTTGCCATTTCCTTGTTGAGTTCATATTCGAAAGTAAAATAAGTAGAGCCATCAGCGTCTTTCATTGCGATACATTTGGCAGTCTCGTCCACGTGTCCCTGTACGATATGACCATCCAGACGGCCGTTCATCACCATAGAACGCTCTACGTTCACCTTGTCGCCTACCTTGAGCAGTCCCAGATTACTGCGGTCCAGGGTTTCCTTCATGGCGGTAACAGTATAGGTACCGTCCTTGATTTCCACCACGGTGAGGCACACACCATTATGAGCCACGCTCTGGTCGATGCCGAGTTCATCAACGAAAGAGCACTTCAACGTAAAGTCGATGTTCTCCTTATCATGTCTGATAGCTACGACGGTAGCCATTTCTTCTACGATTCCACTAAACATATATTCTATTTTTATTTGGTTTCATTATTATTTAGAATGCAAAGATATTGCATTAGCTAGAAACAGCCAAATTATTTAAGTTCTTTTGATAAAATAAGCAAGATATATTTGTTTAATTGCCATATTTTTTATATTTTTGCACATTATAATATATAAACATTTGAAGACAATGGAAATCAAGGAAGGATATATGCCCTTCATGGGCTATCAAACATATTATCGTATCGTAGGTAAAACAGAGGAGGGCAAGAGCCTATCATCCTCTTGCATGGTGGACCAGGCAGTACCCACAACTATTTCGAACTATTGGATAGAGTAGCGGAATCAGGAAGAGCCGTCATCATGTACGACCAGTTGGGCTGTGGCAACTCATTTGTGGAGGGACATCCCGAACTCTGGACTCCTGAGACTTGGCTCAACGAACTCTGTGCGCTCATCGACTATCTCCACATCGACCATTTTCATCTCTTGGGACAGTCGTGGGGTGGCATGCTCGCCATCATCTATCTGATTGAGAAGCAGGGAAAGGGTGTGAAGTCCGCCATCCTCAGCAGCACTCTTTCGAGCAGCAAGCTTTGGGCAAGTGAGCAACATCGCATGATTAAGTTTATGTCGGAGGAAGACCAGCGTGCCATTGCCGAGGCTGAGGCGAAGGATGACTTTTCGAGCGAGGCGTATGCCAAGGCGAATGAGCACTTCATGCTCTTGCATTGTGCCGGTGAGGTGACGGAGGATAGTCCAGAGTGTCTTCGCCGGAAGAAGCGTGCTGGTGCTGAGGCTTATCTCCATGGTTGGGGACCAAACGAATACACTCCTACAGGTACGCTCCGTGATTATGATTACACCGACAGTCTGGGCGAAATCCAAGTGCCTTGCTTGGTGATGAGTGGCACCACGACCTCTGTACTCCATTGGTAGCAAAGACACTTTATGATGGTATCCAAGATTCCAAGTGGCATCTCTTCGTAGGAGCCCGACACATGCCATTTGCCGAGCAAAACGATGAATATTGCAAGGTGTTGGAAGAATGGATGGAGGAGAAAGAGGGAAAGTGATTTTGCACTTTCCCCTTTTATTTCATGATTCCATTGTCAGTATCAGAGAGGTTGACTCTCTTTTGTCCAATTGATTGGATAAAATAAGCATAAAACCGTCCAATTGATTGGATGAAATCAATGGAAAAAGTGCTGATAGTGGTGCCAAAAGTGCTTTAAAAAACGACTTTTGCACCACTATCGGCATTTTTTAGTAAACTGAATACGATACGAAAGCCTCTAATTGCTTCTCTATTTCAGCGAAAGGTACATTGAGGTCAAGAGTGCGGAAGTATATGGTATTGCCATCCGCAAGCTTCATACTTCCATTGGGTGTGATGTCTTCGTCTGTTTTAGCATAAAGCAACATGCCATCCACTTTGCCCGAATGCAGTTTGTCCTTATTCATGGCATATGTATGAATTTGGTACAAGTTGTTAGAATGTATTGTCGCTTTGTCAAATTGCACTTGCATGGTATGTCCATAAAACTTAGTGTCAATGATGAGTGTTCGGTCATTGAGAGTAAGTAATATGTCTGTTTGCATGATAGGAAGAATATGAGTGGAAGATACATCTCGGTCGATGTTCCAATCTATTTGTGCAGCTTGAGCCTTGTATTCAGGATGTTTAGACCTATAGTATTCTAAGACAAACTTTTCGAAAAGGTGACAAAGATGTTCATTCCGTAAATGATTTCATCTTATATTTTCCCTTTTCAGTTGTCATCAGAATATCTTCGGTAAGGAAATAACAGACATAAAGCAACATTTGATAGGACTTGTTATTTCTGTCGAATGTCAGCATGTTCCATTTTACCGTGCTTAGTTCGATGATGTCGATGCCTGAAAAGAACAGCATGAGATTCTTTAGCTTGGTCTTTTGATCTTTTTTGATGTTTCCGTGCTTGAGAAGACCAAAGACAGTTGCTTTTATAATCTGATTGAAGATGTTGTTTTCCGATAACTCATCATATTCACAACCGATTTCTTGCTTTCTGCATAACTTGTTTTGAATGGTAGCGTTCAAGTCAAGTTTTCCGCGAAGGGTAGGGAGTGAGTCTTTGCGAATGATATATTGTTTGAAGATACCTTGTTTCAGTTGGCATGAGATGCCCTTGATGAGAATTTCGGCAAACAATTGTTGTATGTTGTCGAAATCCTCACCAGCAATCTCTTCATAATTGTTCTGCTTTAACTCACGAAAAGCATAAGTGAGCATATAGTAGATGTTGAGTATGAATATGTTCTTGTCTTTCGTTATTTGAGTGAATCTAATAGTTTTTCTACAGCCGTTTGATACTTCGAATCGTTTGTCAAACCAATTATTCTCTAAGCATTTGGCTTGATGTCATATTCCACGATATTCTCCAACCACAAATCATTGATGGTGCTTGGATTGGATGCGCAGAAGTAACTGTGCCCGATACAGAATTCCCGAACCAAGTGAGTCGTCATTGATTATGTCATGGTTGAGTGAAACTATAGCATTGACAACTTTATTAAACTTATCATTTCCGATGGACTCTTGGTGCTTCTTGAAACCTTCAGTGTCAAATCCAGGAGTCATTTCATAGAAACTAAATCGACGGCGCAAGGCATAGTCTATCATGCAAGACTTCTGTCTGCTGTATTCATCATACCTATTATATATAGGTTGCTTGGCACACAGAACATTTCGCCATTATAAGCCAATTTAATTTCTGTGTCTCGATAGTCTTTTTCTATTAGCATTAACA
>ENA-OQBJ01001019-OQBJ01001019.1-human-gut-metagenome-genome-assembly--contig:-NODE-1019-length-12336-cov-3.948644_pt1 | contig 12336 bp, 16 predicted proteins | sample MGYA00242743_ERZ504545 | MGnify/ENA primary metagenome ERZ504545 (study PRJEB26092, sample SAMD00036252) | human gut metagenome | host: Homo sapiens | study: EMG produced TPA metagenomics assembly of...
TAAGACGAAGATCCGCTCCGATGTATAGATGTTAAAGCTTCCAAGCGTTTTGGCCGGATATAACTTTCGTTGCAATTTGACAGATATCCATAACCCTTATCACTCCTCAACGAATATTAAACATGTCCTTGAGCACACATTCACGAAGGCGGCAGAATGATTTAGGGCTGGTAAGTCCTTCACCCGTTGGACCTGCAATCGTGAAAGTAGGATACCCTTGTCCACCAATACCCAGACCTGCATAAGACGGCCCGTTTTTAACAAAAATAGTGGTTTCCATGAGCTTGGCCATCTTGCTCAACTTCGCAATATTGGTTGAATGCATCATAGCGCTGTGGCGATTGCCGTGTTCGGCTTTATAAGCCATTCAATAGCCTGATCTACATTGTCGCAGCGAACTAAAGGTAAAATAGGCATCAGCATTTCGTTCTGGACAAAAGGATGATTATTCGCAACTTCCATGATAATTAACTTCTTCGTATCTTCGACTTCGATCCCGATGTGATGCAAAATATATTTAGCGGATTTACCGACAAATTCGACTTTCGGTCCCGTTCCCTTTTCATTCGCTACGAGTTTCCATAACCGTTCAATCGTATCGGCATCGGTGATTTCATATGCACCTGCACCTTTCATATTGATGCGCAGGTAATCAAAGATAGAGTCAACGGCAAAGACTTCTTTTTCGGCGATACACGGTACATTGTTATCAAAAGAGCTGCCATCGACGATATCTTTAGCCGCCTTTTCTATATTTGCCGTTTCATCGACAACAACAGGAGGGTTCCCCGGGCCGGCACCAATCGCTTTCTTACCAGAAGACAAGACCTTCTTAACGATTCCGGGGCCGCCGGTGGCAACAACCATACGGACTTTAGGATTATGAATCATTTCATCCGTTGCCTCAATAGAAGGTTCCCGTACCATGGTAATCATGTTCAGCGGAGCCCCTGCTTCATATAACGCTTTATTAAGGAGTTGTACGAGAAAAACAGATGTTTTCTTAGCCCGTGGGTGCGGACTGAAAACGACCGTATTACCGCCGGCAATCATCCCAATAGAATTATTAATAATGGTTTCCGTCGGATTCGTGGTCGGTGTAATAGCTCCGATGACGCCAAAGGGGCTGTATTCGAACAAAACTAACCCATGTTCACCGGTACGGGCATCGGTTCTTAAGTCTTCAATGCCCGGCGTATACCGAGCTGCCGCCGTATTTTTAATAACCTTATCTTCATAACGGCCAATTTCGGTTTCTTCAACAGCCATACGCGACATCATCTGCATATTCGTTTTATCTAAGCAGGTTTTACGAATCACATCCACCCATTCTGTCGTTGCGATGGCGACTGAAAGAGAAGCATGTGTTGAGCGGATTCCGATGCATTGATAGCATCCGACATCGTCGTAAACACGCCATATTCATCAGGTACGTCCGAAATATCCGATACGACCGGTTGATTCCCTTCTTTTTGCAACTGTCGTACTGCCTGAGCAACTAACTGCTGCAGAACGACAGGATCTATGGTTGTACTCATATTATGTACCTCCGTTTATTGATTCACTGCAATTCCCAATGGTGTTACGAACAGACAATCATTCGGTTTATGTACCGGAATATGCAGAGTTTTTTCAAAGACATTTTCAAATTCGCTAAAGCAACAAGCTCCACCGACAAGATAAATATTTTTTACTTCATATTCATTCACAAAAGACTTTACAATAGACGCCATTTTTTCAACTACGGGATAAATAATAGGAAAGACAAGAGATTCTTTAGACCTGTCTATCTTTAACTTTTCTGCAGCCAGCTGATCGATTCCATAATAACCGGCTAAGACTAATGTCATATGCGTTCCGCCCGTGGCTTCATCGGCGGTATAAATAACTTTATTGTCATTTAATATGCTGATCCCCGTCGTACCGCCGCCAATATCAACGACGGCTCCATCGTGAATGTCCAGCACGGTCGCTGCGGCTGTCGGCTCATCCATAACCTTAATGACAGATAAGTCAGCACCTTCGACACAATTGACAATGCAGCGAGTATTTCCTTCTAGAATACCTGGTGGAATCGCTGTCGCTGCCTGAGTTAATTCAACGCCTAGTTTTGCTTCTAATGTCGACTTTAATTTTTTCAAGGCCTGTATCGCGCCAACATAATCAACGACAATGCCGTCACGAACAACAGTGGAATGAACAGACATTCCAGCCACTGGACGATTGTCCTGATCAACCACAGCCATCACAATATTAGCGGTTCCTAAATCAACCCCAACCTTAAGAGGTCCTTCGAAGGGGTGAACCTCCCCAGAGGAAACTAAAGAAGCAAAATCAGCTAGTTCTTTGTTTTCAATAATCATATCGTCCTCCTTGTCATTCAGGACAAATCATGACATAATCACGATTGCTCAAAGAACAGGCATTTGCCTCATCGACGTCAATATGCATTTCTAAACCAGCTGTATCCGATACACGAATGATGACATCGCCTAGAACCCCCTGGCGTTCACCAAACGTTTTGACATTGACAACTTGTCCATCTCGCAAATGACGTGCCCGTGCTTGGGCTGGGGTCATATGGATATGCCGTGCGGCAATAATGACACCGCAAGACAGTTCAACGGTCCCTTTGGGGCCAATAAGGGTTATTCCAGGAGTCCCTTGAAGATGGCCTGATAAGGTAATGGGGGCTTTTATACCTAAGCGAAAACTATCGGTCTTACTAATTTCCACCTGACTTTGTTTACGGACAGGTCCCAAGATCCGAACATGCTTAAATGTCCCTTTGGGCCCCTGTAAGGTTACCGTCTCATTTGCAGCAAACTGGCCAGGTTGACCCAGTTCACTCTTATGCGTTAACGCATACCCTTCACCGTATAGTATATCGAGATCTTCACGGCTGACATGAATGTGCCGATTGGATACTCCAATGGGTATACTAAAATTTTCATAATACTGGACACTTTCTAGAATCCTTTTAGTTAGTACTGTCACCATATCCTGACTCATAGCTTAAGCCCCCTATACGCTTATTCTTCTGCCGGAGTCGAAGGCTGTGACAAATGAGGAAGAATTTTTTCAACATCCGTATGCGGACGAGGAATTACATGGACCGACACAACTTCTCCGACAGCTTTGGCTGAAGCCGCTCCTGCATCAACAGCTGCCTTAACAGCTCCGACATCTCCACGAACCATAACGGTAACTAACCCCGATCCAATCTTTTCATAACCAATCAAGGAAACATTGGCCGCTTTAACCATGGAGTCAGCCGCTTCAATGGAACCGACAAGCCCTTTGGTTTCTACCATTCCGAGTGCTTCATTTGACATAATATACGCTCCTTTAATTTAAATTATCAATAATTCCAACAATAGCTAGGTCAATCGGCTTCAACCGCATCGTTTCTGCCGTTCTGGTAGCCGACCCACTGGCAACAAGAACGATCTCACCAATACCTGCACCGACATAATCCACAGCCACTTCTTCACTGCCGTAAGGAACACCGGAGCTCGATTCAAAGCGAACGATCATTAACTTACTGCCCACTAAGCCATCTTCTTTTTTTGTAGATACGACGGAGCCCGTCACTTTAGCTATTTTCATAAGTAATACCTTCTGTTTTTTATCATCAATACATTTCTACTCACAATATTTCTAATTCTGTTCAGACCCGGGACTCTTCACATCCTCCGGCTTCGAGGAAATAACGTCCGGTTCGTCGATACTAAGGGTTACACTTTCCTCTACCTTAACAGCCGGTTGTGGTTTTCGAGTTCGTCGAGGTCTCCTCGTCGTCCGTCTTGGCGGCGTCTTTTCTTTTTTCTCAGCAACAGCCTGAGGTTTTTCATCCATGTAAAAATTAGGCCGATTGTTTTCTCCAGTAGGAGCCTGAAAACATGTACCTAACGATTCATGGGGCCGGGCAATGATATCGCTTGATACAAAAGCCTTACAAAGAATTGCCTTAGCTGTACCGGCTTCTACGGCTGCACGGACAGCGCCGACATTACCATTCACTTTAACCGTCATCATGCCGTTGCCACGAGCAGCTTCCAATCCTAATAAAACGACATCAGCGGCTTTTACCATGCAGTCTGCCACTTCGATGGCACTGCTCAAGCCTCTGACCTCAATAAGGCCTAACGATTTTTCCACAACTCATCACCTGCCTTTCCTCAAGTCCTGCAAATATCGATGCCCCGGCGCAGGGCTTCATCCGAAGCATACGCAGTAACAATCGTATGTTTCCCGATAATCAAAGTGGTTCCTTCTTTATAGGAATATAAATCAGCTGCCGTTAAAACAGTATCATCACGAGCTACAGTTACTGTTTTTTCTTTTTCAATACCACCGGCAACGGTGTCGGCCGGCACCTCCAGATGTCCCGGAGGAAACTGTCGGCCGATAGTCACGTTATATTCAAGGAGTTGCCGGTAATACATTAAGATTCGCTGAACGTACGCATCTGGCTCATGGCCTGTAAATCTGGTCAATCCAGACAATTGTAAGTGGACAGCAGCTCCAGCCGAAAAACACCTTGCTAACCATTTTGTTGCAAATGTGTCTGCTATCCCCAGCGCCGCTTTCACAATGAAGTCTTGCGATGCAACAGGATATACCGTTAAACTATTGCCTAAGGACAACGATATGGATTGCGCCTCGCTAACTACCTTGGCAAAAGGACAGGAGGTTTCAATACTATGCCGTAACTGCTCTATTTTACGGTCTTCAACGATAACAGTCACCGTTTCATTTGACGACAAAGAATGCAGAAAACTTGTACAGCGGCAATCGAAGGAATCTGCAAAGACGACGTATATCTGCCTTTTATCCTGATCCTGTTCGGCCAAGACTTTCCGGATGGCCCGTAAAATTAAATCCTGCAAAATTCGTTCTTTATCGCTTTCCATGTGGTTCCTTCCTATTAGTCAAGATGCGGAAGAATCTTTTCAACATCCGTGTGAGGCCGAGGAATTACATGGACGGAAACTACTTCCCCAACCATCTTTGCCGAAGCTGCCCCCGCATCGACGGCAGCTTTTACAGCGCCAACATCACCGCGGACCATAACGGTAACGAGTCCTGACCCGATTTTTTCATAACCGATCAGCGTTACATTCGCAGCTTTAACCATCGAGTCAGCTGCTTCAATCGAACCTACCAGTCCTTTTGTTTCTACCATACCTAATGCTTCATTTGTCATTATAATGCCCTCCTTTTGTTCTTCTTATTAAATATACGGTGTTGTCGTTGATTTAGGTTCATCGCCAAGAGCCCCTAACAATTTCTTACCTACTTCAATAGATGCCTTAACGGCTTGACGAACAGCTCCGGAATCCCCGCTGAAACATAAGATAACTTCGTTGGAGAAACTCGTGCCGCCATTCCCCGGCGACGAATAGCGACAACTTCAACATTTGCTGCTTTAACAGCCGTATCGGCCAACACAACCCCGATGGCCGCCGGCCCTGCACAAGTCATGCCAAAGGCCTTCCCTAACTTAGCGCCTAACGCTTTTTCCAGGCAATAGCTTGCCCGTGCCGAATACTGGAATTCCAAATGGCCGGCCTCATTGCCATACACATCCCCAAAATACTTCGGTAATACCTGCAAAGCCGTTTCAACGGCCCGCCGAGCATCTGATACATCTTCTGCTCCAATTAAAATAAGCGATCCATGGCCGGCTCCACCTTTCGTATCTCGAGGTAATTCTACAGAAATAATTTCTGTATTGGTCGCTTTTACGGCATCATCAACAGCCATAATTTGCGGACCTGCTCCAGTACGACCGCCAATGATACCGATCGAACGGAATTTACCAAGTTTCATCGAATCTTTAAGCATGGGGTCTACACTGGCAATAACCAAACCAATCGTATCTCCCGTAGAGGTTCCAACAAATTCCGTCTGACCCAAAGCCTTGCTGATACCTGTGGCATCGCCTTTCATGAGCGACTGTCCGGCTGGTTCCGATGCAGTCGATGCAGCCGTTGAACCCAGTTCTGCCTTAACCTGGTTCATGACTTTTTCTAATAATTTCTGATCCATAATAAACCTCCTCATGACTCATCGCCTATACGGCAGCTTAACCCAGTCTGTTCGATAATAGGGCGATACTTTTCTAATTCTTCATTGCTAAGCGATTTAGCAGAAAGTCGATTCATTTTATATTCAATTCCCATCATGCGATACTTGTTTTCCCCCAAAGAGTGTAGGGGAGCAGGTGAATGTAACGAACGTTTCCTAAAGATGCTGCAAATGCTGCAATGTCTCGGAGATCCTTCTCCGATGCATTAAATTTAGGAATGACAGGCACGCGAATGACTATCGGCGAAAAAGCACTGATTCTCCGAGCATTATTTAATATGAGCTCATTAGAAACACCGGTAAATAGCCGATGCTTTTCCGGATCCATATGCTTGATATCCATGAGAATATGATCGATATACGGCACGAGGTTGAGGTATGTTTCAGTTTCTGCACACCCTTCCGTTTCGATAGCCGTATTCCAACCTTGAGCTTTGCAGGCCTTTAAAAGTTCCCCCGCAAAGTATGACTGCATCAGTGGATCCCCGCCGGATAAGGTAATTCCGCCGCCAGAGTGGCGGAAGGTAGATCGATCTTTTTTCAGGATCTCAATGAGTTCCCCAATGCGAATCGATCTGCCTTCATAACCAACGCATCATTCGGGCAAACAGCAGCACAGTCTCCATTCCCGGTACAAGCCTGGTAATCGAACTGCCGCTGGCCATCTGGAGTAAATTTCACAGCATGGCTTTGACAAGCCGTTTCACACCGTTTGCAGAAAACACATTTCGCTGCGTTATATAGAACCACGGGACGCGTCTCTGTGATTCTGGATTACTACACCACCAACAGGATAACGGACATCCTTTGAGAAAAACAATTGTCCGAATTCCAGGACCGTCATTTAGGGAAAAGCGCTGAATATCGAAGATATCGCCTTCTGCATTGTAATCAATGGTAATTTTCGACATCGTTCGGCCCCTTTCTCTTGCAGGTCACCTTAAAATTCAAACTCTGTACGATCAATAATGTTATCCTGTACTTCTTTAGCCAAGGAGATAAACTGTGCCGAATACCCAGCAACCCGAACGACCAAATCTTTATGCTGTTCCGGATTTTTCTGAGCTTCTACCAGTGTTGCCTTGTCAATGACATTGAACTGAACGTGCATGCCCTTATTATCAAAGTATGCCCGGCACAGTGCGGCAAAACGCTTCAGCCCTTCATCACCTGCAAGCGCTGCGGGATTAAATTTCTGATTGTACAGCGTCCCGTTAGAGAATGTTTCATGTTCTAACTTAGCAACCGACATAACAGCGGCTGTCGGGCCATTGGTATCACAACCTGCACGCGGCGATACGCCATCAGCAAGCGGGGTCCAAGCCAATCGGCCATCCGGAAGAGGCGCAACATCTTTACCAAAAAGAACGTTTGCCGATACGGGGTAACAACCGGCTTGGAACTGGCCGCCGCGAGGATTCTTATATTTCTGTACTTCGCGAGCATAAATCTGCCCCGCTTCGCGAGTAATAATATCGACGACGTCATCATCATTCCCAAACCAAGTCGTGTTTTCCATAATTCGTTTGATTTGCTGATACCGACCCATATCGCCACTAACTTCTGCCGTCGGAGCCGTCGGTGTCGTCGAAGTCCCCTGAAGATTCTTTTGCAATTCGTTAATGTCGATACTCCCTTTGGTAGATAAGATTCGTTTAACGGCTTCATAAATTTGACGTTCATCCAAATCCTTCAACGCTGACGATTCCCCGGCAGCACAACATCCCTGGCCAAACCAAGTTGCAAGCTTTCCAGTTTCATCAGGATAGCCAAAGTTATGATCCATAGCCGCCTGCAGTTCTTCCATCGTGACTTCGCCTTTTTCAAAGACATGCTTCTGGATCGCCATGAACGAATCGCCATTATCAGCTACGCCAAAGGCTTGAGGACCGGTGAAGTTGTAAATGGCCCCGCCTTCCTGCATGGATTTACCGCGGCCTAAACAATCGTCGACAAGGGCCGATTCAAATGGCAGCGGTGCCCGTTCAGCATGGGCATAATCGACAGCGTTATCCGCTTCAACTAACAGTTTAACGAAGTATTCCATCTGTGTCTTATAGGCCTGCACTAAGTCGCTGAGGTTTTTGAAGTCTTTCATTTCACCCGTTTTAGGTCCGAGCTGAATCTGACCATTACGGCCATTATGCAAGGTAATATCTAATACTTTTGCGATGTTAAAGAATGCCGCATCGTGCCAGCCTTCCGTCTTATGAGGTACTTGCGGTTCAACACAACCGATAATACAATAGTTACGAGCATCTTTTAATGGGATGCCTCTGTTCATCATAGCCGGAATGATGACTTCATCATTATACATAGCCGGATAGCCTAACCCTAAACGAACGAGTTCACAAGCTCTGTACAGGAATTCATCGGGCGTCCGGTTCGAATATCGGATAGAAAACGACGGAGCCGCCATCGCCACGTGAGCCGCTGCATCAATCATCATATACGATAACGGATTCGTAGCATCAACACCGTCTTCATCCTGGCCGCCGCATTGAATATTTTGGAAAATAGCATAACCGGCAAAAGCCTGATCGGAGATGGCGTCACGGGTTTTATTGAGATCATTGAATTTAATCCAAACATTATCCAATAATTCTTGTGCAAAATCATGACTGATCGTGGTATCTTGTTCCAGGTAAGGATACATGTATTGATCAAAACGACCCGGAGAAATAGAATGACCGCTCGATTCAATTTGCAAAATCAGTTGGACAAACCAAAAAGATTGAAGGGCTTCCCACCATGTTCTTGCCGGATATTCCGGTACACGACGACAATTAGCAGCTATCTTCCGCAATTCATCCTGACGTGTTTGATCGCTTTCTTGAGCTGCAAGTTGTTCACATAAATCAGCATAACGATGCGCATAAGCAATCGCAGCCTTGTAGGTAATGATAACGGCGTTATAGAAGTCGCGCTTCTTAATATCTTCTGGCGAAGCACCACTCAGTTTTGCTTTTTGCGCTTCGGCTTCCTGAATAATTCCGCTAAAACCTTCGCGCAGAACTTTTCCATAATCGACACAAACGTGTCCTACACCATTAAAATAATAGTTGCCGACAGTAAATACGCCATTAGACTGTGCATCAAGGCACGGCTGGGACATGTAACTTGTTGCTAAGTCACTCGTCGTCTTGCCCGGCCAATATAAGAATGCATTATGCAGTCGTTTTGCCGTATCTTTAGGAATTTCAAAGGGATCTGCCATACGCGTTGCCATGGTATCGAATTCCTTTTCTACCCAGTCAAAAGAATATTCCGGATAAATTTGGCAGCCGTGAACACCTACGGTCAAAGAACCAACAATCAGTTCATGATCCCGAATAGCAATAGGGATTTCTGTTAAAATCTTTTCAACAGCCTTGCTGCGGCGAAGGATGATAGGCAAGCTTCTGTTTCCTTGTAAGAAGCAGTAACTAATTCAGCTCGATCGGCTTCAACGGTCGGTGTTGCATCATAAATGGCATCACGTAATGCCAAAATACGCTGGGTCGGATTGGTAAATCCTTTTGCTAATACATCCATCATACAAAACCTCCTCATAACTATAATGACGTTTTAACGTGCTATTTGATGTGCATTAAACGCTAAATCAATATGTAAAATGCGCAATTTGATATTTCTCGTAAATTATATCATCCCTAAATACAAAATATTTATCCTCCCCGATGTAAAATACCACTATTTGGATAAATCATAATAAAAATATGAAAAAGGGAACCAACCATCTATGGTTGGTTCCCTTTTTCTCAATTTATGAACTCCCATCAACTCAAAAGATGAGACTTATTTGACAGCATCCTGCAAGGCCTGGACTTTATCAAGCTGTTCCCAGACAAACCCTTCATGTTCTCTCCCAAAGTGGCCGTAAACAGCCGTCCTGCGAAACTGTGGCCGTCGTAAATCCAATAATTGAATAATATCATTTACACTGAACGAGAATACTTTCTCTACGGCCTCATAGATCCGGCAAGTATCGATATGCTCTGAACCAAAAGTTTGAATCTGAACCGCTTCCGGATAAATACTGCCGATAGCATAGGAGATAGCGACTTCACAGCGATCACAAAAACCAGCAGCAACAATATTCTTAGCGACATAGCGAGCCATATACAGCACTGCGATCAACCTTGGTTCCATCCTTCCCGGAAAAGGCTCCTCCGCCATGTCTGGCGAGCGTTCCATAGGTATCAACCATAATTTTCCGCCCCGTCAAACCCGTATCGCCCACCGGTCCGCCAATGACGAATCGCCCAGTTGCATTGATATGGATTTTAGTATCCTCTTTCATCCAAGGTTTACAAATCGGATCAATGATCACTTGCCTCAATAGTTGGCGCAAAGACGCTTCGTCAATATCTTCATTGTGTTGTGCTGATACAATTAAACTCGAAAGACCTACTGGTCTGCCTTGATTATCAAACCGCATCGTAACCTGTGACTTACCATCAGGCCGTAAGTATTTTCCAAGGGATGTGTTATGCCGAGCGAAGTCTAACTTATGAACGAGACCTTGAGCCAGATTAACCGTAAGGGGCATATAATTTTCCGTTTCATTTGTGGCATACCCATACATGATTCCCTGGTCACCGCTGCCAACAAGATAATCATCGTCGCTGCCAATAACAACGCCTTGACGGATATCCTGCGATTGTTGGTGGATATTTGTAAAAACGAGGCATGAATCTGCCGTGAAACCAATGTCCGGATCGGTATAACCAATTTCTTCAATGACCTTTCTAGCGATATCGGTCACATCGACGGTTGCATTTGATGATACTTCTCCCGCTAAGGTCAGCACATTTCCCGATACGAAGGACTCAACCGCTACATGGGATAGCGGATCCTGATTCAAATAGGCATCCACAATGGCATCTGAAATCTGATCACAAATTTTATCGGGATGACCTTCCGTAACAGCCTCCGAAGTCAAATAAGTATAGTGACAATTGTCCATGTTACACATCCTCTCTATATACCATTATAATTTATATTTTTTTCGATACGCATGGGGTGTTTCGCCGGTATACTGCTTGAATATTCTACAAAAATAACTCGTATGGTGATACCCGAGACGGCGGCTGATGACATCAATCGATTCTCGAGATGAAGCCAGGAGTTTTTCGGCCTCCCAAACACGGCATTGATTGATATACTGCATTAAATTCAGGTTCATTTCCTGTTTAAAGAGTTTAGATAAATAGGACTCACTCAAAAAAACAGAATCGGCGATGGTTCGTAAGGATAAATTACAATTCAAATGCTCCTTGATATAGATGATCGTCTTACGAATTTCTGGACGCCTTATCTTCGACAGTTCTTCCGTTTGCCCTAAATCTTGTCCAATGATGGGCGTATCAAAATCTATCGACTCTGTTTTGGGGACATATGGAAAATAACAGTTAGTCAAGGTATGAATGACCCGTGACGCACTCATGATGTCCTCATAAGAATATTGCGGAACAGACTGAAAATATCTAAAGGCTTGTCGATCGGTCTGCCAGGGAGTCTGGGCCTGTAAATTAGGAATACGTACGTCCGATGATATCATTTGCCCCGATACAATAAAACCATTCAGTTGTCCCTCAAAAACAACGGGAATAGAAAAATCAACCAACCGGCGTGACAACGATAAGGGCAGCAGCCATGCCGCTTAAAACTTTCCAGACCGCCATACAAATCGCATTGGTAACACTTATACCGAAATTCCGGAATACTTCTCATGAAGTGACAGAACTTTGTAAAATTATATTTTGAAGACCGTTCTTTCCCTTGAACATCTACATAAATGCAGGCGATCCCCGTCGCATTCGTATAGTCTTTCATAATGCTTTGCACCGTCTTTTTTACACGATCTTCTTTAGACACGGTAATAGCCATAATCATGCTCCTTTCTGAAGACCTCATAAATCGAGTGACAACAGTTATGATCACCACAGTTCTTGAAGTCCTTGAAAAACCTTTCTAGAAGATAATATTTGACCTAAATTTTACGTATTCCGATATATGTAATGATATGGTTTAATTATATCACCAATCAGTTGTATTTATAGTATATTTATTATAAACAGGACAAAATAGTATTATTTCATAGATTAATTAATATTTTTTTACAAAAAATTCCCAGGACTATTGCTTTAGAGATGGCCTGTCACAACATAACTTCGTCACTTCTATACCCTAAAAAAATGGTAACCCAGACATCCCTATAACGACCATCTCGTCGTCTTTAAG
>ENA-OQBJ01001023-OQBJ01001023.1-human-gut-metagenome-genome-assembly--contig:-NODE-1023-length-12304-cov-1.881662_pt1 | contig 12304 bp, 17 predicted proteins | sample MGYA00242743_ERZ504545 | MGnify/ENA primary metagenome ERZ504545 (study PRJEB26092, sample SAMD00036252) | human gut metagenome | host: Homo sapiens | study: EMG produced TPA metagenomics assembly of...
TGCAAAGTCAGCTGCACTTGTTGCAGGCACTTATTATGTAAAAGAAATTACCGCACCAAAGGGATATGTCCTTTCCGGTAAGGTTCATACACTTACTGTAAAAGCAGGACAGACAACGGGAATCTCTGCAACAGATAAAGAGCAGCTTGGAGCAATCACAATCTATAAAGAGGGTGAGGTGCTTAGCTCATGGAATGGAAGCAATTTCACCTATGAGAAAAAGAAGCTTTCCGGAGCAGCATTCAAGGTAACTGCCGGGGCAGATATCTACAAGGCAGATGGTACAAAGGTGTATAGTGCTGGCGATGTTGTAGCAGAAAGCCTAACAACAGGAACTGACGGACAGGTGGTATTATCTGACCTTCATCTTGGAACTTATGTGATTACTGAGATTAAGAGCATTGACGGATATACAATCAATACCACACCTCAGACAGTAGCAGTTGAGTATAAGCACCAGACTGTGACAGTCCAGTATGAATCAACTACGATTGAGAATACAAGACAGAAAGCGGATGTATCTGTCGTAAAGAAGGACTCTGACACAGAGAACCCTCTTGAAGGCGGCAAGTACACACTTTATGCCGGAAATGACATCAAAAACTATGCCGGACAGGTTATTGTGACAAAGGGTACAGCTCTTGAGACAGTAACTACAGGTGAGGACGGAAAGGCAAGCTACAGCGCGGATCTGCCAATCTCTAACGGATATTATGTATCAGAGACACAGGCACCATATGCGTATATCAGAAACAGTAAAGATGTTTACAGCTTCAATTTCAATGTATTACCTGAAACACAGGCAAAGGCATCATTCAGTCATACATTTGTGAATGACAGAACGACAGCAAAGATTCATATCTACAAGGTAGACAAGGAATCAGGCAAGGCAGTTGCCCAGGGAGATGCAAGCCTTGAAGGTGCAGTTTATGGTCTTTATGCAAGAAACGATATCGTGCATCCGGACGGAGCAACAGGAGTCGTATTCAAAGCAGGTGACCTTGTAGCAACACTTACAACAGATAAGAATGGAGAGGCAGAGGTCAATAACCTTTACCTTGGAAATTATTATGTAAAGGAAATCACTCCATCAGAGGGGTATCTCTTAGACGAAGAGGAACATGATGTGGTATGTGATTATGAGGGAGACCTTGTAGCAGAGGTATCAAGAAGTACAACTTCAGCAGAGCAGGTAATCAAGCAGCCATTCCAGCTTATCAAGGTATCTGACAATGGCGATGATACTGAAGCAGGACTGCTTGCAGGTGCAGAGTTTACAGCTTATTTGAAATCATCTTTACCTGTAAAGGCAGATGGAAGTTATGACTTTGACAAGGCATCTCCGGTTGTAATCGGGGAAAACGGAGCAACAACAATCACATCCGATGACAAGGGGCATGCAGTTTCCATTGCAATTCCTTATGGAACTTATGTGGTAGTTGAGTCAAAGACTCCGCATAACATGAAGACGATCAAGCCATTTGAGGTAAAAATCAGCGAGAACCATCCTGACAAACCTCAGACATGGAGAGTATTCCTTGACAGGGAGTTTACTGCAAAGCTTCGTGTAATCAAGAAGGATTCCGATACAAAGCAGACAGTACTTGTGCCAAATGCAGAGTTTAAAATCTTCAATATTGATAAGAACGAATATGTAAAGCAGTACACAACTTATCCGTCAAAGGTAGAGCATACTTCATTCTTTACTGATGAGGACGGAGATTTAATCTTACCGGAGGCACTTAAAATCGGTAACTACCGCATTGAGGAAGTGTCTGCACCATTTGGATATGTTGTAAATGATAAGTATGTCAACATCTCGGTTGATACTGATACAGCATTTGAGACAGATGGTGATACAAATGATGCAATCATCACCGTGGAATATTCCGATGCCCCTGCAGTCGGAGAGCTGACTGTAGAAAAGAAGGGAGAGGTACTTGACGGATTCAAGGGTGGACTTCTTGCAAGCTCATATGAGAAAGAGTTTGTTTATAAGGAAGGCTCACTTGCCGGAGCAAAATTCAAAGTTTATGCTGCGGAAGATATTTACACAGCAGACAACCAGAAGGATGCAGACGGAAACCGCATTAAGTATTACAGCAAGGGAGACCTTGTGACAACTCTTACAACTGGCAAGGATGGAAAGGCAACAGCAAAGAATCTTCCTCTTGGACAGTACAGAGTTGTGGAAGTGGAAGCTCCATACGGATATGTATTAAATCCGAATGAGCAGAAAGTGACATTCACATATGTGGATGATAAGACACCTGTTATCAAGGAAAGCCTTACTTTCTCAGATGACAGACAGAAGCTTGATATGTCAGTGACTAAGCTTGATGCAGAAGATAACACACCGATTGCAGGTGCAGTATTTGGTCTTTATGCAGATGAGGATATCAAGAATGCTGATGGCAGAGTTATTATCGAGAAAGGCACACTTCTTGAGAAGGCAACATCTGATGAGAATGGAAAGATTGCTTTTGTTAAGAATTATCCATTTGCAAAATATGTTGCAAGGGAGCTTGTAAAGCCTGCCGGATATGTGACAAATGAGGAAGCAGTAAACTTTGATACAAAATATCAGGGACAGGATGTTAAGACTGCTGTATATAACAGCGAGTATAAGAACACTCCTACAACCTTTGAGTTACAAAGACAGATATCACAAGCGGTGCAGAGCTTACAGGTGCAACACTTACTGTACTTGATAAGGATGGAAATGTGGTAGACACATGGACATCTGATGCTAAGGAAGCACATGTAATCAAGAGACTTGTAGTTGGAGAGATTTACACTCTTCGTGAGGAATTTGCTCCTTACGGATATCTCAAGGCAGCAGATATCCAGTTTACAGTTGAGGACACAGGCAAAGTGCAGCATGTAGAGATGAAGGATGAAGTTCCTACAGGTTCCATCGTTATCAATAAGGACGGCGAATTTGTAACAGATACCACTCTTATGAAGGGGTACTGGTACGACTTTATCTTCAATTTCTTCAAGGACAGCCTTGCAGGAGTAACTTTTGATGTATATGCAAAAGAGGATATCGTAAGTGCTGACGGACTTGACACTGTATATCATAAGGCAGGAGACAAGGTGGCAACCATCGTGACAAATGATAAGGGTATCGCAAGAATTGATGACCTTCCACTTGGCAGATATTATCTTGTTGAGACAAAGACCATTGATGGATTTGTATTAGATGATACACCGATTGAAGCAGACCTTTCCTATATCGACCAGAATACAAAGGTTGTGTTTGCAGGAATGGATGTGACAAATGAGCGTCAGAAAGTGCAGATTACTGTAACCAAGACTGATTCAGAGACTAAGGAAGCACTTGAGGGAGCAGTATTCGGTTTATTTGCGAAAGAAGACATTGTGAACAAAGATGGCAAGGTAATCGTAAAAGCTGATACACAGATTGAGAGAACAGTAACAGGCAAGGATGGAAAGGCTGCATTTACCTCTGACCTTCCGCTTGGACAGTATTATGTCAAAGAGATTGAGCCCAAAGGGCTATGTGAAGTCTGATAAGATTTTTGATGTGGATGCTTCATATCAGGGAGATAAGGTAAAGGTTATCGAGTTTGAGGCAGCATTTGAAAATGCACCTATTAAGGTAGAAATTTCAAAGACTGATATCACAGGAGAGAAAGAGTTGCCTGGAGCAAAGCTTTCAGTAATTGATGCTGATGGAAAGCTTGTAGAAAGCTGGACATCTGAGGCTGGAAAGACTTATATGATCGAAAGACTTCCTGTTGGAAAGTACACACTTCGTGAAGAATCAGCTCCTTATGGATACAAGGTGGCGAAGGATGTGACCTTTGAGGTAAAGGAGACTGCGAGATTCAGAAGGTATCCATGAAGGATGAGCAGGCAGTAGGTAAGATTGTCATTGAGAAAACTGACAAAGTAACCGGAAAGCCGATTGAGGGTGTTGTATTTGAAGTAAGGGATAAGGACGGAAAGGTGCTTGATACACTCACTACTGACAAGAATGGTCATGCAGAGAGCAAGGAGCTTCCTATCTGTACTTACAACGAGGATGGATCATTCAAAGAAGATATCCATTATACAGTTGTTGAGACTAAAGCAGCTGACGGATATATCCTTGATGAAACAGCTCATGATGTAACTCTTCGATATGATGACAATGCACCGGATGTTGTTGTAACAACTCTTAAGCTTGTCAATGTACCGACAGAGCCTAAGCTTCCACAGACAGGCGACAATGCAAATCCGCTTCTTTATCTTGGAATTGGTGCACTTGCACTTATTACAGGTGTTGGAGTCGGACTTCGTGGAAGAAAGAAAAAGAATAAACAGTAACAATTAACCTTGCGGGGAATGTAAGCCAGTGACTTATGTTCTCCGCTTTTTTGATTTGGAGGACAAACAGTGGTAGGAGAAAGAATCAGATATTACAGAAAACGACAAAAAATGACACTCAGGGAACTGGGCGAGAAAAGTGGTTTTGAAAATAGAGGTGATGTAAGAATTGCCCAATACGAAAATGGTTCAAGAGTTCCAAGGACGGGAACGTTGAACAGGATTGCAAAGGCACTAGGCATTCCGCCGGAAGAATTATTCTGTGAGGACTGTAGAAAGTGCATGTTTCTCAAGAATTATTACAGAAAGAAAAGAAAATCTCATACCACTTTTGATATGGGAATCGAAGAAGACAACAGTTACAGAGAACACAAAAATCCCGAGGATGAAGGGATTTTGTATGACAATTTAGATTAAGGAGGAACCGTAATATGATGAATTATGAGATTTTTAAGGAAGTAGTAAAAGAAAAGTTTATGGATTATATGCCTGAGAAGTTCAAAGGAATGGAGCTTGTGGCAGAGCCAGTGGAAAAGGTGAATGTGACTCTTGATGGCATCATCTTAAGAGAAGAAGGCAGGAACATTTCGCCTACGATTTATATCAATGACATGTATAAGAAGTATCAGGACTGTGGTGATCTTGAGGAAACACTTATGGCTGCATGTGACTTTATGGAAAGGCATATGAGCAGGCTCCGGTTGTTGATGTGGACAGCATTATGAGAGATGCTAACGAGAAGATTGTATTCCAGCTCATCAATACAGAGCAGAATAAGACCTTTTTTGGAACAGGTACCTCACAGGGAGTTCCAGGATCTTTCTATTGTGTACAAGGTAATTATCAGTGCCGATAAGGATGCGGTGCAGAGTTCAAAAATTACAAATGAATTTGCAAAAAGACTTGGGATGAGCGAGGAACAGCTCTTTAAGTGTGCTGCTGAAAACACAAGAAGGCTCTTTCCACCTGTAGTACGAAGCATGAATGACATTATGAAAGAAATGTTCGCAAGGGATGGGATGCCACAGGAGATTGCAGATATGATGATAGCCGAGATTCCACCGGAACAGACAATGTGGGTGATTTCCAATGAAAAGGGTATCAATGGCGCAGCATCCATGCTTTATGAGAATGAGCTTCATGAGCTGGCAGAGAGTTTAGAGAGTGACCTTTATATTCTCCCTTCGAGCGTGCATGAGGTTATTGCAGTATCTTCAGATATGGGAAGCCCTGAGATGCTTGCACAGATGGTAGTCGAGGTAAATATGCAGGAGGTGTCTTTGGACGAGAGACTTTCCAATCAGGTATATCACTATGATAAGGATTTAAGAAAACTCACACTTGCAACTGATACACCTAACAAGAGACTTGATGGTATCGTTGCAGAACCTCCCCTTGTATATGATGCGAAGGAAAAGTCCAGATAGGAGGCAGTTATGGAGCAGGAACTTACAATGGAAGAACTCATTGCTCTCATAAACAGCCAGAAAGGTGACTTTGTTATCCGTGTCGAGTTTGGAGAGGAGGCGGTGTCTGATGCCAAAGAAGAATGACTTCAAGCTTGATGTGGTTTCGGTAAGACTTGTAAAGGATGCTCCGATTTATTCGGAGCACACCTTTAACAATCCGGCGGATATAGCTGCTGTCATGGGAGACTGTATGTGCCAGTTTGACAGGGAAGTAGTGTGTGTGGTCAATCTAAGGTCAGATTTAAAACCTATCAATGTGCATTTTGCAAGTGTTGGTTCTTTAAATGAGGCAATGGCACATCCGAGAGAGCTGTTTAAATCAAGTATCTTAAGCAATGCTGCAAGCATGATGTTAATCCATTGTCATCCATCCGGAAATGTATTCCCAAGCAAGGCAGACACGATGATGACAGACCGCATGAACAAGCTGTGTGAACTGATGGGAATACCGCTCATTGACCATATCATAGTCGGTGGAGACAATCGTGAATTTTTCAGTTTCAGGGAAAAAGGCATGATTGATAATCCTAAGATTACCCTGAGCACAGATTACCGGACACTTGATATCAAGTCACCGCTTGTAGCAGAGCAGGGAAAGGCAAGGTGAAAGCATGGATGGAAGATTTACGGATGAAGAGCTTGCCATAGCAAAGAGTGTTGACCTGTGTGCAGTTGCAGAAAGCCTTGGGTATACGGTAAAGAGGATTGGCAAATACCACACTTTAAAGGAGATGGATTCCATCCGTATCTATAACAGAAGCCATTGGTACAGATGGTCAAGGCAGTTTGACAAAGGCAACAATGGCGGCTCACAGATAGATTTCTTACGGGTATTTTGTAGAATGAGTGTAAAAGAGGCTGTGTTCTGGCTTCTGGACTTTGCAGGATACAGAAGAATCGAGAATCCTGTAAAGCAGCCACTTGTTCATCAGGTATCGCAGAAGCAGGCAGAGGAGAGAAAGCCGTTTGTCCTACCGGAACCGGCAGGAGATAATTCCTATCTTATTTCATATCTGAATCAGGAGAGAGGAATCAGCAGAGCAGTCATAGATCTGTTTTTAAAAGATGGATTGATTTATGAGAGCAGGCATTACCACAATGTTGTTTTCAAGGGAAATGATAAAAATGGAGTGACAAGATTTGCAAGTATGAGAGGCGTGTTTGATAAGCAGGGCAAGCCATTCAAGTGTGATGTCACAGGCAATGATAAAAACTATGGATTTAATGTAGTAAATGTTAACAGTACAGAGCTTGTAGTATTTGAGGCTGCAATCGACCTTATGAGTTATGTGGATATCTTCACGGATTATGAATCAAATAAGCTGGCACTTGGGATGCTTGCAGATGCACCACTTGAGACTTTTCTTCGGGAACATCCGCAGATTACTTCCATCCGGTTCTGCTTGATAGAGATGAGCCGGGGAGAAAAGCAGCAGCTGAACTTATGAGAAAGTATTATGAGCTTGGATATGAGGTAGAAGACTGTCCGCCTCCAGCCGGATATAAGGATTACAACGAGTGGCTTGTGGCGGCAAAGCTTAATCTGAACAGGATGAATAAGCGAGCAGATGAACCAGTCAGGGCATGAGAAACCGGATTTTGATGTGTGGGGGCAGAAAGCGCCCCCAAAACAGCAAAGTGGGGGCAGAAAGTGCCCCCAAAATGTCAAAGTGGGGGCAAAAAGCGCCCCCGCAATTCGGACACGATAAAAACCGGATTGAATTCAGTATAAAAGTGGGGGCAGAAAGCGCCCCCAAAACAGCAAAGTGGGGGCAGAAAGCGCCCCCAAAACAGCAAAGTGGGGGCAAAAAGCGCCCCCACTTCCATAAACAGAGGGTTTTAGGGAGATTTTCTCCCTAACTAGATGGCATTAGGACAGAGATGTCTCTAATGCGTATCTACCGTAGTAAACCTAAGAGATTCAGACAGGCGTGTGGGTGGAAGAGATATACAAAACACGGATAAGGGAGGTGCAGGAAAGCAATGGATAAAGAACTTACAATAATCGCAGAACCAGAGGAACTTATTGCTTGGGCAGACACATTTGATATCTTACTAAACCCTTCGATAGAAGATGCTGCAATTCTGCTTAACTATATGGAAGGACATGATTATGCCATTGGCATAGATTCAGATGGGAAGATGTACAGGCAGGATATTGCTGAAGAGAATGGCGAGATAGAACCATATTTGATTGATGATGTTATAGATATTGTCTGTGAATGGAACTATGAACTGATACTTGATGCGGAAGCACACAGGAGTGATCCAAAGGATTTTAACGACTATAACGAGTATCAGAGCAAGTATGAAAGTCTGAAAGCAGATGAAAAGAGACTGGACAGATTGTTTGATAAAACCAGTTATGGTAAGGAACTTATAGAAGTTGCTACAGAGCTTGCAGACAGGGTTATTGCCCAGCTGGGTAATAAAGAACTGGAAAAAGCTGCTGTAACAGTAGCAGAAGGAGTAAGAGAATACAGTACGGGTAAGAGAGGAAGGTGATTCTATGGCTGATAAAGTTCATTGTATAAGGAAAACACTAAGACTTATGCCACAGGAAGCGAAGGTACTTTCTGATAAGGCAAAGGCAAATGGAATGAATGAAGCCGAATATATCAGGCTTCTAATCAGTCAGAAACCAAATGACTATCCGGAAGTAAGGAAACTTCTTAAAGAGCTTATCAATGAGATAAACCGAATCGGCATTAACATCAATCAGATTGTATTTAACAGCAATGCACAGCTGTATTCCAAGAAAGATAAGGAACAGCTTGTGGCATATATGAAAAAGCTGAATCAGTCTGTCAGCGAGGCGGTGGTAAAGATTGGCAATCAGTAAGATACTTCATATGAAGGACAGCGGGAATTCTTTTCATGCAAGGCATTTGAAACGGGCACTGGATTATGTGATGAATCCTGAGAAAACGCAGGGAGGAAGACTTGTGGGAGCTATAAACTGCCAGGCAGATATGGCTTTTGAACAGATGATGGATACAAAGAAGCAGTTTGGAAAAACAGACAAGCGACAGGGGTATCACATCATTCTTTCTTTCAAAGAGGATGAGGTGGAACCGGATAGGGCTTTTGAGATAACACAGAAGTTTGTAGCAGAATATCTTGGTGATGCCTATGAAGCGGTATTTGTGGTTCATGATAATACAGACCATGTTCATTCACACATTGTATTTAACAGTGTAAGCTTTGTGGATGGGAAAAAGTATCGCTACGAGAAAGGTGACTGGGCAAAGTATATCCAGCCAATTACCAATAAGCTGTGTCAGGAGTATGGTCTTTCCATTATAGATGTGGAGGATGGCAGCAAAGAGAAACAGCACGAGAATTATAAGGATTGGAGCGAATATCGTGAAGGCAGCTTTGTGTGGGCAGATATGATAAAAAGAGATTTTGATGCCTGCATTTTACAGGCAAATGATTTTAGTGGATTTCTGGAGCTGCTGTCGGAAAAAGGATATGAGGTCAAGCAGGGAAAGTATCTGGCAGTCAGACCACAGGGGATGACAAGATTCAGAAGATGTAAGACTCTTGGCGAGAATTATTCACAGGAAGCTATTGTGGAGCGTATTGCGAAGGAAGATTTATCCTTTTACCAGTCACAGAATGAGGAAAGGCAGGCAGCGATAGTAAAGTGCTATGTCAAAAGATACCGCAGGGCGAAGATGTCAGGCTTGCAGAAAAGATATTATGCAAAGCTTTACCGGATTGGAAAGCTGAAAAAGAAGCCATATAGTCAGGTATGGAAGTATAAGGATGATATCCGAAAGATGCATAAGCTGCAGGAGCAGTATCTATTTCTGGTAAGGCATAAGATTGAGAGTGCGGAAGAACTTGTATCGGTACTTGATAATCTGACGGATAAGAAAAAAGAAGCATCAAAGGAAAAGAGTAAGACCTATAAGGCTAAGGAGAGATTCAAAGATATTTTTGACAAGGCTGAACAGATCCGGGGGCTTGATGATGCGGAATCGTGTTATCAGAGTGGGGATACCTTTTTTTGAAGATGAGCACAATGCATGGGAAAGGCTTAACACTGAGCTTCTGGCACAGGGATACAGTGTGGAAGAGGTCGAGAGTCTTAGAAAAAAAATATGAGAGCAAGTATGCACAGGACTGTAAGGCAGAACGGGCGGTATCAAAGGAACTTAATCTTGGAAGATCAATATGGAAGGAACTTACGGTATCAGCTTCGGCAGAAGAGAAGCAGTATGACAAAGAAACAATAAGAGACAGAAAAGAACAGCCGGTACGTTAGGCTGTTTTTTTTTAGTGGTTAGGAGGCATATATGGAAGAAAAAAGAGAGCCATTAAGTGAAATGGCGATTGAGAGAAAGATACAGATTCTTCGTAATAAGCATATGGACAGTGAGGTTATTGCTCTTGTCAAAAGCGATTATGAATATGGACTGACTGATGATGAAATCGGTCTGTATCTTAACAAAAGTTATGACATTGAGCAGATGAAGGTGTTATCAAAATGTCTGCATAAGGGTGTATCAGAAGAGTTGTTAACGCTGCTGAAAGATAGCAGGATGGCAGCACCTAAGATGCAGACAGCATTGGATTACTATGAAAAAGGTGTGCCGATTGATGCAATCAGAGAGGTAGTCCAAAAAGATGATACAGCAGTAAACATGCGCAGGATGTTTGATGTGGTATTAGAAAAGCTTAATAAAGCCAAAGAGCAGATGCCACAGGATTTAGAGTATGTGAAAAGTCTTGTAGCTCAGATGGATGAAGTGGTTGCAAAGATCAATCATCAGAATGAAAGGTATGATGCCCTGAATAAGAAGCTTTCTGAAATAGAAACTTCCAAAGATGACGAGGAAGTCAGGGAGCGTCTGGTCAAGGAGAACCAGGATAAGGACGCTCTTATCAACAGTCAGCAGAATGAACTGAATAAGGCAAGCAGTACAATTGCAAGACTTAGGGATGATATTGAGAAAAAGGATAAGGAGATGAAGCGTATGGGAGACAGAATAGAGTCATTGGAAGATAAGATCATAAGTGTTGCCACAGAGAATAAGAAAGAGGCAGAAAGTAAGGCAGAGCCGCAGGAAAGCCAGTCCGTATCACAGGCAGATAAAAAGATGGTTGATACAGTTGCAGTTCCTCAGAATATGCAGGCTGTGGCAAATGGAATTCCGGTCTATTATCAGATTCCGGTAGTTGATGGTACTGGAAATGTGGTGCAGAGACTTCCGATTGAGCGAAGTGTGAGAAAGAGCAGCAACAGCGGAGTGGCAAGTCTTTTTGCAAGACTGTCATTTAAGAAAAAGTCAAGAGCAGACATTGTAAAGCTGGTTGCATCGGGAGACCTTGTTCCGGCGCAGCTTGTGCAGATTAAGAGTGCAATAGAAAAGGGACTTACTGAGTCACAGCTTGTAGAGCTTATAAACAACAACATTTCAGCGGAAAAGATGAAGGAGATCATTGAGATTGCTGTGCTTGAAAACAGCATGGCAGATTAGGAGGAACTTATGAATTTAGCAGTAGTAAATGAAGCAGTAACAGAGATGAATGGTGTGGAGCATCAATTTACAGAGGAAGAAAAAAAACTTTGTTGTCCAGTTCGCATTCAGAAGCGGCAGCAAGGAAGACACGATTTCTCTTATTGAAGCTTTGGCACATTCAGCGGATAAGGCTGAGTCGGACGAGATTATGGTCACATACAGGTCTAAATATGATATGAAGCCTGCATGGGTGGAACAGGTGGAAAACCTGCTTGTGGCACTTGAAATGTATCGTATCGAGGAGGAGAAAGCAATCAATCATCTGGCAGATATTTTGACTACTTATGGTATTGATGTATCAGCCGAGGAAATCCGTACTACAGAGACAGAAACGCTTAAAACAACAGTTAGAGAGAAAGTGGAGGTGCGATAATGGCAGAAGAGATTCAGGAAGCGGTGCAGATCATCCGTGTAGCTTATGATGCATTGAGATTGCCATGAAGGTAGGAAGCGGCGGCATTGCTGCCATGCAGAAGGCAATAGATTTCTTAAAAGGGATGCTTGATTATGAAAAGTCACTTGGCAAGACATCCATGAGAAAGCTGATCTTAAAAGGTGGCGATTTACAGGTGTTACAGTTTAATACCGAAGATATGAAAAAGGTTGAAAAGATGGCAAAGAAGTATGGAATCCTGTATTCGGTACTTCCAGACTGTAACAGGAAAGATGGACTGAGTGAGGTAATCTTTCATACAGAGGCAGTTCCCCGTGTGAATATGATGATACAGAAGCTCAAGTTTGGTAAGATTGCCACATTTGACGATTATCTGAAGAATGGAGATGAAAAATCCCTTGGCAAGCTGATGGATTTTTTGAAGAAACAGCAGGGAAACGAGAAAAGCCACACGATAGAAGGGGATAGGGTTAATACCGCTATTGACGGACTGATCGAAAAGGTCGGAATGTTTGCAATGGAAAAGAAAGCTATCAGTGTGGATCAGGTCAAGGAGAATTTCAGTATCAATGGTG
>ENA-OQBJ01001024-OQBJ01001024.1-human-gut-metagenome-genome-assembly--contig:-NODE-1024-length-12292-cov-2.027291_pt1 | contig 12292 bp, 18 predicted proteins | sample MGYA00242743_ERZ504545 | MGnify/ENA primary metagenome ERZ504545 (study PRJEB26092, sample SAMD00036252) | human gut metagenome | host: Homo sapiens | study: EMG produced TPA metagenomics assembly of...
GATGAAAGCCCGATTTGTCGAGATGTTTGGAACACCATATAGAAATGAAAAAGGCTTTCCAATGATGACAGTTGATGATATCGTTGAATTTATTGGAGGAGCACAACCTGATAAAAAATATTTCGAATATGAGGCGACAGAAGATAATATTCGATTGATTCAGATTAGAGATTATAAGACGGATAATTATGTTACCTATATTCCAAAATCAATGGCTAAAAGATTTTGTGATGTAGATGATATTATGATTGGTCGATATTGGACCACCGATTTTCAGATACTAAAAGGAATTAAAGGTTCATATAATGTTGCTCTTATGAAGGCTATTCCGAAGGCGGGAAATAAGGAATTTATAAGATATTTTCTTAAACAGGATTGTTTGTTTCAATATTTGGATGGATTGTCACAAAGAACAGCTGGACAGAGTGGAATCGAAATGTCTGCTCTTAAGACCTATCCATTTCCGTATCCGCCAATCGAATTACAAGAGGAATTTGAAAAATTTGCTAAGCAAGTCGACAAATCAAAAGTTGCAGAATAAGATACAAAATTTTATAGGCAAATACAGTACTAACATATTAAATGATTACAGGGAATTTTGCAATGAAGAATTTGCAGGAGAATTTTATGAAAATTATAAAATTAAAAGATACAGTAAACAAGAAGGTACTACCCGGGCAGCCCGTTTCTTGTTTATGTATCTTTAAACTATTTGATCATAAACGATGAAACCTAATTTGTCAAGCGGGAGGGAATTGTCTTGGATAATAAAATAATCTATCATGGAAGTAATATGAAAGTTGAGATACCCAAAATCATGATAAATGGCTACTACAAAGATTTTGGTTACGGTTTTTACTGCACAAATCTGAAAAAACAAGCCATACGATGGGCTATGACGAAAAAAGGTGATTCCGTTATCAATACGTATTCCTATCAGAGAAATGAGAATCTCCAGATTAAAACATTTGAAGAAATGACAGAAGAGTGGCTGCAATTTGTAGTAGACTGCAGAAGAGGAATAGAACACAATTATGATATCGTAGAAGGTCCAATGGCAGATGATCAGATTTGGAACTATGTGGAGGATTATGTAAGCGGAGAAATATCAAAAGAAGCCTTCTGGGCATTGGTGAAATTTCGGTATCCGACACACCAGATTGTATTCTGTACGGAAACAGCATTGAAAACAATTCATTATGAAGGAAGTGAGAAGGTATGACAAACAAATTTTTCCCGGATGAATTTATTGAGAAGAATGATCTCTATTTCATGTGCTACATGATCGAGCGTGTTGCAAGAAAGCTTCATCAGCACAACAATTATGTTGTAAATGCAATCGGAAAGGACGAGCTTTATCGTCTGATCAGTCTTGCTAATGTACTTCACTGTGAAAATCCAGAGGCATTAGAAGACCGATGGATCGAAGAGTATCAGCTCCAAAATGGTGAATTTGACATCACCAATGTAAATAAAGATTTAGTAGATCATATTCCAAGCGCAACTCAGATCGGAAAAGTATATCAGCGTCTGATTCTTGATACTGCTGATAAAGACGAAGACTATGTAGACGGACTCATCCGAGTTTATAATAATGAGATCTGCAGCATTATCGATAATTACGAATGCAGTGCATATTACGAACCATCTTATGTAATAGCAAGAGCCTATTTTAACGGAGGATTTTAAGAAATCAAAGGGAGGTGCGCATGGTTACGAATTTTGATTATTTGAAAAAAGAACCTAAATTTCCGCCTTTGCCGACGTTGCGTGTCCGCAGAAAAGATTATTTTACTCGACCCGGAGGCCAGTATTTTGAACAGCCGACGGGCGATGGAGTTTGCAGTGAAATGGATGTATTCTGTGGATAATGCGCTCGAGATGCCGTACCAGGACAACCTGCAGAGTCTGATGAACAGTGAGGATTATCGCCAGACAATCGGCCCGGATTTGTGGAAGCGGATGGACTATATTCGGCGGAGCGGAAATAATGCGGCACACAGCAGCAGAAAACTGGGACGGATGAAGCGATGCTTTGCCTGGAAAATCTTTTTATTTATCTCGATTATATTGCATACTGCTATTCCGATCAGTATCAGCGGAGAGTCTTCGACAAAACATTGATCACAGCGCGGATAGAGAAAGCGAAAAAGTCGAAAGAAGATGCGAAAGCAGCAAAAGAAGCTCTGGAGAAAGAACTGGAGAAAGCGGCGCAGCAGGAGCTTGACCTGAAAAAACTAAGTGCAGAAAATGCTTCTCTGCGGGAAGAATTGTCCGCGCGCCGTCAGGAACAGCAGCAGACGTATGTTCCCAAACCGCTGGAACTGTCCGAGTATCAGACGCGAAAACTTTATATCGATTCCATGCTGACAGAAGCAGGCTGGGTGGAAGGCAGAGACTGGATCAATGAGGTGGAAATTCCGGGAATGCCGAATAAATCAGAGGTTGGCTTTGCTGATTATGTCCTTTATGATGATATGCACCGACCGCTCGCGGTAATTGAAGCAAAGCGCACCTGTGTAGATGTTTCCAAGGGAAGACAGCAGGCAAAATTGTATGCGGATCTGCTGGAAAAACATACAAAAGACGTCCCGTTGTCTTTCTTACAAATGGATTTGACACGCGTATTATTGATGGCCAGTATCCGGAGCGAAAATGTTCTGTGATTTATTCGAAGAGAGATCTGGAAAAGTGGTTTAATTTGCGGTCTATGCGCACAAGTCTGAAGCATATTACCGTGGACAAAAATATTGCGGGACGCTATTACCAGGAAGCTGCCATAAAAGCAGTGTGCCGCAGCTTTGATGAAAAGAACCGCAGGAAAGCACTGCTTGTCATGGCGACCGGTTCTGGCAAGACGCGAACGGTGATTGCACTGTGCGATGTATTATTAAAGGCAGGCTGGGTAAAAAAATGTTCTTTTCCTGGCAGACCGAAATTCACTTGTTATGCAGGCAAAACGAAGTTTTGTGAACCTGCTGCCGAATCTGTCCTGTACCAATTTGGTTGAAGAAAAGGATAACTACAATGCGCACTGTGTTTTCTCTACGTACCAGACAATGATCAATTGTATTGATACAGTTCATGACAGCGAGGGAAAACTGTTTACCTGCGGCCATTTTGATCTGGTGATCTGTGATGAGGCGCATCGATCAATTTACAATAAGTATCGGGATATTTTTAATTATTTCGATGCGCCGCTGGTAGGACTCACTGCAACGCCCAAAGATGAAATTGATAAAAATACGTATGAAGTCTTTGAACTGGAAAACGGCGTTCCGACGTATGGATATGATCTGGCGCAGGCGGTAAAAGACGGTTATCTTGTAGATTATGTTTCGGTGGAATCGCGATTGAAATTCATCGAACAGGGAATTGTGTATGATGAATTGTCGGAGGAAGACAAAGAAACGTATGAGGCAACATTCGAAGACGAGAACGGAAATCTGCCGGAATCAATCAGTTCATCCGCGTTAAATACCTGGATTTTTAATGAAGATACCATAAAACAGGTATTGCATATTCTGATGACGAATGGCATCAAGATTGATTATGGGCAGAAGCTTGGAAAAACAATTATTTTCGCGAAAAAGCACAAGCATGCAGAAGAAATACTCAGAGTTTTCGAAAGGAATATCCGCAGTATCCAGATGACTATGCAAAAGTGATCGATAATAAAATTGAGTATGCGCAAAGTGCAATTGATGAATTTTCAGATGCGAAAAAAATGCCTCAAATTGCAATCTCTGTGGATATGCTGGATACCGGTATTGATGTGCCGGAGGTGCTGAACCTGGTGTTTTTCAAAAAGGTGATGAGTAAGGCGAAATTCTGGCAGATGATTGGACGTGGAACACGACTCTGCCCGGGCTTGCTGGATGGCGAGGATAAGCAGAAGTTTTATATTTTTGACTTTTGTGGAAACTTTGAGTTTTTCCGAATGAATAAAGGGAAAGCAACTGCAAATATGATTGCTTTGCAGGGAGCAATATTTAATTTGAAATTTGATATTGCCTACAAACTGCAGGATATTTCCTATCAGGTGGACAGACTGATTGCGTACCGTGATGCGCTGGTAAAACAGATGACAGAAAAGGTGCGGGAGCTGCCGAGAGATAATTTTGCGGTAAGGCAGCATCTGAAATATGTAGATTTGTACTCGGATGAAAAAAACTATAATGCTCTTACCTATGAAGATACGTTGCTTGTGCGTGAAGAAGTGGCACCGTTAATTCTTCCGGATAAAGATGAGGCAAGTGCAGTTCGTTTTGATGCATTGATGTATGGAATTGAACTGGCATATTTGATTGGAAAAAAATATACACGGGCCCGCAGTGATCTTATGAAAAGAGTAGCTGGTATTGCAAACGTTGCGAATGTTCCGGAAATTCAGGCACAGTCAGATCTGATTGGGCAAATTCTGCATACAGATTATATTGCGAATGCGGGAATCAATGAATTCGAAGAAATCCGGGAAAGATTACGGGATTTGATGAAATATATTCTAAAAACGAAATTGCTTTATAATACCAATTTTGATGATGACTTATTATCCATCGACTGGCGCGAGTCTGAACTGGAAAATGATGAGCTGAAAAATTATAAAGCAAAAGCGGAGTATTATATCCGGCAGCATCAGGACACGATTGCAATTGCGAAACTGAGAACAAATCAGCCGCTGACAGAAATGGATGTTGCCAGCCTGGAAAAAATTCTCTGGAATGAGATTGGTACGAAGCAGGATTACGAGCAGGAATTTGGAACGAAACCTTTGGGAGAATTTGTCCGGGAAATTGTCGGACTCGATATGAATGCAGCCAAAGAAGCGTTTTCAGAGTATCTGACGAATGCCGATCTTGACAGCAGACAAATTTATTTTGTGAATCAGATTATCGAATATATTGTTCATAATGGAATGATGAAAGACCTTTCCGTGCTTCAGGAAGCTCCGTTTACAGATCGGGGAAGTGTTGCGGAAGTCTTTACAGATCTGGCAGTCTGGATGGCATTCGGAAAGTAATCAATCAGATTAACGAAAATGCGGTAGCGTAAATTCTAAAAAAAACATAAACACCGGCAAATTTCTTGACATGGAAATTTGTCGGTGTTATTATTTAATGCGCGTAAATAAATAACGCTGTTAAGCATTTGCAGCAAAAGGAGGGGGAAACATGAAGGATGCATTTGAAAAACTGTTTCGTGCGGTGCACCAGTTTAAAAAACTGAACGTATCAGACCTGATTCCGGGACTCAGCAGTTCCGAATTTTCCGTTATGGGTGCGATTTTGCAAATGGGAGAAAACGGAAAAATTACAAGCTCAGAGCTGGCGGCGAAGACCAAAACACTTCCGCCGGCTGTGTCGCGCACACTGCGCGGACTGGAGGAAAAAGGATATGTAGAGCGGAGCGTTGACAAAAAAGACCGCAGAAATACGTATATCAGTCTGACAGAGAAGGGCTGGAAAAAGGGGGAAGAGGTACGGGACAGAATGCAGGACTTTGGCTGCTCTGTGATGTCACAGTTAAAGGAAGAGGATGTAGATCAGCTGGTTGCTTATCTGGATCGTATCTATGAGATTGCAGAAAAAGAAATTGACACCCGAAAACGACAGAATTAGTGTGCCGGCAAGCTGGTACACAAAAAAAGACAGAAAGGGGAAAAAATGAGTAAGATTTTCAAGACCATGATCCCGTACTGGAAATCGATTCTCGTGATTCTTGTGCTTCTGTTTGTCCAGGCGTGGTGCGACCTGTCGCTCCCGTCGTATACATCCGACATCATCGATGTGGGCATTCAGAACAGCGGTGTTGAGCACGTTACACCGAAACGAATCACAGAGGAAGAATTTCAGACAGCAAAGTTTATCATGACGGATGATGAGGCAGACTTGTGGAAAGCCTTTATACGAAAAAGGACGGCTATTATGAGCGGAACAAAGCTTCCGAAAAAGAACTAGATACAGCGGATGAAACGCTGACCGTTGCACTCCTTATGAATTACCAGATGGGTGCGATGGAGGAAACTGCCTTCAAACAGCTCGTGGCACAGCAGACCGGTCAGGATGCTTCCGCGTTTGAAAACATGACGATAGAGCAGATCGGCGAGATGATGCATGTGGAGCTGAAGAGCTTCCAGCAGGAAAAAGAGGATGACGATGGAAACAAAGTCGAAGTCACCTGTGTGGATGTCCGTCCAATCTTTGCAGCGATGCTCGAGAGCGGACAGATGGATAAAGACACCGTGCTCTCGATGCGCGACAGCATGGAAAAAACGCTTGATACGATGGGAAGCTCCCTGGTAAAATCGATGGGCATTGCGTATGCAGTTTCCGCAGACAAAGCGGCGGGTCTCGATGTAGACCAGATTCAGAAAACGTACCTTCTGACTGCAGGCCTCAAGATGGTCGGCATGGCACTCCTGATGGGTGTGGTAACTGTTCTCGTCGGACTGTTTGCCTCCCGCGTCGGCGCCGGAATCGGCCGCGATCTGCGCGAAAAAGTATTCAAACGGGTTGTCGGATTCTCCAATGCGGAGATGGATCAGTTCTCCACCGCATCGCTGATTACCCGAAGCACGAACGATATCCAGCAGATCCAGATGGTCTCCGTCATGGTGCTGCGAATGGTTGCCTACGCTCCGATCCTTGGCATCGGCGGTGTGCTGAAAGTCATGAAAACGGGAGCCGGTATGGAATGGATCATTGTTCTTGCGATCATCGTCATTCTCGGATACGTGATGCTGCTTGTCTCCCTTGCGATGCCGAAATTTAAGCTGATGCAGAAACTGGTTGACAACATCAACCTCGTATCGCGTGAAATCCTGACCGGACTCTCTGTCATCCGTGCGTTCGGAAGAGAGGACAAAGAGGAAGAGCGCTTCAACGGTGCGAATAAGGAACTGACCAAAACAACCCTGTTCACCAACCGCGTTATGACCTTTATGATGCCTGGTATGATGATGATTATGAACGTGCTGACCGTCGGAATCGTATGGTTCGGTGCACATAAAATCGATGCCGGCACGATGCAGGTCGGTGCAATGACTGCATTTATTACCTACGCCATGATGATCGTCATGTCTTTCCTGATGCTGACAATGATGTCAATCATGCTGCCGCGTGCCGCTGTTGCCGCCGGCCGTATCGATGAAGTCATTCAGACAGAATCCTCCATTCAGGATGTCAAAAATCCGGAGCAGCTGGAGGTTCATAACGGAGTTGTCCGCTTCGATCACGTCAACTTCCGTTATCCGGCGCCGAGGAGGATGTGCTGCATGACATCGACTTTGTTGCCGAGCCTGGCAAGACGACGGCGATCATCGGAAGCACCGGCTGCGGTAAATCGACGCTGGTCAACCTGATCCCACGTCTCTATGATGTGACGGGCGGAAAGATTACGCTCGACGGAAAAGATATTCGAAACATTACGATGAAGGATCTGCGCGATGAGATCGGTTTCGTGCCGCAGAAAGGTGTGCTGTTCTCGGGAACGATCGCATCCAACCTGCGCTTCGGAAAAGACGATGCGACGGATGCGGAGATCGAAAAGGCAGCCGCAATTGCGCAGGCAACCGAGTTTATCGAGGCAAAAGATGACAAATACGAAACCGCGATTGCACAGGGCGGAACGAACGTATCCGGCGGACAGAAACAGCGTCTGGCGATTGCGCGTGCGATTGCAAAAGACCCGAAAATCTTTATTTTCGACGACAGTTTTTCTGCACTTGACCTGAAAACGGATGCGGCGCTTCGAAAAGCACTGGCGGAGAATGTCAAAGACAGCACCGTGATCATCGTGGCACAGCGGATCAGCACGATTCTCCATGCGGAGCAGATTCTGGTGCTCGATGACGGAAAAGTAGTCGGAAAAGGTACGCATGAGGAACTGCTGAGAAGCTGCGAGGTTTATCAGGAGATTGCGAAATCCCAGCTGTCAGAGAAAGAGCTTGGACTGAAGGAAAGTGAGGTGGCTGACCATGAGTAATGAAATGAACCAGCAGCCGCGCAAAAGAGGACCGATGGGACGGATGGGCCGCGGCATGCAGCCGGGCGAGAAGCCGAAAGATCTGAAAAAATCGATCAAACAGCTCGCCCAGTACATCGGAAAATATAAAATTGCGATTTTATCGTTATGATCTGTGCCGCATGCTCGACGGTGTTCAACGTTGCCGGACCAAAGATTCTCGGAAAAGCTACGACCGCACTGTCCGAGGGACTGATGGAAAAGATCCGGGGCACAGGAAGCATTGATTTTGCAAGAATCGGAACGATTCTGCTGTTTGTACTTGGCCTGTATCTGATGAGCGCCCTGTTCAGCTTCATCCAGGGCTGGATTATGACCGGCGTTACCCAGAAGGTATGCTATCGTCTCCGGAAGGAAATCTCGGAGAAAATCAACCGCATGCCGATGAAATATTTTGAGAGCCGCACCTATGGCGAAGTGCTCTCACGTATTACCAACGATGTCGACACACTGGGTCAGGGACTGAACCAGAGCATTACCACAATCATCACATCCGTGGCAACGCTGGTCGGCGTTCTGATCATGATGCTGAGTATCTCTCCGCTGATGACGCTGATCGCACTTGTGATCCTGCCAATTTCTATGGGGCTGATCGGACTGGTGACGAAGAAATCCCAGAAATTCTTCCGTGACCAGCAGGAATATCTGGGTCACATCAATGGACAGGTTGAGGAGGTTTACGGCGGCCATCTCGTCATCAAGGCATTCAACCGCGAGAGGGATACGATCGAAGAGTTTGAAAAAACCAACAATATTCTTTACGATTCCGCATGGAAATCCCAGTTTTTATCCGGTATGATGCAGCCGATTATGATGTTTGTCGGAAATTTAGGCTACGCCTGCGTGGCATTGACCGGCGGACTTCTGGCGATCAAAAACGTGATCACGATCGGTGATATCCAGGCATTTATCCAGTATGTGAAAAACTTTACCCAGCCGATCCAGCAGATTGCGCAGGTTATCAACATGGTACAGTCGATGTCGGCGGCATCCGAGCGTGTCTTTGAATTCCTGAACGAGGAAGAGGAAGACCAGATTGTCGAGAATCCGGCAGCAATCGAGACTGTGACAGGAGAAGTCACCTTCGACCACGTACATTTCGGCTACAACCCGGAGCAGATCATCATCAACGATTTCAGCGCCAAAGTAAAACCGGGCCAGAAAACCGCGATCGTCGGCCCGACCGGAGCCGGAAAGACGACGATGGTCAAACTGCTGATGCGCTTCTACGATGTCAACAGCGGAGCCATTCTGCTGAACGACCACAACATCAAAGACTTCAACCGCAGAGAGCTGCGCGATGCCTTTGGTATGGTCCTGCAGGATACGTGGCTGTTCAAGGGAACCATCATGGAAAACATCCGCTACGGCCGGCTCGATGCGACAGATGAGGAAGTCATCGCAGCAGCAAAAGCCGCAAGAGCCCACCACTTCATCCAGACCCTGCCGGGCGGCTATCAGATGGAACTGAATGAAGATGCCAGCAATGTGTCGCAGGGACAGAAACAGCTGCTGACGATTGCACGCGCAATCCTTGCTGACAACAAGATTCTGATCCTCGATGAGGCAACCTCATCCGTCGACACCAGAACTGAAATCGAGATCCAGAAAGCCATGGATAACCTGATGAAGGGCAGAACAAGCTTCGTCATCGCCCACCGGCTGTCCACGATTCGTGATGCGGATCTGATTCTTGTCATGAAGGACGGAGATATCATCGAGCAGGGCAACCATGAAGAGCTGCTTGCGAAGAATGGGTTCTATGCAAACCTTTACAATTCGCAATTTGAGGATGTCGTGGCGTAACATACAGCAATTCTATTTAAGAAGAAAGAGATTCCTGAAAACGGGAGTCTACTTTTTTTGGGGAACAATTATGTAAAGAAAAATTTCATGAGTTTTCACCAAATTTTGCCGGAGATTTTTGGAATGCAGCCAGGTGTATTTCATGGTATGATAGTAGCAATATTTTCAAAAGAGAGGTATTGAATGGCAAAACTTGAAATTGTAAAGGACAGCGAGGGGAATAAGATCGTACTGATTCCAGAAATTCTATTTTTTAATAAACAGAACATTGAATGGGAATTAGTGGAACAATATTTGGAAAAGTATGTGGGAGAAATTGTGGAAATAGCCGAAACAAGAGAAGTCGTTTATATTGGGAAAAATTTCCAGATGAATATAGCGGCTCTTTGTATACAAGAAAATCCAAAGGTGCCAGAGCCAAAGCAAAAGCTAATGCGGCACAGGGGATAATGGAAATGATTGAGATTGCAGCACAAAAGGTATTCTGTGAGAATCGAAAAGAAAAACATTCACAGGATGCACAGAAAGGCTGGTATTATTATCATACAAGATTTGCATTACCATTGTATAACAATAAAAATAAAACGGAAGAATATAACGTTTATACAGCATGTCTGGTAATTAACTGCGCATCGAATGGAAAATTGTACTTATATGATATTGTAGATATAAAAAAAGAAGCGAGTAACCCACTCAAGACTGAAAACAGCCAAGTGGTACAAAACCGCTTCTTTTAGTATAATATCATTTAGAATGAAATAAGTCAACTCAAAATATTGAGCTGTTCTTGGGATCATAATTCGAGAAAGAATCCATACATTTCAGCATCTGCATCAGTCAAAATGATTCGGGTGCTGTTTTACGTTGCGGCTTATCCCAAATACTGCGGGTTATCCCAGATTGCTTGAGGTAAAAGAAAAAAATTTGGTATGCTGTTGAGAAGTAGAATCTTCGATAAGAAGAGTATGGGGGAAAATAATGAATTTAATTTTATGCGATGATGATAAAGTGTTTTTAAATAAACTGGAAATCAGAATTCGAGGTTTAAGTCAGAAACATAAGATTGCAGTGAAAATGGAGTGCTACGTATCTGCGAAGGAGATGCTGGAAGGAATCAAAAATCTTGATGAGATTTCTGCTTTTTTTATTGATATTGATATGCCGGAAGTGAATGGATTTGAGGTGCATCGTATCTGAAAAAGTGGAACAGGGAATGTTGCATTGTGTTTGTATCGAATAAGGATGATCTGGTGTTTCAGTCATTGGTGTATCATCCATTCTTTTTTTATCCGCAAGGCACATCTGGATGAGGAACTGGAGCCGCAGTTGCTGGAACTGCAGAAAAAGGCAGGAAAGAAAGTTCCCCAAATAGAACTGCAGACAGGGCGTCAGAGTGTAAAACTTGCATTGCGTGATATCTGGTTTGTGGAGAGCGAGAAGAACTATCTGCTTTTTTTAATCGGGAAAAAGATACGAGGGATGAGGCGATTCGTGTAAGAATGAAAATGTCAGAAGCGGAGAAAAAACTAGAAGCGCATAAATTTGTAAGGACACATAAAGGATATTTGGTTAACATGAACTATGTATATCGGTTGCGCGAAAAAAGAACTTCTGTTATTGAACGGGAAAAGCATTCCTGTCAGCAGAAATTATCTGAATCAGGTTCGAATGAAAATTATGGGAGTGGTGATGGAATGAGTGCAGCATTTTGGAAGGTCTTTGAACTTGCAATTTCTGTTTGGGAAAACATACTTTTGTTGGAATTCTGCATGGATTTTATGCAGCAGAAACCCAGAGGGAAAAAAGGTAAAGTTTTGTGGGGAATTGCAGTGCTATTTGGGCTAATCTTTCCTGCGTTGGAAAAGTATCCTGCGTTATATGACAGGTGGGAAATGTGGATCACATTGATTTGGCTTTTTGTCTATTTGACGGTGGGTACACAGGGAAGTGTTCTGAGAAAGGTTACTGCAGCGGTAGTTGCGAGAGCAGTATTGATGATGGTAAACACAGCGATCCTTTTCGGCGGCAGTTTTATCCTTCAAGAAAGTGTTGCATCGTTTATTCAAGATCAGGATACAGTAAGAATTGCGCTCGTGCTATTATCAAAAATTTCTTATTTTTTTGTTGGTAAATTACTAAATAGTCTTTTGTTTGAACGAGAGAATCTGATAAGCTGGCAATGGATTGTCATGGGATGCAACCTTGTTTTCTCAATTATTGCGGGAGATACTATGATTTTGGTAGTAAGAGATCTGCCAAGTGTGCAGATGCAGGAACAGAAATGGATTTTGCTGTGCGTATGCTGTATCTGGCTGATGTGCCTGATTATGTACTTTATAGTACAGCAAATGTAGCAAGGATAATCAAACAAAAGCTAGATAATGAACTGAATGAAAAGAAAAAAGGAAGAAAATATTTCAAAAGGAAAAGTTGATGGAAAATTTAATTAAAGGTAAGTGAAAGG
>ENA-OQBJ01001025-OQBJ01001025.1-human-gut-metagenome-genome-assembly--contig:-NODE-1025-length-12291-cov-2.590595_pt1 | contig 12291 bp, 16 predicted proteins | sample MGYA00242743_ERZ504545 | MGnify/ENA primary metagenome ERZ504545 (study PRJEB26092, sample SAMD00036252) | human gut metagenome | host: Homo sapiens | study: EMG produced TPA metagenomics assembly of...
CCTCCGCTTTAGTATGTTTTGTTTCACACCTTAATTATACTAAATTGGTGCAGTTCATGCTATTTATTTTGCTACAAACATAGATTTCACAAGGCTTTACGGGTGCTCAGCACCTGCGAAGTTTGAGCATATAATACATATAATGTCATTACCCATTATGAAATATTTATGTATTGCATTGAATACTATATATTTAAATGAATTTGATAAATAATAGATAGGTACAGGACTGGGAGGACGGGCTTCATCCTGCTTTTTTGTTCTGGTAAGTTTTTGGAAAGATGGCAGAAAAAAAGCTGTGAAGAAATGGGGGATATCCTCATTTCTTCACAGCCTTAGAGGCGGTTCTTTATTTACTTAAATCAATGGAACGGATCTGCTTCCGCAGGGGCAGTACAGAGTAGGGGGCTACGGAGAATTCGTCCACTCCCATGCGGAGGAAGGTTTCGGTGATGGAAAGGTCGGAACCCAGTTCACCGCACATGCTACCCAGATGCCTGCTTTGTGAGCATTTTCCACGGTCATCTGAATCAGTTTCAGTACAGCCGGATGGTGGGGATTAAAGAAGTCAGAAAGGACGCGGCTTGTTCTGTCTACTACCAGGGTGTACTGGGACAGGTCATTGGTGCCGATGGAGAAGAAATCTACTTCTTTGGCCAGTTTGTCACTGATTAAGGCAGCTGCCGGCGTTTCTACCATAATGCCTACTTCCATATGGTGGTCATAGGCAATGCCCTTCTTATCCAGTTCCATCCTACTTCGTCCAGAATTTCCCGAGCCTTCCATACTTCCCATACCGAGGTAATGAGAGGGAACATGATGGCTGCTTTGCCAAAGGCGCTGGCCCGGAGAATGGCACGGAGCTGGGTCTTGAAGATTTCCGGCCGTTTCAGGCAGATGCGGATGGCCCGCATGCCCAGGGCAGGGTTTTCTTCCTTCGGCAGATGGAAGGCAGAGGCTTCCTTATCAGCACCAATATCCAGGGTACGATGATGACGCGCTTACCTGCCATGGTTTCGATGGCCAGTTTGTAAATATTAAACTGTTCCTCTTCACTGGGGAGTGTGTCTCTTCCCATGTAGATAAATTCACTGCGGAAGAGGCCGATGCCTTCGGCATCATTTTTCAGAACGGCAGCCAGGTCGGAGGCGGAAGATACATTGGCTGCCACTTCCACCCGGTGACCATCTACGGTTTCACTGGGAAGGCCTTTCAGCTGCTGCAGCAGTTCCTTCAGCCGGATGCTCTGGTCCTGCTTCTCTTTCATCACTGCCAGAATGCCCGGCGTAGGATCGAGATATACAGTGCCGGAGAATCCATCAATCACAGCTGTTTTGCCGTCAAAGGAGTCATCCACTTCTGTGCCGGTGGCTACGATGGCAGGAACGCCCAGTGCCCTGGCCAGAATGGCAGTGTGGGAAGTGGGGGTGCCTTCTTTTGTAACGAAGCCCAGAATTTTCTTGGTATCCATCTGGATGGTTTCACTGGGGGTGAGGTCATCAGCATAGAGGATGCAGGCTCATCGCCGGCAAACATGGCTTTTTTCTGATGAAGGGTACGCAGGAGGATGCGGGCGATTTCCTGCACGTCTGCCACGTGGGCCTGCATGTATACATCAGTTCCGCTGCTGTAAATCTGGGTGAAGTTCTTTTCAGCCTGGGAAATGGCAGATTCTGCATTGATGCTCTGACTGCGGATCATGGAGCGGACGGCATCTACAAATTCCGATTCTGTCAGCATCTGCTGGTATACTTTAAAAATGGAAGCATTATCCAGACCCACATGGGACACCGCCTCCTGATAGAACTGATTCATTTTGGCAGAGGCGGTATTTCTGGCAGAATCGAACCGGGCCACTTCGGTTTCCGGGCGATCTACCTTCGATTCTTCTACGCTGAATTCTTTATGACGGAATACCCGGAGTGGTCCGATGGTAACCATACCGGAAATGCTTTTACCTGTAATTTTTTCCATTCTATGCAATCCTTTCTTTTTCCGCAGGGGAAATCAGTCTTCGATTCCTTCCCTTCCCATGACACCTTTGTCATAGTAGTGGCGGATTTTTTTCATTTCAGTAATGAGGTCGGCAGCATCCAGAATATAGGATGGAGCGTTGCGGCCGGTAAATACTAGTTCCACCTCCGGACGGCGGGCAGCAAGGATTTCCTTCGTGTCCTCCTCGGTGGCCAGGTCATACCAGCAGGCCATATTGTATTCATCCAGGATAACCACATCGTAGGGGCCGGAAACGGCACCGATGGCGTCATCAATGCCTTTCCGTATCATATCCCGATATTCTTTGGGCGGATGACCGGCAGGATACACCACCAGCTTGTCGCCCCAGGCCTTGATTTCTTCTTCCGTAAGCATGCCTTCCTTGGCAATGAAATAAGGTTTACCCAAAGTAATAAGGGTGATGCCGTCAAGGCTTTGGAGCACTTTCTGCTCCGAGTAGGCCAGAGATTTCATGAACTGGATGATGCATACCTTTTTCCCCGCACCTATGGCGCGGATGGCAAGACCGATGGCAGCGTGGTTTTCCCCTTGCCGTCACCGGTATATACTTGAATGTAACCTTTCATCATATCCTCCTTATCAGAAAATATCATTTGGAAGGAATATTTCTATCGAATTAAAGAATAGATTGGCCATTCTTTCATTACCCTATTATACAATGGATAGAAAGGAAACAAAAGGCGGCGATTCCGATTTCATCCATGGAAAAACCGCCATGGAAACCATGACGGCTTTGGTTACAGACATTTGTTGTTAAAACAGCGTCTTTTTTTGTACATTTTATGAATGATATAAGCAGCCAGAAGGAGGAAAAGAAGCACAATGAAACGAGTGCCGTGCTCCGAGAAATAAATGAGGTCATGGCCCAGCCATACTTCAATGATTACAGAGGGAATCTTGCCAATGAGGGTAGATTTCAGATGCTCCCGGCTGGTGAGCTTGCTTAAGACGGCAATGGCAGTGAAAAGAATATTGGGGGAATAGGGAATAGCCCTGGCCAGAGCCATATTCTTCACGCAGCTGTATTTGTCCAGCTTGGTAAGCATATGCTTCTTTTCAATCAGACGGCGGGCTTCCTTACGGAAGAAGATACGTCCGATATGGAAACTGATTTCAATGCCGATGACTTCTCCCACCCAGGAAATGAAAATCCCCGGGAGCAGGCCGAAGAGCGCTCCATTCACTGTAAGGAAGGGAATCGTAGGGATTCCGAAGACATTGCAGAAAATGAGCAGACCAATGCTCACAAGAAAAGCTCCGTACCCGAAGGAAGAAATGTAATCCGCCAGACCGTCCACATCGCCGGCCATGGTGAGGTGGATGGTATGGTAATAAAATTCAGGATAGTACATACGAACCAGGTAAACGGATATGACGGCAGCAGCAATCAGAATCAAAAGTCCGATAAGCTTTTTACATTTGTCAATCATAATGTATCCTTTTAGCCGCCCACAAGCCGGAAATCGGCGCAGTCATCTGCCCCGGCGGAGCGGCGTACCGGACAGATATATCTTATGGTTCTCGTTTCAGTCAGTTGTAAGCTTTAGAAAAGCAGTGTTTATTGTAAGCGATTTGTCAAGATTATGCAAATACCTTTTCTTATCTCATATATTATAATACAGGGTCATCAGATTTTCCAATATACATAGCAGACTATATAAGTTTAGAATACCGATAAAATCGGGAGTTTTGCAATTCGTTTCCATTGGCAGCTATGAAAAATCAAACAGAGGGATATGTTACTGCTTCATGGCAGGGGAACATACCGGAAAAGAGAGAGGGCGGACAAAGAAGGGGAAAGGTAAAAGGCTGCAAAGCCCTGCCTGGCTTTTCATGGTTCATGATGAGGTCAATCTAAGGGTCTTCATACATTAAAGGACAGGCCCTGCCATGGTTTTTCAGAAATGACACCGTTTCGCCCCCCTTATATGCTATCTTTCCTTTTATTGATTCCCAGTGAATTTTTAGGCATAAATCTGTTATAATGAGAAGGACATATTTCTGCAGGAGCTGCAGACAGATTGAGAACCCTTGTTTTTTTGATTCGGCAGGTGTTGGAAAATGGATTTTAACTTGACAGATAAGCAGAAGGAACTGGTAGGGCTGGCCCGTGATATTGCACAGAAGGAAATCGCACCCAGGGCCCTTTCTATCGATAAGAGCGGTGTTATGGATGAGGAGCTGCTTCGAATTTTGAAGCAGTCCGGCATGACGGCTCTGTCGGTTCCCAAGGAATTCGGCGGTGCCGGACTGGATCTTTTGACCATTGCCATGATCAGTGAAGAACTGGCCAAAGGATGTGCCGGCGTGGCTACCGTATGTGCTGCCAATTCCCTGGCTTCATTCCCGGTGCTCATTGCAGGCAGCGATGAACAGAAGAAATCCTATTTCGACTGCCTGAATGAAGGGGGCATGAGCTGCTTTGCCCTTACGGAACCGGGGGCCGGTTCCGACGCCGGCGCCGTTTCCTGCCGGGCTAAGAAGGTGGACGGCGGCTATGTACTGAATGGGACCAAGTGCTTCATTACCAATGCACCTATTGCAGATAAAATCACTCTCTTTGCCAATACAAGAGAATCCGGCGGCATTCGGGGGCTCACTGTTTTTTCCGTAGATAGAAATACCAAAGGTATTTCCATGGGCAAGGAAGAAGATAAAATGGGTATCCGCGCTTCCGCAACTTCGGAAATCATTTTTGATGACTGCTTCGTGCCTGCATCTACCAGGCTTGGAAGGGAAGGCATGGGATTCCGCATCGCCATGGAAACGCTGGAAAAATCAAGGCCGGTGGTAGGCGCCATTTCTGTGGGTATTGCCCAGGCTGCGCTGGAAAATGCAATCCATTATGCGCACCAGAGAAAGCAGTTCGGACAGAAAATCGCTTCCTTTGAAATGGTGCAGCAGATGATCGCCGACATGGTGACAAAGACGGAAGCAGCCCGGGCTCTGGTGTACAAAGCCTGCTGGATGCAGATGACCGGTGATAAGAAAGCATCTCTTTTCTCCGCCATGAGCAAATGCTTTGCTTCCGATACAGCCATGGAAGTCACCACCACCGCCGTACAGGTTATGGGCGGCAATGGATATTCCCGGGAAAATCCGAACGAAAAATATATGCGTGACGCCAAGATTATGCAGATTTATGAAGGAACCAACCAGGTGCAGCGTCTTGTGATTGCCAATGCGGCCATGTACTGATCAGTGGGCGGTGTCTTATTCTTTACAGACGGGAAATGCATGAATGTCAGTACCGGCCGGAGAGGAACATCCTCCTTGTTCTGACTTCATCCAGCCGGGCAAAAAAAGCTTGCAATCTATGGATATTCTGTGTATAATAATCAGCATAGTTAAACAAAAGGCAAGAGGGCCTGCGTACTTTGGTATGCAGGCCCTTTCTATGTTGGAGGTGCTGGTCATGATGTGGCATTGAGCGAAAGGGCAGATAAAAACGGTATAAAAGCAGAGGGCCCGGGAAACTCCTCTGTATAATTTCATAAAAATGGGTGATGGCGCTGCTATGGAAATTTTAGAGATTCCAGGCGGCTTTTTTTTATTTTTCAGAAAGGAATTTATGACTATGCGCAAATATCTTTTACCGGCATTTCTGGGAGCCTGTTTCCTTCCAGGAATGGCCATGGCGGCTGATGAAGGAAGTCAGCTGAATGGAGCAGACATGGCTTACATGGCCATTTCCACACTGCTGGTGCTCATTATGACTCCGGCTCTGGCTTTTTTCTACGGTGGTCTGGTACGTCGTAAGAACACCATTAATACCATTATGATGTCCATGGTGTGTCTGGCCATCTTTACCGTACAGTGGTTTGTCTATGGGTATTCTCTTTCTTTCGGACCTGATGTGGGCGGCATCATCGGCAATCTGGACTGGGCCTTTTTCCATGATGTAGGCATGGCAGCCAATCCGGATTATTCTGAAACCATTCCCCATATCCTCTTCGCCCTGTTCCAGATGGCTTTTGCCATCCTCACGCCAGCCATCGTCAGCGGCGGTATTGTGGAAAGAACCCGTTTCCCGGCCTATTGTATTTTTATCCTTCTCTGGGGCACTCTGGTATATGATCCCATGTGCCATATGGTATGGGGCGTGGGCGGCTTCATCCGCAATATGGGAGCCCTTGACTTTGCAGGGGGCACGGTCATTCATGTCACCTCCGGCTTCTCTGCTTTAACTGCGGCCATTCTGATCGGCAGAAGAAAAGGGTATGGCATTCTTTCTCTCCGCCCTCACAATATTCCCTATGTCTGCCTGGGCGGCAGTTTCCTGTGGCTGGGATGGTTCGGATTTAACTCCGGCGCCGGACTTTCAGCCAACGATGTGATGACGCAGGCCCTGGCCAATACAGGCATTGCCTCCTGTACGGCTGGTCTGGTGTGGATTGTTATTGAAGAAATCATTCACAAGAAAATGACGGCTCTGGGTCTTATGACCGGCATCCTCACCGGTCTCGTAGGCATTACACCGGCCGCAGGATTCGTAGATGGCGGCGCAGCATTCTTCATCGGTATCACCACACCGCTTATCTGCTATTTCTTCGTTTCCTTCGTCAAATCCAGACTTGGCTATGACGACTCTCTGGATGCCTTCGGCTGCCATGGCATGGGCGGCGTATGGGGTGCTCTTATGACAGGTATTTTCTGTACCAAAACCATCAATGATGCCGGCGCCGATGGTCTTCTCTACGGAAATCCCGGCCAGCTCATTCCTCAGATGACAGGCATTGTGACCGGCATCATTGTGGCCGTAGTTATGACTACCCTGATTATCAAAGTGCTGGGATCTTTCATGAAAGTCCGTGCTACTGCTTCTGAAGAAGCCCAGGGCCTGGACCTTATCGACCATGGTGAAAGAGCGTATAATAAATTATAAGAGGTGAAACCTATGAATACAGATAAAAAATCTACAAGGTAGATGCCGTTATCCGTCCTGAAAAGCTGGAAGAGCTGAAGGATAAGTTGTATGAAATTGGCGTTACCGGTATTACTGTTACTGAAGTCTACGGCTGCGGCCTCACCCATGGACAGGAAGAAATCTATAGAGGAAATGTACTCTCGGTGAACCTGCTTCCGAAAATTAAAATAGAAATTGTTATTTACGAAACACCTCTGGAAAAACTGATTCAGACCATCCGCGACACCTGCAACACCGGTCATGTGGGAGACGGTAAAATCTTTGTATCCGAACTGACCACCGCTGTCAAAATCCGCACAGGAGAAAGAGGCGGTGCTGCCATTATCGATGACAAGGCATAAGTGAACAAAAAGGGCTGTGAAGAAGGGGAAATCATTTTTCACGGCTCTTTTGAGGTAAGCATCGATTGATTGGTCTGCAATTCCGGCTTTGCTCCGAATGGTGAAATATGATTCATGAAATGCAGGCTCCTGGATCAGCAGCGCTTTTCTTTAAACTATATATAATATTTCATATTGACAGTTTCCACCTGTCGAATCTATAATAATTAATAAGCATTGCAGGTCTGTGGCTGAAAGTCGATGGTAGTCGCAGCCAAAGCGATCCACGTAACGCAGGAAAATCCTGCTGAGCATGGTGCGGTTTAGAAGTAAGTCCTGCCGGGTAAACCGAGAGGTTAGTAGTGAGAGGAAGACACCGGGTAGCGAAAGCTCCAGCAGGCGAGTGTGGGGTCAAAAGCCAGGTCAGCTGCCGTGCTTATTTAAAATTCGATTTCTGTGGATGAAATCTGACATAGTTTGGGCGATGAGCAGAAGAAGTACTGATGGCTATTCTTCAGAGAGGGCATGGAAGGTGAAAATGTCTGGTGAGCTTTCAGGAAATGCATCTGTGAGCTGAAAAGGGGAATACAGTATCCTTTTCCGTAGGTCGACGATACGACTATGCGCGGCTTTTGCCGACAGAGTGGAATAACGGGCCACCGTCTCTGTGAGGCGGCGGTCTTTTTAATGGGAACTAGTTGGCTAGTGTACTAGTGTACTAGCTCACTAGCTCACTAGTTCACTAACCCATCGATTTCATGAAAGAAGATGATAACCATGTGTCACTGTTGCAGGGAAAAACAGGCTTATCATATCTTTCTTATATATGAATATAAATAAATCACTCTACAGATGGAGGAATCTAAATGGAAGAAATTAAAGTGTATAACACGCTGACGAAGGAAAAGGAAGTATTTAAACCGATTACACCAGGGGAAGCGAAGATTTATGTGTGCGGCGTAACGCCCTACAATCATCCCCATATCGGCAATGCCGTCCGGCAGTGACCTGGGACGTGATTCGCCGCTACCTGGAATATGTGGGCTACAAGGTGGAATTCGTGCAGAATTTTACTGATGTGGATGATAAGATTATCAATAAAGCCAATGCGGAAGGCACCGACTGGAAAACAATTTCTGACCGGTATATTGATGCCTATTTCCAGGTCATGGATGCGCTCCATGTACGCCGGGCCGATGTGTATCCAAGGGTATCTGAACATATGGATGATATTATCCATATGGTGGAAACCCTGATTAAAAAGGGCCATGCCTATGTACTGGGCGGCGATGTGTATTATGATATTTCCACTTTCAAGGATTACGGCAGACTGTCCGGCCGGAAAATCGAAGATATGCTGGCCGGGGCCCGCATTGAAGTGAATGATGAGAAGAGGAATCCCGGTGATTTCGCTCTGTGGAAGGCTGCTAAACCGGGCGAACCTTTCTGGGAAAGCCCCTGGGGCAAGGGACGTCCGGGCTGGCATATCGAATGCTCTGCCATGTCCATCCATTACCTGGGCAAGACCTTTGATTTCCATGGCGGCGGCTCGGATCTGATTTTCCCGCATCATGAAAATGAAATTGCCCAGTCCGAAGCTGCACAGGCTGCCATTTCGTAGATTACTGGCTCCATAATGGTTTCATCACCATTAATTCTGAAAAGATGAGCAAGTCTTTGAACAATTTCTTCCTGGTGAAGGATGTGCTGGAGAAATATTCCGGCGATGCGCTGCGTTATTTCCTCCTGTCCACCCATTACAGAAGTCCCCTTGATTTCTCCGATGACCGTCTGGAAGAAGCAGAGAAGAATATGGACAAGCTGAAGGATGTCATTGCCCGGGTGAAGGAACTGTCCGGTATGGAAGAAAATGAGGAGACCGAAGCGTCCAAGGCGCTGGAACAGGAAGCAGAAGCTGATATGAAGGTGTTCCATGAAGCTATGGATGATGATTTCAACACGGGCCTTGCTACGGGCGCCATGTTTGACCTGGCCAAGGCCATCAATGTGTATTACAACGATGTACACAGCGGTATTGGTTTCAACAAAGCATCTCTGGAAAAGGCAGGAAAGGCCTTCAAGACAATCCTTGATATTCTGGGCATTCTGGAAAAAGAATGGAAAAAGACGGAAGCCTATGATGATAAGGATTACAATGACCTCATGAATGTGATCCTTGCTGTCCGCCAGTCTGCCAGAAAAGCAAAGCAGTACCAGCTGGCTGATGAAATCCGGGATAAACTGGGTGAAATCGGCATTGTGATTGAAGATACTCCTACAGGAGCAAGGTGGAAGAAACGTGGAGTTTAAGAGAGTCTTATTTCTGAAAAAACAGATGGCTCATAAGATTGGTAAAGAATCTCCTGTTCTTTGTGAACAGGAGGTCTTTTCCATGGATGCGCTGACCCTGGCTTATATTGGTGATGCCTGCTGGTCTTTCTTTATCCGGAAGGCCCTTATCGATACGGGCATTTATAATGTGCAGATCCTGAACAGTCTGGCATCGGAAATCGTTTCCGCCCGCTGGCAGAGCCGTATTCTTTTTGAAATCAGGGAGCTTTTGAATGAGCGGGAGCTGAAGGTGCCAAGAGGGCCAGAAATACCAGTTCCATGTGCCGAAGAGTGCCACTGTGGAGGAATACCGGGAGTCCACAGCCTTTGAAGCGCTTCTTGGCTATCTGTACCTTTCCGGCCAGAAGCAGCGGCTGGATTTCATCCTTGAAAAAAGCTTGAAGTATGTGGCAGGAGAAATGAGCCATGAAAACTGATAAAAGGGAGAGACCATCCTTTAAACAGAAACAGTCCGGACAGCGTCGGCAGCCCCTGTCCTCATCCACCAGAGACGGAAGAAAGAAAAGACCTTTGAAAAAGGAGGGCTCTTCTGACTCTTTCCTCATCTGTGGAAGAAACAGCGTATCCGAATTTCTGAAGAGCAGGGGAGTGCGCCGGGTTTCCTGAAAGAGGGAAAGAAGGATGATCGTCTGCTTTCTCTGGCGGCCTTGGCTGAAAAGCAGGGAGTGCCGGTAGAAGAGGTGAAGGAAGAAAAGCTGGATGATATGTCCGGCGGCGTAGTGCATCAGGGAATTGCAGCCATGCTGAAGCCCTATGAATATGCAGATCTTGACCGGGTGCTGGCGGATTGGGAAGGGAAGAGTCCCATCCTGATCCTGCTGGATGGGCTGGAGGATGTGCGCAACCTGGGAGCCATCGTCCGCACGGCGGAGTGTGCCGGCGCAGCGGCGGTGCTCCTTCCGAAGCATAAGAGCCCGCCGGTAACGGCAGCGGCCATGAAGACTGCGGCCGGTGCCTTTGCCTATCTTCCTGTCTGTCAGACGGGAAATATCAGGCAGACTCTGGAAATGCTAAAGGAAAAGGGATTCTGGGTGGTAGGAGCCGATATGGACGGCGAAAGCCTCTATTATGACGCCAACCTGAAAGGCCCGCTGGTCATCGTTATGGGGGCAGAAGGGAAGGGCGTAAGTCCTCTTACCCGGAAAATGTGCGATTTCTGCGTACGTATTCCTATGAAAGGGAAGGTTTCTTCCCTCAATGTTTCTGTAGCAGCTGCTCTTCTTATTTATGAAGCCGCAAAGCAGAGGGATAAGTCATGAAGGATCTCTATCTGGTAGACGGCTATAATGTGATTTTTGGCAGGCCTGACATCTTTGACCGGAGCGACCTGGAATCGTGCCGGAAGAAGCTCATGGACATTATGCAGGACTATGGTGCCCATAATGACATAGAAGTGATTATTGCCTTCGACGGGAAAGGAAATTCCACCAAGGTCAAGGTGGAGGAACTGTCCGCCTTCTTTACCATTGTGTATACACTGAGAAGGATGACTGCCGATTCTTATATTGAAAAAGAATCTTATCTCCGGCGGGACGAATACAGACACATTTTCGTAGTCACCTCCGACGGCCCCGAGCAGAGCCAGATTCTGGGAAACGGTGCTTACCGGGTGCCGGTTTCGGATCTCATGCGGGCCATGGAAGAGGATAAGGCGCTGCAGTCCAAATTCATCACCAGGAATAACCATAAGAATCTCAGAAGTGAAATAGGGAGGGCCATCCCTCTATCTGTACAGGAAAAGCTGGATAAGCTGAGAGGACGGTAAAGGGTTTTCAATCCATTCTGAGAGAAAGGTGCTGGAAGGGTTGGCGGCACTTTGCGCTGCGTAATAGCAGGTCTTTGACAGAAAACGGAACCCTGCACAGGCATGATGATGTTCATCATGCCTGTGTCCTTTTTTGAATCTGTTTCTATGAGGTCTTTCCTGCCAAAAGGGCGGTGTACTGCCGTTTTTCAGCCTTGCAAAAAGAATGATTCATGGAGAGAGCGGATTTTGCAGGCAGGAAATGGAGTTTATACAAAATTCAGTTGACCATTCATGATGATTAGTATAAAATAGTGTTTGATATCATTTCTTTTAGAAGATAGAACCGTATCTGCCGTACGTGAGGCAGGTGCAGAGGAGGATTCGCAGTGAAGTACTTTTTGATTGGATTAACCTTTGTGGTTTCCCTGCTTTTGATTGTGGTAGTGGTAGGTCAGGAATCTAAACAGGCCGGTATGGGTACAGCTATCGGCGGCGGTACGGAAAACGCAGCCGGCGGACGGACCAGGGGCAAGGATGCAGTGCTGTCCAAGTTCACTATAGTCTTTGGTACCATGTTTGCTGTTCTCTGCCTGGTGCTTGGAAGATATATGAATACTTTCTGATTGACTGGGAAAATGTAGTCTGCCCTCCGATTTCATCAGGCGCAGGAATGAGCATTTCCCTGGAGGTTTGCCGGCGGCAGGCCTCTTTTTTATTTGGGCCTTGCGCAGAAGGCCTGTTTCATGTAGTCTTAGTATAGATATATACGTTTTAACTGTCTCTGAAGAGACATTTTTACAGGAAAGCACTGATTTATTCTCAGCATCGAATTCCATAAGTATTTTATTTAATGCATCGGCATAGCATCTTTAGACAGCTTTCTATTCGCGCTTCCATTCCCGGCATTCCGTAAAAATCCAAAATGAATT
>ENA-OQBJ01001026-OQBJ01001026.1-human-gut-metagenome-genome-assembly--contig:-NODE-1026-length-12284-cov-3.009624_pt1 | contig 12284 bp, 19 predicted proteins | sample MGYA00242743_ERZ504545 | MGnify/ENA primary metagenome ERZ504545 (study PRJEB26092, sample SAMD00036252) | human gut metagenome | host: Homo sapiens | study: EMG produced TPA metagenomics assembly of...
TTGTTTTTGTTTTGTATAATCTGTGGCTTGATGGTTTCTGCTTCAGGATTGTCAAGCGCGGCAGAAATTAAAATCTTGCTGATCTGGAAAATAAATAATAACGCCGTGATTGGTGTTTACGCCGTTGACATGGAGAATGGAAAAAAAAATTTGCTACAAACCTGATACGCGTTTTTCCTACTGCTCGACACACAAAGTTTTTACGGCTGCAGAATTGCTAAGACAAAAAAATACCTCCGATTTGAATGAAATTCGTAAGTTTTCGGCGGAAGATATTTTGTCCTACGCGCCAATCACCAAAGACCATGTTGCTGATGGCATGACGCTGGCGGAAATTTGTTCGGCATCGCTCAGGTGGAGTGACAACACGGCGGCAAATTTAATTTTGCAGGAGATCGGCGGCGTGGAAAATTTCAAGGTGGCACTTAAAAATATTGGCGACAAAACTACCAAACCTGCGCGAAATGAACCTGAACTTAATCTTTTCAATCCAAAAGATAATCGTGATACTAGCACGCCGAGACAGATGGTAAAAAATTTGCAAGTCTATATATTCGGCGATATTTTGAGCGACGACAAGAAAAAACTGCTGATTGATTGGATGAGCGACAATTCCATAACCGACACGCTTATCAAGGCAGAAACTCCGCAAGGTTGGAAAGTTATCGACAAGAGCGGTTCAGGCGATTATGGGGCGCGGAATGATATTGCCGTGATTTATCCGCCCAATCGCAAACCCATTGTCATGGCGATAATGTCGCGCCGCACGGAAAAAAATGCAAAATCTGACGACGCTATGATTGCGGAGGCGGCAAAACGAATTTTTGATAATTTAGTATTTTAAAGGGGCTTGATAGCATCGGTATTGCCGATGGGCAGAGAGGGCCATCACGCAAAAATATTTCGCCAAACATTTATATCTCACTCAAACTTCGCACACCTGAAACCCTTACTATTATATCATATTCCGATTTTCTTCATCAAAAATACGGCAGAGAATCCTGCGTTTCCTCTTGGATTCTCTGCCGTAATCCTTTTTCCTGCTTATGCTCTGATTTCCGTCCCGTCCTTGAAGGTCACCCGGATATCGTCTTTGCTGTACACTGTGATGAAATCCACCAGGCTGCCCCACAGCCGGGCATCGAACTCCTTAATGAGATCCTGATTCCTAAGCTCCTTGATGAAGCTGTCCATCTGACGGCTCCGGGCCTTGCGATACTGGATGGCTTCACAGGTCTTGTCGTACTGCGTCTTCGCTGCTTCATACCGACTGACCAGTTCGTTGTAGTTCCGGTCATAATCATCCTGGTTCTGCGCGACCCTGGCGTTCTCGGCTATGAGCTGCTGTATCTTGTCGGCCAGCAGGTTCAAGTCTGTACTGAGCTTATCCCGTTCCTCTTCCAGGCTTCTGTATCGGTAAGCCGTTCTTTCAGCAAGGTAACGTTATCTATGATTTCCGCTTTGTTTTCAATGAGTCGATTGGCAGCCCGGACGAAGGCTTCCTTGATATCATCTTCTGTCAGGTGCGGCGTCTGGCAGTGTCTCTTAAATTTATCGTTGCAGCGGTATATAGTTCTCCGGTACTTGTCAGTCGAATGCCAGACCTTGGCCCCATACCAGCCGCCGCACTGGCCGCACTTGATTTTACTGGAGAAGATGGATACGCCGCTGTAACGTTTTTTCCCTTTACGCCGCCTCTTGATTTCCTCCTGTACCCAATCGAATACCTGCGGGCTGATGATAGCTTCATGGTTATGTTCCACATAATACTGTGGCACTTCCCTTCATTTTCTTTGTCTCTTTGTCAGAAAATCAACCGTGATTTTTTCTGAAGCAGGGCATCCCCTTTATACTTTTCATTCATGAGAATACTTCGGATCGTGTTAGCTCTCCAGATTTTGCAGCCAGCTGGAGTGGGAATCTTACGTTCCGTCAGTTCTTTTGCAATAGAATGAAACGTGTATCCGCTAAGATACAAACGGTAAATCAACTTTACGATTTCTGCCTGCTTTTTATTCACTATCAGGTTTCCGTCCATTCCCCTATCATAGCCAAGAAAATGACTAAATGCCAGACTGACCTTCCCATCAGCAAACCGTTTCCGGTGTCCCCAGGTTACATTCTCAGAGATGCTGCGGCTCTCTTCCTGTGCCAGGGAACTCATAATGGTAATCAGGAGTTCTCCTTTGGCGTCCAGTGTCCAAATATTTTCTTTTTCAAAATAGATTTCGATTCCTTTATCTTTCAGCTTTCGCACGGTGGTCAGGCTGTCGACCGTATTCCTGGCAAACCGGCTGACAGATTTTGTGATGATAAGGTCAATTTTGCCGTCCATGGCATCATCAATCATCCGTTTAAATCCTTTCCGGTGTTTGGTATTCGTAGCTGAAATGCCTTCATCCGTATACATCCCGACAAATTCCCAATCATTTCTGCTCTGGATATAACGCGTATAATAATCCACCTGTGCTTCATAGCTGGTAAGTTGCTCATCGTGATCCGTTGAAACCCGTGCATAGCCTGCCACCCTTCTCTTTTTTTGACTGTCCATCAGCTTTTTCGTATAACTCCGCAGTGTAGCTGGAATTACCTGCACTTTTTTCATGGCAACTTCACCTCCTTCGTATGACCATCGTTAAATTGAAACAGCAATGTTTCGTTATCCTGTACTTCAATACGCTGCACTTGTGCTCTAAATGCTGTATCATCAAATTCCAATTTTCCCATTGTTTCTGCTGCCATACGCTGCAGCCATTCTTCTTTGATGCTTCTTACATGGATGCATCTATGTTCTCCCCGGCACCGCCAATAAGCCACTTTTCCATTCATACGTTTCTCTAGACAACGTATGAATTTCGTCTGGCACGCAGGACATACAATGCATTCCGAAAAAGCGGTATAACGGCCGGACGTATCACGCTGATGATACGTTTCCATCCATTGCCTCTGCTTTTTCTTCTGCTCATCCGTCCACATATCCTTTAAGCTGTCGATTTCCATTCCTGTGTGATAACGTTTCCATCTTTGAAATGAAATACCAGCGTGTGATAAGAAGGAACAACAATCTTCTTTACCCGCTGAACAAACAGTTCTTCATCAAATTCATCTGTACCCAGAACGGCTGCGCATGCTTTTTTCAAAGCGGGCTGCGGGATGGAGCCATAGGCTCCGCAGTTTGTCCCCTTGCCCTTATGCGAATCACAGGTCCAGTATTCCCGTATCCTTCCCTTGTATTTCCGAACAACATGGACATAGCTTTTCCCGCAGATGCCACATTTGATGATCCCCGTAAAGCAAGAGGTGTTCAAAAAATCCCTGGCATATCCGCCCCGCTGCATTCCCATTTCCTTGCGATTTTTTAATTCCTGCTGAACCCATTCAAACATATCAGAAGAAATTATGGCTTCATGATGCCATTCCACTACATACCTATTCCTTTCTCCATGATTAACGGCCTGGCGTTTGGTAATAGGGTCCGTCACAAAGGTTTTCTGCATCTCAAGAACGCCCGTATAAATCCGATTCGTAAGAATCTGCCTGATACTGGCATCTTTGAAATAGTTCCCATACATGGTGCGGATCTCCCGCCGCTTTAGTTCCCGTAATATATCTTTTCTGGTTCTGCCCTGCAGATAGGCATCAAAAATTTCTCTGACAATCGCGGCTTCTTCTGGTTGGATGACCAGATTATCTTTCTCCCAGCAATAGCCGTAAACGAAGAACTTTGCATGAGGAATCCCCTGTTCAAACTTTTTACGAAACCGCCACTTGATATTATCACTGATGGATCGGCTTTCTTCCTGGGCAAAAGAGGCAAGGATGGTCAGCATCAACTCTCCATCTCCGCTCATGGTATGGATATTTTCTTTCTCAAACCAGACTTCAATACCCAGTTCTTTCAGGTGACGTACCGTCTGCAGAAGGTCAACCGTGTTTCGGGCAAACCGCTGGATGGATTTGGTCAGGATGATGTCTATTTTCCCGGCCTCGGCATCTTCCAGCATCCGCCGGAATTCCTGCCTCTTCTTTATCCCCGTCCCAGAGATGCCGTAGTCCGCATAGACCCCGGCGTATTCCCAATTCGGATTTTTCTGTATCAGCTTGCTATAATAACTGACCTGTGCCGAAAGGGAATGGTGCATCCGCTCCGATTCCATGGAGACACGGGCATAGGCTGCAACTTTCTTTCGTTGTTTCAGTCCGGATATTTTTTGTTCGATTTTACGGATAGTCCGCATAGAATCAGCTCCTTTCAACACTATATATCCCTCTTTTTTAACCAATTAGCAAGTATATAAATCGCCAGAAAAGGCTGATATTTATGGAGCATCTCCTGCTCGAAGTCTGGTACTCCTTCTCGGTGATAAGCTTTTCCGCCAGCATCACTCTCGCCAGATACATCGTCACCTGGAAGGTTGCTTCATTACGAAATAACCTTTTATCCATGGCGACCATCTCTGAAGCGATACTCGACATAGCAGGCATGGGAACAGAACTTCCGATGGCTGTTGCCATAGACACTGAACTTTTTGCCGCAATTTAGGCAAGTGAATGTATAGACCGCCTTCCGCTTCACCAGCTCGGGATGAGCGTTCCACCATTTGTTACGACAGGCATCGCAGCAGAATCGTTTCCGCTTGCGTCCCGGATTCTGTTCAATGGGCTTTCCACATTGCTCACAGACTGATGTTGTCTTCTTGGTAACCAGGTTGTGCCGTCTGCAGAAAGATTTCACTGTATTGATAGAAATACCGAGTATCACTGCTATCTTCCCATACCCTGCTCCGTCTCGGCGCATAGTAGTAATCTGTTGTTTCTGTTCATCCGTCATAATGAACACCTCCTGAAAATTGGCTCTCAGGAGTAATAGGACAAAAGAAATGATTTCAAGTACCCTAGAAAACAATTTTCAGTTTTTCCCAACTTGATTGGAAAAGTATGCTGAACTCAATGGGATCACTGTATCAGAATTAGTGAGACGTTCTGTTATAGAACGAATTGAAGACGAGCATGATGTAAAAGCTTACAAAGAAGCCTTGGCAGAATTTGAAGCCGACCCCGTAGTCTATTCTCTTGATGAAGTGGAAAAAGAGTTGGATCTGAAATGAATTACAGTGTTGTTTTTTTCCAAAAGAGCGTTAAAACAATTAAAAAAATTAGATAAATATACAGCATTCCTGATTACAAGTTGGTTGAGGAAAAACATAAATGGGTGTTCAGATCCTAGACAACATGACAAAGGATTAACCGCAAACAGAAGCGGGCAGTGGAGATATCGAGTAGGTGATTACCGAATCATTGTAGAAATAGAAGACACCAAGGTGATTGTTTTGGTTCTTGAAATTGGGCATAGAAAGAATATTTATCTGGATAAATAGAAATAAGCCGATACGGAACATCCTTCCCGATGTTCCGTATCGGCTTTTCTCATGCAATCTTCTGCTTTGCATCAGCCACAATAGCTTTGACCGCTTGCTGCAGCAAAGTAATATACAGCCTGTTCCGAATCTTCACCCACCAGCTGGTGGTGGTCTGGATTTCTGCTTCCAACGGATCTGTGAGGTTCTTCATCTGCGCTTCCACTAGTTTTTGGACATCATCCAGGTCAATGGACTTGATGGCCGCTTCGGCTTCGCTTCTGGCAAAGTCTACGACGACATTGGCGACGGCTTTCTTGATTTCTTCACGGTTCATAGTCATTTACCTCCTAGAATCAGTTGTTCATAATCTGTCACTCCCCTGGCAACTGCTCTGGCCATGGCATCCTGGCGTTTGCAAGGATTTCTTCATCGCCAGGATTGGTGATAAAGGCCAGCTCGACCAGGACGGCGGGCATATCCGTGTTTGTGAGAACATACAGGCCGTTGACGCCGGGCGTAGCGATTTTCACGCCACGGTCGGTGATATCAAGGGCATCTACCAACTGGCTCTGGATGCAGCTGGCCAGCACGCTGCCACGGTAACTGCCGGCACAGGCCCAGGTTTCTGTGCCGTTGGCTTCTTCGGCTTCAGCGGCATTGCAGTGGATGGATACGAAGATGTCGGCGTCACTGCTGTTCGCCGCTTCGCAGATATCGTACAGGCTGTCGGACTGGAGCAGTTCGGTTTCAACACCAGCGGCATTCAGATAGCTTTCCGCAGATTCACCTACAGCCAGTGCCACATCACATTCGCGCAGCCCCGTTTCTCCGTTCACGGCACCGGGGTCAGGATTGCCGTTCGGCGCATGGCCGGGATTCAGGAATACTTTCATGATTTATCTTCTCCTTTCTGGTTGGCGGCGGACTTTACGGTACCGCCGATATAGCCAAGCAGGCCGGATGCGATGGACATGGCCAGCTCGTTAAGATTATAAAAAATGGCCATGATCAGGCTGTGACCAGCCCAATGATGACCAAACAATCGGGGATATTCACTTTTTCAAACAAACTCATCCCACCACCTTAATGGTTAATACCACTTCTGCCTTTGTTGCTGAGCTTCTGCCAGATAGGAATACAAAGCATCCGATATTTCCCCAATCATTATGACCCCAGATCATCATCTTTCTCATAGAACAATTCTGTGGTATCCGATATTCCTGTCCCTGTCGTAAGTTCAACTTTGCAACCTGCATATCGTTTTTCTTCATCCAACAGGAACAGCAGCCCTTTACGGCTTCCATTTTCCAGAGCCCCCACGCCGACTATCTTAGGGCTTTCCGGGGATTGCTTCGTCGTCATAAGCATATGGCCAGTCAGCACTGCGTGCCCTGTCCCGTCATCGTAAGGCTTACATCTGTAAAAGGAACAGTGGGAATCGGGCGCGTCGGTTGCACTGACAATCATGCCATTACTGATGGGTGCCGATATATAAGCAAGTTGAGGATTGGTACTGCTGTTTTCCTGCTCTTCCCCGTTGATAGTGATTTTCCCCGCATAATAATCGGTATCTGCTTTCAAGTTGATGCTCAAGGTATCCTGATACGTTGTAGCATATACGGTATTTCCATCTGAGTCTGTTTGTGAGGATAACTCCGGATGGTTGCAGGTAAGCGTAATGGTCTGATGCTCTTTTTGAATCAGGGTTATCGTCTTTCGTGCATCTGCCTGTGACAGGTCAGCCGTCCCCGTCACCAGTTCACCCTCTGAGGTATAAAACTTTTTCCCCTTAGCCACATCGGCAGCTTTCGCCGTTGTGTCAGACACTTCGCAGAACCGTGCCCTGCCGCCGTTTTTTAGGGGAATCAGGATGGATGGCACTTCGCTGTAACTGGCTCCGGCTATCGTCACATTTACCTTCATGGCCTTCCCTCCTTACTCGACAGTCAGGATTTTCGTCAGGCTGTCCTGGGAAACGGAAACGGTCGTCAGACTGCCCGTCACCTTGGTACCATTGATGTAGGCCGTCTTACCGCTGACAATCGTCCCCGCGGCGGCGGTGGCATCACTGGTATCGACTACGCTGGACTTGCCGCTGATGCCGAGGACCGTCACCCCGGACTTGATGTTGCCGCTGACGAGCTTGGCCTGTTCTTCTTTGCTGATACGCACAGAGCCGCTGCCATTATGGAAGCCGGCCGGGATGGTATAGGCGCCATCAGCTTTGGCAATGCTGCCGCTGACCGCGCCGTTGTCAGTCATCGTCCCGATAACAGACCCGCTGCCCAGGAAAACTGACTTGCCGTTCAGGATATCGCCGGAAGAGGCCGTAGCGCCAGAGGTATCATAAAAGACCGCGCTGCCCTCCCTTCTGCCAGGGGAATCGATACCTGCGGCACTTCTGCATAGATAACGGAATTGATTTTTACGTTCTTCGCCATGTTGATTGCTCCTTTACTCGACTTTTAATTCATAGCCATTGAAACTGATCCTGCCATAATTCGACGGAATGGCAGCCACCGTCACTTTGGAAAGAGCAGTATACCCGCCGTCTGCGGTGATGACCTGCTCCTGAGCCGTTGGAGTGACTCGCTTTTCCTGGTACGCTTCAGACGGCGCCTGTGGCATGGAAAGAATGCCGACCAGAGAATTTCTTTTAAGAGGTAGGGAAACAAAGCCTGCTAAAGTACTTTCATTCTGTGCCACGCTCCGTCACGCTCCTTTCCAGGAAAAAATCCCTGGCCGATGATGGTATCGGTATAGCCAGTTCCCCGCACGAGCTTCACTTCATAGATATACCGGCCACAGGATAAATGCCGTGTATCTTCCGGCAGGAATACCAGAACACAGCTGTCCTGCTCCTGACGGATGCCCTGGCCCAGCGTTTTCGTGAGGACAGGTCCTTATCCGTAATGAAGCGTTTCAGTGTAAAGGTCAGGCGGTCGCCGTCCCCCGGGATAAAGACACTGCCCGTTACCCGGTCGCGGATGGTCAGGTCGAATTCTGCTGAATCGCCCCGCGTCAGATGGATCCGGTTCTTCACTACAAAAAAGCTCATCTCCCTCACCCCTGTTCATGCTGGCGCTGTTCCATCACATCCAGGCGGTGATGGGCATGCTCTGTCGATTCTTCCACCCGGGACAGCCGCTCGGCCATCTGCTGCCGTTTGGCTTCCGTATCCGTCAGCTGCCGGCGCAGTTCGACGACACAGTCCCGAAGGCTCCGCACCGATTCATTCAGCGGCTTAATGACGCTGAAGTTGAAGATGACGCCGCAGAGCATCAGGACCGATACCAGAGACGCGGCCATCTGTAACCATTCAGCCATATTCCTCACCCCCTATCCTGTCCGCTGGAACATATACACGACAATGGACGGCTGCATATTGTTGTGCGGCTGGCCGCCGCCCGTCCGGGAAAGGCTGTGGGAATGATTTCCATCCCAGGACGTATGCCCGTCTACCTGATTGCCATGCCAGCAGCCGTCGCCATAGCCTACGGCCACAGGTGCATCATTGCCTTCACAGGCATCCCACTGGAAGTTGCGCGGCAATGCCCCGCAGGACCAATGACGATGATTTCCGCTGTCTCCAACCGTATGGCCATGAGCCGGAGTTTCTGGAATCGTAAGGTTGTGCTTTTCTTCGCCCAGTTTGTCCCCGGCCTTGTACATGGTTCCGCTGTCTGCCGCCCCGGCCCCAATCAGGCAACGGCCCATGGCAAAGGCACCCAGGTCGTCCCCGGCCAGTACGTTGCCGGATTCTTCCCGTCCGCAGAAATGTAGATGGCATTGACAGGGAACGGGCATGCCTGGATCTTGGCCACGGCTTCCTCGTCCATATCGGCATAGGTGACCTTGCCCCAGCTGCCATTGCTGTGCAGGACGGTATTCAGCTTCCCTGCAGAAGGTGACGGGACCATGCCGCTCTGGCCTGCTGTCTTTTCGCCGCAGCCGCTGAAATCCGGCAGGGTGATATCCCTCGTGCCGTCAAACAGCACCCGGTGAATCTTCCGTCCCGTCTGCAGCTTCGACGCACTGGCCGCATTGCCGCTGATGCCGCTGGCATGGGCCTTGGCATCGGTCAGGTGGGCATTAATGTCAGCGGCCGTAGCAGAAATCCGCTCATAGAGCCGGGCATCATTACTGACCAGCTGGGACACGGTCCTGTTCTGCTGATTGAAGACGACCGGGTCTTCCGAAAGATACTGAGGGAAAAGCACATCATAATCCAGCGTATTCTCCACAGCTTCTGTGGGCCGGACTTCCTGCCCGGCCCGGTCCGGAAAATCCGCCGACCATTTCTCTTTGCTGTAATCATCCATTTGTCATCACTCCTTCTTGGATACGATGGTCGCCGTCGAGAAGGTGGCTTCTCCGTTCCAGTGAATCTTGCCATTCCAGGAATAACCCAAGTAGATGGCATAGCCCAGATGGGCCGGCTTGTAGATGTCGAGCTGGGCAATCAGCTTCGAAAGCGTTCCGGTATCCTTGTCGTTCATAATGCAGTACACCTTGAAATAATATTCTTCATTCACTTCCTCGATGTGGCCAACACTGTACAGGTTCACGATGGAGTTCATGAAATCCACCGTAGACACATCCACATGCTGCAGCTTAAAGAGGATCCGCTGCCTGCGGAATTCGTCGGTATCCCCGTCGCCGGGCTTGATGCCAAGGAACGATTCATAAAGAGACAGCGCCCAGGTGGCTGTGTTCACGAAGAAGTTGTCCGCCAGGTCCTGCAGAGCCAGGCGCAGGCGGTCATGCTCCTCATTGCAGGTTTCTGCCGCCCGGCGGAACATCGGGGCCTTCGATAAAAAATGCGGCAAATACTTCAGGATATCCATCCGCCTCTGCCGCATCCAGTTATTGGCTGACAAGGTTCAGCACCACCTTTCCGGCTACCGGAATCTGCTCGTTCGTCAGTTCCACATTGGCCGCGTTTCCATTAAGCTTCAAATTCTTATAATCCGTAATGCCGCTGATGGAAAGGAGGAGTTTCCCCATCTGGGCCAGGCTGACATAGGAAAGCGTAAAACCCGTCTGCTTGAGATAGGCTGTCATGGCTGCCTTTACGGCATCGGGACTCGCGGTTCCGTAGATATCTGCCGTCAGGTCAATGGTCAAAGGAGCTGGTGAAACGACGGTCACGGTCGCTCCAATGGGCCGCTGGCTTTCGATGTAGTCGTAGACTTCCTGTATCAGTTCCGCCGATGCCGATTCGTTCTCTGCCGTGACGATAATGACCTTCACTGTACCATTGCCCTGCCAGAGCGGGATGACTTTGCAATTCCCGACGCCATCGACGGACATGGCCCAGTCACGATAATGATTGGCATTGCCCGAAGTAATGGGCTGGCGAACCCGGAAAAGTAACCGGGCAAGGAGTGCGGCATCCGTTTCTTCATCCGCCCCATCGGTGCATTTCTTATGGTTAACGACCGCCGAGATATTCGGGATGGAATAGGGGATTTCCGTAATCGTTCCTTCGGCCACATTGCCAGTCGCTCCGGCATCGGCGGCTTCCACAGGAATCGTAACCTCAGCGGCATCGGCAGGAATGGTGCCGACTCCAGGGTGTAAAAGCGTCGGCCGTCTTTTGTCTGGAAGAGACTGCTGCGAATGATGTAGGCTCCTGCCATCCCCGTCACCGTGACTTCTCCTTTGGCCTTGACGGCTTTCTTGCGATCGACGCCAAATTCCGCTGCCCGCAGCGTCAGGTAATCTCCCCAGGACGTTTTGGCAAAGGCCGCGTCGCGCAGCATGGCCATCTCGGCATAGCTGCTCTCAAATTCCACAGCATTGGCGTCGATCAGGTCGCGGGCAAAGGTACCTTCCATGGTACTTTGCTCTTTTTCCGTGATGGTGTGCAGGGTCTGGGTCATGCGGCTTTCAATCACATCTTTAGTCTGTGCATCAAATAAATTGCTCATGCCTTGCTCCTTCCTGTCGTCACGGTCAATGATTCGTCACTGTAAATAGAAGTGACGTCAACCGTAATGACCAAATCATCCGTTCCCGCTTCTCCACCTCGACATGGTTAATGCGGGCAATGTACGGATTCACCATCAATCCCTCGCGGATATTCCGGCAGATCTGGTCTGCCGTATACCGGCTGTTTGACGTTCTCCCCTGATACGGCTCGATGGTAATGCCATAGCTGTCATCATAGGCCAAGTAGCGATACCGCTCGGTGAGGATTGCCTTATAAATCCAGACCTTGAGGCTTCATTTTCCGTCACCATCAGGTTCTGGCCTTTTTCATCGTAGCGGAAGCACTGCTTATCAAAGTCATAGCCGTAATTCTACAAAAAGAGGCAGCGACTCATTCCGGTTCGCTGCCTGGATGCTGTTCATTGCTACAAAAGGATCAGCCATGGCCATCAATCCTCACAATCTCGTCCAAAATGATGTACTGCTGGATCCGGCCATTGATGAGCATGGGCATGATGGCCACGTACATGCCGGGCTTTAGTGTATCCGTATAGATGACGGAATCGGTGTAGTCATTATCGATATCATGATTATGGGACTGGTAAGCCGCATCACCGCTGCGCCGGCACGATTCTGTGTCGCCGATACCAGATGCCCTTTAGCTGTGCGGCCATAACCTGCCAGGAGATAATGGGAAATCCACAGCTCCTCTTTGGTCAAAATGATGCCATTGTAGCGGACCTTGATATCTGGCGGCGAAGCAAGGATCTGCCGATTTGAATGTCCGGGCTGTTGCTGCTACGGCTGACCTGCTCCATCAGATTCAGCAGGCTGATATACGGATTTTTCTGCACACGCTCACCCCCTTGAGTCTTGATAATCGTTGCCGGATAATAGTCGCTTCCCATATCGATGCTGCCTTCGTAGTGATGAAACAGCCATAGACATGGGAACTGTTGCCCCAGCAGCCGCCGTTTCCGTCATAGACCA
>ENA-OQBJ01001027-OQBJ01001027.1-human-gut-metagenome-genome-assembly--contig:-NODE-1027-length-12267-cov-2.115486_pt1 | contig 12267 bp, 12 predicted proteins | sample MGYA00242743_ERZ504545 | MGnify/ENA primary metagenome ERZ504545 (study PRJEB26092, sample SAMD00036252) | human gut metagenome | host: Homo sapiens | study: EMG produced TPA metagenomics assembly of...
CAAAAAATTAAAAAACATCGAGAAGTTTTAATGAAAAATTGCTGAATTATTTTTATAACAATAGTCTAGAGTAAAAAAAGGGCATCTCCACGTTCTGAAAAACATGCAGATGCCCTTTATATATAGCCTGTTCTATTTATTTTCTCAAGTTTTTTTCTTCCTTTACATCAGAATGTGCTTCTACCACATTCACTACATAATCGCCCAGCTTTTCACATTCACCGATAATGTCCATATAGTGGATACCCATCTGATAGCTATATTCTTTATTGTTCACATCGACTATGTTCTGATTCTTCAGCTGATTGCGGTAGTTATTGATTTCATTCTCCAGATTAAATGATTTGTTCACATCTACGATATGATGCACATCTTCCACCAGCTTTATCATCTGCGTCAGTGCATTGTCAGTCAAAGCAAACATCTGATGAATATGCTCATATTGCTTTTCTGTAAAATCAATATTTCCTCTGCGCTTACGGTTAATAGTTCTTGCCAGGTTGTAACAGCTATCACCAATACTTTCTATTTCTGTTACTTCACGGAGCATTTCACGTATCTGAAGTTTACTTTCCGAACTCAAACGACCTTCAGAAACCTGATTCAGATAGTTGGCAATCTCTACCTCCATATTGTCACTGATATTCTCGTATTTCTCTATACGGCTGAACAATTTATTAAAATCATTCTCATTTTCCGTATGTAACAAATCACGAACCATACGGAACATCCGCTGGATGCGCTCTGCAAAAAGGTTGATTTCTTTACGAGCCTGCAAAACAGAAAGTTCGGCTGTCGACAACATACCACCAGTAATAAATTGCAGGCGATACTCTTCTTCCTGTTCCTTTTGAGGAATAAGCTTGCAGACTGTTTTTTCTATCAGCTTAACGAACCATATCAGAATCAGCACATTGCATACATTGAAGCAAGTATGGAACGCCGATAATTTAAATGAAACAGCAGCACCGTCAGCTTCACTGATATTCATAAAGTCAGAAATTATCCAGTCTACCATCGACAGGAACGGCTTAAACAATATCAAAACCCAGATTACACCAAATATATTAAACATCAGTGAGCCATAGCAGCTCGTCTGGCCTGAGTATTGGCAGTCAGAGCAGCAAGATTTGCCGTAATGGTAGTACCGATATTCTCTCCCAGCACCAGTGCTGCTCCCAGCTCAAAGCTGATCCATCCGTTAGCACACATGATAAGCGTAATCGCCATCGTTGCCGCAGATGCCTGTACAATCATGGTCAGGATAGTACCGATAAAGACAAACAGAAGTACGGAAATGAATCCCATATCGGTATAATTCTGGACGAAAGCCAACATATCAGGGTTGGCGCTCAAGTCTGGAGCATTGGTTTTCAGTAAGTTCAATCCCATAAACAGGAAAGCAAAACCGAAAATAAACTCACCGATAGACTTACGGGAACTCTTTTGAGAAAATAAAAGCGGAATACCAAAAGCCAGAAGAGGTAAAGAGAATAAAGAAATATCGACTTTAAAGCCGAGAGCGGAAATAATCCAAGCGGTAACGGTAGTACCAATATTGGCTCCCATAATTACACCTATGGATTGTGAAAGGGTCAGCAATCCTGCATTGACAAAGCTGACCACCATAACTGTCGTAGCAGAAGAAGATTGAATTAAGGCCGTAATAAGCACACCAGTCAATACACCGGTCACTCTGTTGGTCGTCATAGCGGTCAGGATACTACGAAGTCTGTCACCGGCAAACTTCTGAAGCCCCTCACTCATGATTTTCATTCCATAAAGGAAAAGCGCTAACGAACCGAGCAACGCTAAAAAATCATAAAAAGTATATTCCATTTGTAATTAATTAAGTCGGAGGTAGGCTCTTAATTGTTTAATGTGTAAATTAATTGCCAAATCACCGAGTTAGTAACACATATTACAATTATGCTACAAATATATTGCAAAAATAACAATTTAACAAAAGATTTCCCCGAGGGAAGCACGCTTTTGGATATTTATAATGGTTTTAATTTAGAAATGCCCTACGGACCTGTCAGTGCGAAAGTTAACAATAAGGTAGAAGGCTCAACTTTAAGGTATATTACAATAAAGATGTTGAGTTTCTTGATATAACTAATCCGTCGGGCATGCGCACCTATTTCCGATCGCTTTGTTTCATCCTTGTAAAAGCTGTAGAAGAGCTTTATCCGCAGGGAAGCATTTCCCTGGAACATCCCGTATCGAAGGGTTATTACTGTACGCTGCATCTGGACCGTTCCATTGGTTTGGATGATGTTACACGTATCAAGCAGAAAATGCAGGAAATAATTACCGACAACATTCCTTTCCAACGTATAGAGTGCCATACAGAACAGGCCGTCGAATTATTCACCCAAAGAGGAATGATGGACAAAGCAAAACTGCTGAAGACTTCCGGACAGTTATATACTTTCTATTACAGATTAGGAGATACCATCGACTATTATTATGGCAGTCTGGTTCCAAGTACAGGATACATCAAACTGTTCGATATAGTAAAATACTATGACGGATTGTTGCTGCGTATTCCAAACAGAAAGAACCCGCAAAAACTGGAGGAACTTGTAAAACAGGAAAAGATGCTGGAGGTATTTCAGGAATATCACCGCTGGAACCAGATATTGGGAATCAGTACGGTTGGGGATTTCAACATAGCCTGCAACAACGGGCATGCTACCGACCTGATAAATGTCTCGGAAGCACTGCAAGAAAAGAAAATTGCACATATAGCCGACGAAATCACTCACCGGAACCAAAATGGAGAAAGAGTGAAACTGGTATTGATTTCCGGACCGTCATCTTCGGGAAAGACTACGTTCAGCAAACGCCTCAGTATTCAGTTAATGACCAACGGGCTGAAGCCTTATCCGATTTCACTGGATGATTATTTTGTAAACAGAGAAGATACTCCACTCGATGAAAACGGTGAACACGATTTCGAGTCACTGTACGCGCTGGATCTTCCTTTCTTCGAAGCTCAGTTAAAGGAGTTGTTAGATGGTAAGGAAATTGAATTACCCCGATTTAATTTTACAACCGGCAAACGCGAGAACAGTGGCAAGAAACTGCATATTGACGAAAATATGATATTGATACTGGAAGGGATACATGCGCTGAATCCGGCACTGACCCCCAATATTCCGGCAGCCAATAAATATAAGATATATGTATCTGCCCTGACTACAATCTCACTCGACAACCATAATTATATTCCTACCACCGACAACCGGTTGCTACGCCGAATCATACGCGATTACCGATACCGCAATTACTCGGCAGAAGCGACAATTTCTCGATGGGAAAGTGTCCGTGCAGGGGAAGACAAATGGATATTCCCTTATCAGGAATATGCAGATGCAATGTTCAACTCGGCTCTGCTCTTCGAACTTGCCGTGTTAAAGGACTATGCAGAACCCATTTTACGAAAGGTACCCAATAACTGTCCGGCATACTCGGAAGCTCACCGCCTTCTGCGTTTCCTTGCCTATTTTGTTTCAGTACAAGACAATGAACTTCCGCCGACTTCCTTGTTGCGCGAGTTTTTGGGAGGAAGCAGTTTCAGATATTAAATTCCACAGATATTGGTAGAGAAGCTGGTTGTCCACATAAAATAAAATTAAGTGAAAACCATATAATCCGTATCTAATTGTTTATTTTTGCAGCGAAAAAATCAAATTCATTTTTATGGCTATAAATTCACGTCAAGTACAAACTCAGGCCCAGCAGCAGGTTCAGACTTTATCTCCACAGCAGATATTGGCAGTCAAATTATTAGAGCTGCCTACTGTAGAATTGGAAGAACGTATTCATTCTGAACTTTTGGACAATCCTGCTCTAGAAGAAGGCAAAGAACATACTGAAGAGGCTGAGGGACATGAAGATGACTATCCTGCCGATGAAAATGAAGAATCCGGAACCGACTATAATGATGATTTGTCGTTGGGAGATTATCGCACAGAGGATGACATTCCCGATTATAAGCTTCAGGAGAACAACCGTTCTAAGGGAGAAACTCCCGAAGAGATCCCTTTTTCGGACAGTGTTTCATTTTACGAAACGCTGAAAGAGCAGCTTGACATGCAAGATCTTACTCCCGAAGAAAAACAGTTAGGCGAGTATCTTATCGGCTCTTTGGATGATGACGGTTTATTGAGAAAAACAACAGAAGCCCTGATGGACGAACTTGCCATCTATCAGGGTATTTATACAACTCCTGAACAACTGGAGCATATCTTGTCTATCATACAGGATTTTGATCCTGCGGGAATAGGAGCACGAAGCCTTCAGGAATGCCTCTTGCTGCAAATCAAGCGGAAAGAAAACTCTCCGCTGAAACAAATAGAATATGATATCATCAACAAATGTTGCGATGATTTCACCAAGAAAAATAAAGATAAAATATTACAAAAGTTAGGGATAACTGAAGAACAATATAATGCAGCCGTAGTGGAACTGACCAAGCTGAATCCGCGTCCGGGAAGTTCCATGGGAGAAACAATCGGTAAAAACTTGCAGCAAATTATTCCTGATTTTATTGTTGAGACAGAAGAAGACGGTACTATTCATCTTAGCCTCAACAACCGGAATGTTCCTGAACTGCGCTTAAGCCGTGAATTTACTGAAATGCTTGATGAGCATACACGCAATAAAGCTAATCAAAGTAAGGAATCGAAAAACGCATTATTATTCCTCAAGCAAAAGGTAGATGCAGCTCAGGGATTTATCAATGCTGTTAAACAACGCCAGCAGACATTGCTCAGTACGATGCAGGCTATTATAGACTTGCAACGACCGTTCTTCCAGGATGGTGATGAGTCTTCACTCCGACCTATGATACTGAAAGATGTGGCCGAACGTGCACAACTGGATATTTCAACAATTTCACGAGTGAGCAACAGCAAATATATACAGACTAACTTCGGAATATATCCACTCAAGTTTTTCTTCAGCGACGGATATGTAACAGAAAACGGAGAAGAATTGTCTGTGCGTGAAATCAAACAGTTCCTGAAAGAGTGTATCGACAAGGAAAATAAGGATAAACCTTACACCGATGACGAACTGGCCGACATGCTAAAAGAAAAAGGATATCCGATAGCACGACGTACGGTTGCCAAATACCGCCAGCAGCTTAACATTCCAGTCGCACGACTAAGAAGATAAACCAAACGACAAAAAACAATCATAACACAAGGATGGAAGAAACTAATATTCCCGATCAGTTAACATATCATGCTCCTTCTCAGGAAACAACAAAAGAGCCTAAAGATGCACTATTTATGGCAGCACGTATCATCTCTGCCATATTTACACCTTTTATGGTTCCTTTTGTAGCGTTTTTGCTGCTTTTCTTTTTTACATATTTACGAATACTCCCCTGCAATATAACTGACAGTTCTGATCATGGTATATTGCTTTACCATTCTCCTTCCGATGCTTGGTATATACCTTCTTCAGAAAATCAATGGCTGGACGTTACGGGAGCTGGGGAAGAGAGAGAAACGCTTTCTGCCATACCTGATTACGATCATGAGTTATACAGGATGTTTTCTGACCATGTACCGGATTCATCTTCCACGCTATATGAGCGGAATAATCATAGCTACTCTGCTTTGTATGGTTATCTGTACCAGTATCAACTTGAAATGGAAAATCAGCACTCACATGGCCAGCTGTGGTATGATTATCGGAGGATTACTTTCATACAGTTTCATTTTCCAGTTCAATCCTATCTGGTGGCTCTGCGGTTTTATTTTACTGGCAGGAATGTTAGGTTCCGCACGAATCATCGTCCGCCAACATACTTTAAACGAAGTTGGAGGAGGTTTTTTAGTCGGTTTGTTTTGCGGTATCACTGGAATTTTGTTTATTTGAAACATAATTATATTAACCTCTAAAATACTAAGATTATGAATTTCCCAACTAATGTAAAGTACACGAACGAACACGAATGGATTCGTCTGGAAGGTGATGAAGCTTATGTAGGAATTACAGATTATGCACAAGAACAATTGGGCGACATCGTCTTTGTAGATGTAACGACCGAAGGTGAAACTCTAGAAAAAGGTGAAGTATTCGGAACCATTGAAGTTGTAAAAACTGTATCCGACCTTTTCCTTCCCATTGGTGGCGAAGTACTTGAAATCAATCCAGAGCTGGAAGAACATCCGGAACTGGTAAACAAAGATCCATATGGTGACGGCTGGCTAATCAAGATCAAACCAACTGACACTACAGAAATGGATGAACTGCTGGATGCTGAAGCATACAAACAGATCATTAATGAATAAAACTAAATAAACAGACATGAAACCAATTGTAAGTATCATCATGGGTAGTACGTCCGATCTTCCTGTTATGGAGAAAGCGGCGAAACTGCTCGACGAAATGCAAGTTCCTTTCGAAATGAATGCTCTTTCGGCACACCGTACACCTGCTGAAGTGGAAAAATTCGCAAAAGAAGCTGCCGGACGAGGTATTAAAGTCATTATTGCAGCAGCAGGAATGGCTGCAGCTTTGCCAGGCGTGATTGCAGCGAATACTACACTTCCTGTTATCGGAGTTCCCGTAAAAGGTTCTGTGCTCGATGGAGTGGATGCGCTTTATTCTATCATCCAGATGCCTCCCGGCATACCTGTAGCAACAGTTGCTATCAATGGTGCTATGAATGCAGCTATCCTTGCAGTACAAATGTTGGCATTATCTGATGAAGGACTCGCCGAAAAAATTTGCAGCTTACAAGGAAGGTCTGAAAAATAAGATAGTCAAAGCTAACGAAGAATTGAAAGAAGTAAAATACGCTTATAAAACAAATTAATGGATTACTTCAACTATTCACGCCGAGAGGCAAATGAGGTATATGTTGGTGCCACTCCTATGGGTGGCACTAATCCTATCCGTATACAAAGTATGACCAATACGGTCACAATGGATACTGAGGCCTGTGTAGAACAAGCTAAACGCATCATTGAAGCAGGAGGTGAATATGTACGCCTCACTACTCAGGGAGTACGTGAAGCTGAAAACTTAAAGAATATCAATATCGGACTGCGTTCACAAGGGTACGACACTCCGCTGATAGCCGATGTACACTTTAATCCCAAAGTGGCAGAAGTAGCAGCATTGTATGCTGAAGGAGTACGCATCAATCCGGGAAATTATGTAGATGCTGCGCGCACTTTCAAGAAACTGGAATATACGGATGAAGAATATGCTCAGGAAATTCAGAAGATACGTGACCGCTTCATTCCATTCCTAAATACCTGTAAAGAGAATCATACTGCTATCCGTATTGGAGTAAATCACGGTTCATTGTCCGACCGTATCATGTCACGTTATGGTGATACTCCTGAAGGTATGGTAGAATCGTGTATGGAATTTCTCCGTATCTGTGTAGATGAACAGTTCATGAACGTCGTTATTTCCATCAAAGCCTCCAATACGGTCGTAATGGTCAAGACAGTCCGACTGCTGGCAGAACAGATGGAAAAGGAAGGTATGTCATTCCCTCTTCATCTGGGAGTTACCGAAGCTGGTGATGGAGAAGACGGACGTATCAAATCGGCATTAGGTATCGGCGCTTTGTTGTGTGACGGATTAGGAGATACTATCCGCGTTTCACTGAGTGAAGCTCCTGAAGCAGAAATCCCAGTAGCCCGCAAACTGGTGGATTATGTATCCAACGCGAGAATCATCCTATATACCAGGAGCAGAAGCAGCCGAATTTAACTATACCAATCCAAACCGACGCCATACAACAGCTGTTGAAAATATTGGAGGTGAACATGTACCGGTTGTTATATCTGCCCGTCTTGACGGTAATATGCAAATCAATGAGCAGTTCTGTCCGGACTACATCTATTGCGGACAGCAGCTTCCTGAAATGCGTCGTACCAATATCGGCTACATTGTAGATGCAAACATATGGAAAGGAGAAGAGGGAACTTATCCTGCCTTCAATTACCAGCAACTGGTTGAGTTGCACCACTGCAATGCAAAAGTCAAATTCTTATTCACTCCATATATGGGACTGAATGAAGAAGCTACAGCTTGTCTGCGCATGCATCCAGAAGTTGTTATCATTGCCCAAAGTAATCATCCGAATCGTCTTGGCGAATTTCGGGGAATCGCACATCAACTGATGAATCAAGGTTTAACCAATCCATTGGTATTCTTCCAATTTTATCAAGAAAACAATACAGAAGATTTGCAGATCAAATCGGCAGTCGATATGGGAGCATTGATATTTGATGGTTTCTGCGACGGTATTTTACTATATAATCACGGAAATGCTATTACTGATGAGAAAGTAGATGAAACTGCATTCGGCATTCTACAAGCAGGCAGAGCGCGTACATCGAAGACAGAATATATTTCCTGTCCCGGCTGTGGACGTACGCTATACGATCTGGAAGCTACCATCGCTCGTATCAAAGCTGCGACCTCGCACCTGAAAGGGCTCAAGATCGGTATCATGGGCTGTATTGTCAATGGTCCCGGTGAAATGGCAGATGCAGACTATGGTTATGTAGGTGCCGGACGAGGCAAAATCAGCCTGTACAAGAAAAAAGAATGTATTGAAAAGAATATTCCGGAAGAGCAGGCAGTAGAAAAGCTGATTGAACTAATTAAGGCAAACGGAGATTACAAGGAAAAATAAACTGCAATCTCAAGCAAAAAATCAGTATTCTGTACTATCAAATGTAATATTACAGAATAGATTTCAAAGAATGAAGCTGCCTCAAAATAGAACTGCGAAAGTAAAAATCTTATAGATTGAAACTTAGAAATAAAAAATCTCCTGCTTTAGTCTTTGCTTATTTCGATATAGGGCTAAAAGCAGGAGTTTTTATGTTATAACTTATAAATTACTTGTACCTGACAAGCATACCCAACAGACTGATTATCAATATTGTTTTATGGATAAGCTCTTTTGTTAAACTTCTTATTTAAATTCATGTATATCAATAAGTTATTGGTAGTTTGAAAAGTTTTATCAGGCAACAATGATAGATTATAAGTAAGTTTATCTCTGTTTTTATTTTGAGATTCTTTCTCTGTTCTTGCTCTTTATAAATAAGAAGCCGCAGGTATAAGCTTTTGTCAATAAAGAACGCGTCAAAACAGAAAAGGTCTTACTTTAAAAGCATAAACTAAAAGGTTAAAAAAGGGTCGTATCAAACCTCATTTTGAGTAATGATAGACCCTTCTCATCTATAAGTGATGTGTAAGCTTCAAATTAGAGATTCCATCTTTTCCTATAATTTGATTTGATGGTTCATCTTCTATCTTACAGTTTCCTATTTCTGCTTCTCTGCAACTTTCACTGGAACCGACAATATCTCCTTGTATTTTTCTGGAGAATTCAGGACTTCAATAGCTTTATCCAAGTCCTCATCGTCTTTCAGACGTTGCATAAACTGCTCCACGCTGATAAAAATATCGGGTTGCTATTTCTTCAGCAATTTGTTCTTTTATCGGTTTTGCAAAATAATCAAGATCACGGTCCAAATTATGATTCAACTTTTGTTCCAAAGCCTTAAACTCCTCTGCTGCCCCTTCCATATAGCCTTCAAATTCGGCAACTTCTTTCAACGTCTTTAAAAGTCCTTCACTCTGACGGTCGTAAGTAAAATTAGCAGCCTTGACTTGTTTCTTAAATTCAGCATAATCAGCATCAGTAATCCGTATCGAATCGACAGAAGTAACAGCAGGATGCGTCAGACAATACTGAGTAACATAATCAAAAATCAAATCATCGTTCATCAAATAGAACAATATATTCGGGAACTTATCCCCTTTCACTTCAATATCCGGACGAATACCTCCACCGTCACGAACTTCACGTCCGGCAGCTGTATGGAATACAGTTGTCAAACTATCAGGGATACGTGCTACCGAACCGTCTGCATTCTTCTTTGCATAATCGATAGCCTGAATGCAACGGCCACTTGGAATATAATATTTAGATGTAGTAACCTTCAATGTACCATTATACGGCAATGGGCGAGTAGTCTGCACCAGACCCTTTCCATAAGTACGTGTACCAATAATCACCGCACGATCCATATCTTGCATAGAACCGCTCAAAATTTCAGAAGCAGAAGCCGTATTACCATTTACAAGCACAGCCAGAGGCATTTCTGTATCTATTGGTTCATTCTGAGTTTTGAATGAACTGGCAGCCTGACGGATTTTTCCTTTCGTCACTACTATTTCTTTTCCTTTCGGAACAAAAAAGTTAATAATTTCTACAGCTTCCTGTAAAGAACCTCCTCCATTATCTCGCAAATCTATTACTAAAGACTTAGCTCCACGCTGCTTTAACTCAATAAATGCCTTTTTCACATCCTTGGCACAATTATCTGTAAAACCAGTCAACGACAAATAGCCTATACTATCCTTAATTATACCATAATAAGGAACCGGATTGTTACGGATATTCTTGCGCGTAATTTTAAACTCCATCACGGTACTATCGTTCTTCAATGGACGAAGCACTTTTAAAACAAAAGAAGTACCCGGTTCACCACGCAAAGCCTCACTTACTTTCGATGAAAATTCCTGAGGTTTCATATTTCCTCTCAGCATTTCCTTTCCACCAACCGAAAGAATAATATCGCCCGCCTTTACACCAGCTTCTGCAGCCGGCATACCTTCAGTCGGTTCCACAATGGCAATACGATCTTTTTTCTTATAATATCGTATAGCAGCTCCGATACCACCATACTTCCCGTAATCATTTCTTTCAGACTGTTGATACCTTCCTCCGGATAATACTCGGTATATGGGTCGGTCAGAGCCAGCATACCGTTAACCCCATTTTGAATCATTTTTTCAGGATCGATAGTATCTACATAAAATAAATCCAGCTCCTTAAAAATAGAATTGAAAATATCCAGATTCTTTGATATCTGAAAATTACGGTCATCATCTTTAAAGCTGGAAAGTCCCAGACCAAGAAAAATGATAAAAGCTCCAATCAGCGTTCTTTTTGTATTCATAGTTATCATGATTTTAGCTTGCAAATAAACATATTATTCTGCTCAAGCCTGCAAGACGGACTCAATATTTAACTTTATTTCGTTCCATTTCTTCTTTGTCAGGGCTGTTCCCACTGTCTGAATAACATACCCAGCCAAAATGGAGCTTATCTGTGCACACTTTTCAAGTGAATAGCCACATGTAAGACCATATAAGAAACCTGCTGCATAAAAATCGCCAGCCCCCGTTGTATCAACTACTTTCTTGACAGGGAAAGGATTTACACGAATAACCTCAGTACCTTTTTTTACCAATGAACCACTTTTACCTGTTTTTATGACTACAATGCTGCATTAGATGATATTTCCTGTAAAGCTTCTTCAGGTCCTTTACCCGTATAGGCGCGTGCTTCGCTTTCATTAGCAAATACAATATCCACATATTTTGTAATCAACATATCGAAAAACTCAACGCTCGGCCTCAACCACATTGTAGCTAGCCATATCAAGACAGATTTGCAAACCAGCCTCTTTTGCTAATTGCATGGCACGTACAATAAGATCATGATCCTGCAACAAATAACCTTCAATATAAAAATAGGAATAACCTTCGAACATTGAACGCGACAAGTCATCAGCACAAAGTTTGGCTGATGCTCCCAAATATGTACCAAAAGTACGTTCACCACAAGGTGATACAAATGTGGAAGCAACTCCCGAAGGCAGTCACATTTCAACAAAGAAGTTTCTATTCCTCTTTTTCTTAATGTCCGCTCAAAAAATTGTCCGAATTCATCTGTACCAATTTTCCCAATAAATCCAACTTCTGCGTCCAGCCCTGCAAGTGCACATATTGTATTAGCTGCTGCTCCTCCAGTTGCCCGATGAAGTTTCTGCCCAGCTGTCTTAGTACGTATATTAAATAATGTGTCCTCGTCTATTAACTGCATACTTCCTTTAGGCAAATTCAGGTCATTTAGCACCTCATCACTATCGATTAAGACCAAAACATCGACCAAAGCATTGCCCATTCCAATAATTTTATCCATTTATCAATATTTTTTTTGCAAAGATATTGCATATTTCAAAATATCCTACTACCTTTGCCACGCAATTGAGAAAAACCTTCTTCAGTAGCTCAGTCGGTTAGAGCATCTGACTGTTAATCAGAGGGTCGTTGGTTCAAGTCCAACCTGAAGAGCAAATATCATCAGCATTGCAAATGATTCTTCAGTAGCTCAGTCGGTTCAAGAGCATCGTG
>ENA-OQBJ01001029-OQBJ01001029.1-human-gut-metagenome-genome-assembly--contig:-NODE-1029-length-12233-cov-2.240294_pt1 | contig 12233 bp, 26 predicted proteins | sample MGYA00242743_ERZ504545 | MGnify/ENA primary metagenome ERZ504545 (study PRJEB26092, sample SAMD00036252) | human gut metagenome | host: Homo sapiens | study: EMG produced TPA metagenomics assembly of...
GGAATGTCTGCTCTTTCAGGCTTGTGCAACAACTTACCAGTCTTAGAGTTTCATCCCATTCCAACCAAGGATATTTGCTGTGATTGAATCCAGCCAATGAGTTAGCAACAACTTCCAAAGACTTAGATTTTTCACGAACACCTACCAGCTGTCCAGGTTTTACAGAGTATGAAGGAATGTTTACAACCTGACCATCTACTGTAATGTGTTTGTGACCAACCAACTGACGAGCTGCAGCACGTGTAGGAGCAATACCCAAACGGAACACTACGTTATCAAGACGACATTCAAGCTCTGCAACAAGATTTCACCGGTAATACCGTTCATACTTGCAGCCTTTTCAAACATGTTACGGAACTGTTTTTCCAAAACTCCGTAAGTATATTTTGCTTTCTGTTTTTCAGCCAGCATGACACCATATTCTGATGTTTTTCTACGGCGAGTATTACCATGCTGTCCGGGAGGATAGTTTTTCTTAGATAAAACTTTATCTGCTCCAAAGATTGCTTCACCGAATTTACGTGCAATTCTAGTTTTTGGTCCAGTATATCTAGCCATTTTCTTACTTTTAAATTTAATTGTTATTAATGAACTTAATTTGTTGCAGCCGCGATTACAGAAAGGAATTGCAATCCATTATTTAACAAAATCAAGTTACATCTAAATAGGTTATCTTTATTATACTCTTCTTCTTTTAGGAGGACGACAACCGTTGTGAGGCAATGGAGTTACGTCAATAATTTCAGTAACTTCAATTCCAGCTCCATGTACAGTTCTGATTGCAGACTCACGTCCGTTTCCAGGACCTTTACATAAGCCTTTACCTTTCTCAGGCCAAGATCGTATGCCACTTTTGCACAATCCTGGGCAGCCATCTGAGCTGCATAAGGAGTGTTCTTCTTAGAACCTCTAAATCCCATCTTACCTGCAGAAGACCATGCAATAATCTGGCCTTCGCTGTTTGCCAAAGAAACGATAATGTTATTGAATGAAGAATGAACATGCAACTGTCCATTAGCATCAACCTTGACATTTCTTTTTTTAGCTGCGACTGTTTTTTTTGCCATATTAACAATTATTATTTAGTAGCTTTTTTCTTATTTGCAACAGTTTTCTTTCTTCCTTACGTGTACGAGCATTATTCTTTGTGCTCTGACCTCTTACGGGCAGACCTAAACGGTGACGAACACCACGATAGCAACCAATATCCATTAATCGCTTAATGTTCAACTGGATTTCTGAACGAAGATCACCTTCTACTTTATATTCAGCACCGATAATTTCACGAATCTTAGCAGCCTGATCATCAGTCCAATCCTTAACCTTCAGGTCACGATCAACACCTGCCTTGTCCAAAATCTTTGCTGAACTACTGCGTCCGATACCATATACGTATGTCAACGCAATCTCACCTCTCTTATTCTGAGGCAAATCTACACCAACTATTCTTATAGCCATATACTAAATTATTTTTTTTTGCAAAAATAATAAATTATCCTTTGACGTTGTTTATACTTAGGATTTTTCTTGTTAATAACATACAAACGGCCATTACGTCTTACGATCTTACATTCCGGCGTACGTTTCTTTAATGATGCTCTTACTTTCATATCTTATTTTCTTTTATTTATATCTAAAAACGATTCTTCCTTTGGACAAATCATAGGGTGACATCTCTACCCTTACCTTATCCCCCGGTAATATTTTAATGTAATGCATTCTCATTTTGCCGGAAATATGAGCAGTAATCTCATGTCCGTTTTCCAGCTCAACACGAAACATTGCATTTGACAATGCTTCAACGATCACTCCATCTTGTTCAATTGCGGATTGCTTTGCCATATTAAATTGCTTTATCTCCTAAAACTTGCTCTATAAATTCAAACGATGATAAAATATCTGCTTTATCCAAGCCTATCGCAACAGTGTGCTCAAAATGAGCAGCACATTTACGATCTCTTGTTCTGATAGTCCAACGGTCACTTTCCATTACAATCTGACGACTTCCCTGAGTTATCATGGCTCAATAGCAATACACATTCCTTTTTTTAACAAAGTTCCTGTGCCTCTTTTGCCATAATTAGGAACTTGAGGCTGTTCATGCATCTCCTTACCTATCCCATGACCTACGAACTCACGAACTACTTCATACGATTGGGCTTCACAATGTTGCTGAATTGCATATCCAATATCACCTAAACGCTTTCCATGAACAGCATTTTCAATCCCCTTATACAAAGCCTCTTTTGTATTTTCAAAAGGGCTACAATTTCGGGATCAACTTCTCCTACACAAAAAGTATAAGCAGAATCTCCACAATAGCCGTTCATATAAGTTCCACAGTCGACAGAAACAATATCACCTTCTTTTAAAGGAATATCATTAGGAATACCATGCACAACTTGTTCATTAACGGAAGTACATAATGTACCAGGAAATGGAGGTCCATATGGATTAGGGAAACCTTTAAAAGTGGGAATTGCCCCATGATCTCTAATAAATTCTTCCGCAACTTTATCAAGTTGTTTTGTTGTCACTCCAGGCTTTATCAATTTTGCCACTTCAGCCAGAGTCCTCCCCACAAGGAGATTACTCTGACGAAGCAACTCTATCTCATCATCTGTCTTAAGAAATATCATTCTGACTTTATTTAATAAGCAGCAACATTTCCAGAACGTCCTTTAATTCTTCCTGAGCTAAGCAAGCCATCGTAATGACGCATTAACAAATGACTTTCTACCTGCTGAAGAGTGTCAAGAACAACACCCACAAGAATCAACAAAGAAGTTCCACCAAAGAACTGTGCAAATTCAGCCTGAACTCCAAATACCCCTGCAAAAGCTGGCAATATAGCAACAATAGCTAAGAAAAGAGATCCAGGCAATGTAATACGAGACATTATGGTATCAATGTAATCTGCAGTACTCTTTCCCGGTTTGATACCTGGAATAAAGCCGTTATTTCTCTTCATATCCTCAGCCATCTGAGTCGGATTAATCGTAATTGCAGTATAGAACCAGGTAAATACAATAATCAAAATTGCAAATACCAAATTATACCAGAAACTAGTATGGTCTACAAAAGCACGAGCAATACCACTTGCAGAAGCTACATTTGAGAATCCAACAATTGTAATAGGGATAAACATGATTGCCTGAGCAAAGATGATCGGCATTACATTTGCAGCATTTACCTTCAAAGGAATATACTGTCTAGCACCACCATATTGTTTATTTCCTACAATACGTTTAGCATATTGTACGGGCACTTTGCGAACACCTTGTACCAAAAGTATAGCAGCAGCTATAACTAATATCAACATAACAATTTCCAACAGGAACATGATGATACCACCAGCACCCGGTGAAGCAAGGCGGGAAACAAATTCACCTGAAAAAGCTTGAGGAAGACGAGCAATGATACCAATCATAATGATCAAAGAAATACCATTACCAATACCCTTGTCTGTAATTCTTTCTCCAAGCCACAAGATAAACATACTTCCAGCAGCCAAAATGATGGTAGAAGTAATAATAAAGAAAGTCCAATCTAATGAAGCATTAAGAGCCGGACCTGCCTGCATTTTCAAGTTGATCAAATAAGAAGGTGCTTGGAATATCAAAATAAAAATAGTCAGGATACGAGTATACTGATTGATTTTACGACGTCCACTTTCACCCTCGCGCTGTAATTTCTGGAAGTAAGGAACTGCAATCGCCAACAACTGAATCACGATGGATGCAGATATATACGGCATGATTCCCAATGCAAAAATTGAAGCATTGGAGAAAGCTCCACCAGAGAACATGTTCAACAAAGCAAGAAGACCTTCACTCGTTTGTTCATGCAACTTTGACAGCATATCAGGGTTGATACCTGGAAGAACCACATACGAACCGAATCTGTAGATTGCAACAAACAATATAGTAATGAGGATCCGCTGTCTCAGATCCTCAATATTCCATATGTTCTTTAATGTTTCAATAGATTTTCTCATTGAATCAGAGTTTTACTGCATTACCACCAACGGCTTCGATTGCAGCTACTGCACTCTTAGAGAAAGCATTTGCTTCTACATCGAGTTTAGTAGTTAAACTACCGTTACCAAGAACTTTCACTAACTGATTAGAAGAAATAAAACCAGCTTCAATCAAGTCATTAACACTAACTTTAGACAGGTTCTTAGCTTCAGCCAATTTCTGAATAGTATCAAGGTTAATAGCTTTATATTCTACACGGTTAATATTCTTAAAACCAAATTTCGGAACACGACGTTGAAGCGGCATCTGACCACCTTCAAAACCAATCTTCTTTGAATAGCCAGATCTTGATTTTGCTCCTTTATGTCCTCTTGTTGAAGTACCGCCTAAACCTGAACCAGCACCACGACCAACTCTTTTTCTAGTTTTGACAGAACCTTCTGCAGGACGTAAATTATTTAAATTCATATTGTAAGATCCTTTATTGTTAACAATATATTACTTAACGATTGCTACCAGGTGTTTAACCTTTTCAATCATACCCAGAATTGAAGGAGTTTCTTCGTGTTCAACCACACGATTCAATTTACGAAGTCCCAGTGCATCCAATGTTTTTTTCTGATCTGCAGGAGCACCAATTCTACTCTTTACTTGTTTAATCTTAATAGTTGACATGTTTATCCTCCTTATCCTCTAAATACTTTTTCCATACTTACACCTCTGTTTTGAGCTACCATGCGAGCATCTCTCATTTCGCTCAAAGCCAAGATTGTAGCTTTAACTAGGTTGTGTGGGTTAGAAGAACCTTTTGATTTAGCCAAAACGTCTGTTACACCAACACTTTCCAAAACAGCACGCATTGCGCCACCAGCTACAACTCCTGTACCGGTTGATGCAGGCTTAATGAAAACTTCTGCACCGCCAAATTTAGCAGACTGTTCGTGAGGAACAGTTCCTTTTAATACAGGAACACGAGTCAGATTTTTCTTTGCGGCTTCTACACCTTTTGCAATTGCTGCTGTAACTTCACCAGCTTTTCCAAGGCCCCAACCAATAATTCCATCTTCATTACCAACTACAACAATAGCAGAGAAGCTGAAAGTTCTACCACCTTTTGTAACTTTAGTAACGCGGTTGATTGCAACCAGTCTATCTTTTAATTCTATATCGTTAGTGATCTTAACTCTATTATTAACTGCCATAATTCATTAAAATTTAAGTCCACCGTTACGAGCAGCATCAGCTACTTCTTTTACTCTCCCATGATACAAGTAACCATTACGGTCGAATACGACAGTCGTAATACCAGCTTCTTGAGCTTTCTTAGCGATCAGTTCACCAACTTTAGCAGCTTGTTCTTTCTTTGGCATTGGTTCCATACCCAAAGAAGAAGCAGCAGCCAATGTTCTACCGCTCAAATCGTCGATAACTTGGACATATATCTGCTTGTTACTTCTAAACACACTCATACGCGGACGTTCAGCAGTACCTGAAATCTTATTGCGTACTCTATATTTAATCTTAATACGTCTTTCTATTTTTGTTGTCATAATTGTACGATTTTATGTGAATTACTTAGCACCAGCTGACTTACCAGACTTTCTACGAATTTCTTCACCAACAAACTTAATACCTTTTCCTTTATAAGGTTCAGGCTTACGGAAAGAGCGTATTTTTGAACAAACCTGACCGAGCAACTGTTTGTCACAAGATTCCAATATAATAAGAGGGTTCTTATTTCTTTCAGATTTAGTTTCAACCTTGATTTCAGGAGGCAACTGCATAAAGATGTTATGAGTATAACCTAAAGCGAAATCAATGATATTACCATTGTTTGATGCACGGTAACCAACACCGACAAGTTCCAACTCCTTCTTATAACCTTCAGAAACACCAACAACCATGTTATGTATCAAAGCACGATACAAACCATGGAACGCATGACGCTGTTTGAGGTTATCAAGCATAGCGTTTTCATTTTCTTTCAACACCACGTGACCGTCTGCAATTTCTACTTCAATAGCAGGATTTACAAACTGACTCAACTCACCTTTCGGACCTTTAACGTTTACTACGTTATCCTTCAGAGTAACTGTTACTCCAGCAGGAATACTAACGGGCAATTTACCTATTCTTGACATAGTTTATATCCTCCTACATTAATATACATAACAAAGAACTTCACCACCGATTTTCAATGCAGCAGCTTCCTTGTCTGTCATCACACCTTTGGAAGTAGATATAATAGCAATACCTAATCCATTAATAACTCTCGCATGTCTTTGTAGCCGGTATACTTACGCATACCCGGAGTAGATACTCTTTCAAGTTTTTTGATAGCGTTAACTTTGTTAACAGCATCATACTTCAAAGCAACCTTGATAGTTCCTTGAGGACCATCTTCTACAAATTTGTAGTTCAGAATGTAACCTTTGTCAAACAGAATCTTAGTAATTTCTTTTTTCAAGTTTGAAGCAGGTACTTCTACAACTCTGTGCTTAGCACTAATTGCATTTCTCAATCTTGTGAGATAATCTGCGATTGGATCTGTCATAAAAATAAATTGTTAAATTAATCAGGACTACCCTGACAATATTTAATAATAAAAAAATTTACCAGCTTGCTTTCTTAACGCCCGGGATTAAACCGTTTGATGCCATTTCACGGAACTGAATACGTGAAATACCGAACTGACGCATATATCCTTTAGGACGACCAGTCAGTTTACAACGGTTGTGCAAGCGAATAGGATTGGAATTCTTAGGCAGTGCCTGCAATTTCTGTGCAGCTTCAAAAGCTTCAGCAGGATCACCAGTATTAACAATCTTCTTCAACGCAGCACGTTTCTCAGCATATTTGGCTACCAGTTTGGCTCTTCTTACTTCACGAGCCTTCATTGATTCTTTTGCCATAATATATTAATCTTTTTTTGAGTTTTTAAACGGTAAACCAAATTCCTTCAACAAAGCATAACCTTCTTCATCTGTCGGAGCAGAAGTTACAAAGGTAATATTCATTCCGAGAATTTTAGTAATACTATCGATATTTATTTCAGGGAAAATGATTTGTTCCTGAATACCCAAAGTATAATTACCTCTTCCGTCCAACTTGCTTTCGATACCTTTGAAGTCACGGATACGTGGCAAAGCTACACGAACAAGCTTTTCAAGGAATTCATACATTCTTTCACGACGTAAAGTTACCATTACACCGATAGGCATTTTTTTACGCAACTTAAAGTTTGCGATATCTTTACGAGAAACAGTTGCAACAGCTTTCTGACCGGTAATTGCTGTCAGTTCATTGATAGCAACATCGATAATTTTCTTATCAGCTACAGCCATACCCAAACCCTGATTGATAACAATCTTCTTCAGCTTAGGAATCTGCATAGATGAAGTATACTGGACTGATTCTTCAACGCAGGAGCAATGCGCTCTGCATATTCTTTCTTAAGGCTAGCAGTATTACTCATTATTTAATCTCCTCTCCTGATTTTTTAGCATAACGAACAAATGTTCTTCCATCAGAACTTCTCTTCTACCAACACGTGTCGGTTTACCTGTCTTAGGATCAACCGGATTCAGGTTAGAGATGTGAATAGGTGCTTCCTGCTTCACAATACCACCCTGAGGATTCTTTGCATTAGGTTTAGTGCTCTTTGATACCATGTTGATACCTTCAACCAGTGCACGTCCTTCTTTAACAAGAACTTTCAACACGCGGCCAGTTTTACCCTTATCTTCACCAGAGTTTACGTAAACTGTATCGCCTTTTTTAATATGTAATTTACTCATTACTTAAATCTTTTACAAAATTAAAGTACTTCAGGTGCAAGTGAAACAACTTTCATATTTGCATTACGCAATTCTCTCGCAACCGGGCCAAAAATACGACTTCCTCTAATTTCACCTGCGTTATTCAACAATACGCAAGCATTGTCATCAAAACGAATATAAGAACCGTCAGCACGACGAATTTCTTTCTTTGTACGTACGATCAAGGCCTTAGATACTGCACCTTTTTTAATATCACTTGAGGGGATAACACTCTTTATTGAAACTACAATAACATCCCCAACAGAGGCATAACGTCTCTTTGTACCGCCTAATACGCGGATACAAAGAGCTTCTTTAGCACCACTGTTGTCACATACTGTAAGTCTGGATTCTGCTTGTATCATAATTACTTAGCTCTTTCGATAATTTCAATCAATCTCCATCTCTTAGTTTTGCTCAAAGGACGAGTTTCCATGATGCGAACAGTATCGCCAATCTGGCATTCATTCTTTTCGTCATGAGCATGGTATTTTTTCGTTTTAGAAACGAACTTACCATAAATAGGGTGTTTTTCCTTAAACTTAGCAGCAACAGTAATGGTCTTATCCATTTTATTGCTAACTACAACACCAGTTCTTTCTTTTCTTAAATTTCTAGCTTCCATGAGGACCATTATTATTTGTTAAGTTCTCTCTGACGCAATTCTGCTTTCATACGCGCAATAGTTCTGCGTAACTTCTTAATCTGTGCAGGATTTTCCAGCGGAGAGATCGAATGATTTAAAACCATTTGATTGTAATTGGCAACTTCAGTCTGAATTCTTTCTGCCAATTCGTTGGTAGCTATTTCTCTAATTTCTGCAATCTTCATATCAATTAAGCATTTTGACTTGCGTCGTAATCACGTCTAACAATAAACTTAGTTGTAACAGGAAGTTTCTGTGCAGCAAGACGCAGAGCTTCTTTTGCTACATCGAAAGATACACCTTCTACTTCGATCAAAATACGACCTGGAGTTACAGGTGCTACGAAACCTTCTGGAGAACCTTTACCTTTACCCATACGTACATCGGCTGGCTTACGAGTAATAGGTTTGTCCGGGAAGATACGAATCCAAATCTGACCCTGACGCTGCATATATCTTGTTACAGCAATACGAGCTGCCTCTATCTGACGACCTGTAATCCATTTAGTCTGAAGAGACTTGATGCCAAAAGAACCAAAAGCCAACTGATGTCCTCTTTGGGCGTTACCTTTAGCGCTACCTTTCTGCTGTCTTCTGAATTTTGTTTTTTTCGGTTGTAACATAATTCCTAAAATTCAAATCGTTAGCGATTGTTATTTTTCTTTCTGCGGAAGTTCTTTCCACCATTGTTACCGTTTCCTCCACGGTTGTTTTCTTTGCTCTGAGTGAAGTTTGGAGCCAACTCACGTTTTCCATACACTTCTCCACGGCAAATCCAAACCTTGATACCCAGCAAACCAACTTTTGTCAAAGCTTCAGCATGACAATAATCGATATCTGCACGGAAAGTATGCAATGGAGTACGTCCTTCCTTGTACATTTCTGAACGAGCCATTTCAGCACCATTCAAACGACCAGAGATCAGCACTTTGATACCTTCAGCACCCATACGCATTGTGTTGGCGATAGCCATCTTGATAGCGCGACGGTAAGCAATTTTACCTTCTACCTGACGAGCGATGTTGTTAGCCACAATCACAGCATCAAGTTCCGGTCTCTTAACTTCAAAGATATTAATCTGGATATCCTTATCGGTGATCTTCTTCAACTCTTCTTTCAGTTTGTCAACTTCCTGACCACCTTTACCAATGATAATACCCGGACGAGCAGTACATACAGTAATTGTCACCAATTTCAGAGTACGTTCAATAACGATTCTTGAAACGCTGGCTTTTGCAAGTCTGGCATTCAGATATTTACGAATTTTGCTATCTTCCAATAAAGCATCACCATAATTCTTGCCACCGTACCAATTAGAATCCCATCCTCTGATAATTCCTAAACGGTTGCTTATCGGATTAACTTTCTGTCCCATCTACTCTTAATTTTTATCATTAGTATTCTTAGAATCAACGAACAAAGTCACATGGTTTGAACGTTTACGAATTCTGTAACCTCTACCCTGTGGAGCCGGTCTCATTCTTTTCAGAGTTGCTCCTCCGTCAACAAAAATCTTAGTTACAAAAAGTTCACCATCTTCAGCTTTGCGTTCGTTTTTCTGTTCCCAGTTAGCAATAGCAGAGCGCAACAGTTTTTCCACTCTTGCAGAAGCTTCCTTAGAAGAAAACTTCAATACACCAAGTGCTCTATTAACCTCCATACCGCGAATCATATCAGCAACGAGACGCATTTTACGCGGAGAAGTAGGCACATTTTGCAATTTTGCAAAATACATGGTCTTAAGGGCTTCTTTTCTTTTTTCAGCCGATATTTTTTTTCTTGCTCCCATTATTTATTACTTTATTATTTCAATAAGTGTGTCCTGTTATTTTTTCTTGTTACCTGCATGACCACGGAAAGTACGAGTTGGTGCAAATTCACCCAACTTATGACCAACCATGTTTTCAGTAACGTAAACAGGAATAAATTTGTTTCCGTTGTGAACTGCAATTGTATGCCCTACAAAATCAGGCGAAATCATTGAAGCTCTAGCCCATGTCTTAACAACTGATTTCTTGCCGCTTTCATTCATAGCCAGCACCTTGTTTTCCAGTTTTACATTAATATATGGACCTTTTTTTAATGAACGACTCATAAATTACTCAATTAATCAGTTGTTATTATTTTCTTCTTTCAATAATATACTTAGAAGACTGTTTCTTAGGTGCTCTTGTCTTCAAGCCCTTAGCATACAAGCCTGTACGTGATCTTGGGTGACCTCCTGACTGACGTCCTTCACCACCACCCATCGGGTGATCAACAGGGTTCATAACAACACCACGGTTGTGAGGACGACGGCCCAACCAGCGAGAACGACCAGCCTTACCTGATGATTCCAATGCATGGTCTGAGTTACCTACACTACCGATAGTAGCTTTACAAGCACTCAAGATTTGTCTTACTTCACCTGAAGGCAATTTGATTACACAATATTTACCTTCACGAGATGTCAACTGAGCAAAGTTACCAGCCGATCTTACCAAAGCAGCACCCTGACCCGGACGCAATTCAATGTTGTGAATTACAGTACCCACGGGGATGTTTTCAAGAGGAAGTGCGTTACCAATCTCAGGCGCCGCATTCGCTCCAGACATCAAAGTGCTACCTACCTGCAATCCATTAGGAGCAATGATATATCTTTTTTCACCATCAGCATAAAACAACAAAGCGATACGAGCCGAACGGTTCGGATCATATTCAATTGTTTTAACGACTGCTGGAACACCGTCTTTATTTCTCTTGAAATCAATAATACGGAATTTTCTCTTGTGACCACCGCCGATATAGCGCATTGTCATCTTACCTACGTGGTTACGACCACCAGTAGAACGCTTTCCATATACAAGAGATTTTTCTGGTACCGATGCAGTAATTTCTTCAAAAGTACCAATAATTTTGTGTCTCTGCCCCGGTGTTGTGGGCTTAAATTTACGTACTGCCATCTTTTATTTAAATATTGCTATAAAAATCAATAGTATCACCTTCTTTCAATGTAACGATAGCTTTTTTATAAGCATTAGTACGTCCATTGATAAGACCTGATTTAGTATAACGGCTCTTGTTCTTTCCTGCGTAACGGATAGTATTCACATCAACAACAGTTACGTTATACAAAGCCTCGATTTCGCTCTTAATTTCTAATTTGTTAGCTTCAGGACGAACAATAAATCCAAAGCGGTTGAACTTTTCAGATATTGCCGTCATTTTTTCTGTAACCAACGGTTTAATAATCATTCCCATATTACTTCAGCCTCCTTTAATTATTTAACTAAGGTTTCCTCGATAGCTTTCAATGCGCTCTCTGTAACAACAAGAGTTTCTGCGTTCAATACTGAGTAAGTATTCAGCGCAGAAGCAATTGCAAGATTTGTACGCTCTAAGTTACGAGCAGACAAATATACGTTTTTATTTGCTTCCGGCAAAACCATAAGCAGCTTTTTACCAGCTACTTTAAGATTATTCACAACATTTACGAATTCTTTAGTCTTAGGAGCTTCAAATGTGAAGTCTTCTACTACTACGATATTGTTAGCCTGAGCCTTATATGCCAAAGCAGACTTACGAGCCAAAGTCTTTACTTTCTTATTCAATTTGAACCAATAATCACGTGGCTTTGGACCAAATACACGAGCACCACCAACCAACAATGGAGAGTTGATATCACCACGACGTGCACCACCTCCACCTTCTGACGCCTAATTTACGAGTAGAACCACTGATTTCGCTTCTTTCTTAGACTTATGAGTTCCCTGCGCTGATTAGCCATGTACTGTTTTACGTCCAGATAGAT
>ENA-OQBJ01001030-OQBJ01001030.1-human-gut-metagenome-genome-assembly--contig:-NODE-1030-length-12224-cov-6.495660_pt1 | contig 12224 bp, 10 predicted proteins | sample MGYA00242743_ERZ504545 | MGnify/ENA primary metagenome ERZ504545 (study PRJEB26092, sample SAMD00036252) | human gut metagenome | host: Homo sapiens | study: EMG produced TPA metagenomics assembly of...
GGTTGGCGAACCTACATTAATTATACCACCGGAGGTTTTTTTCTGTAAGCTGAAGCAATGCTGACTCACCTGCATAGCAGGTGGTTTATTTGTTTTCCAAAGCTCCGTTTTTCGGATCAGCGAAAAACTCCACAATGGCAAACAGGGCTTTGCCCTAACAACAAGATACCGGACTGTCTTCTTTTTCATAAGCAGCCCGGTAAATTTTGTGCTTTTCATAGAGTTGATTTCTCAGACCCTGTTTTTAATTCTCAGATGTTTCAGCTGCTGCATCTGCATAGCACCCAAATTTCCAAAAAACAATACAGTTTTCTTATGTTTGACAGACATTTACTCTTTCCTTAACAAATACAATTGTTTGTTAAAATTACAGACACAAAGAGTCAAAAAAGAGACACCGGAAATTTTCCGGCATCCCTTCATAATTTTTCATCTTATTTTTTCTTCAGCCAGTAGAATCCGTATGCCGGGATATTTACTCCTGCAGCTTCCATCTCCTGTCCGGTGATGAGGTCTTTGTACAGGCCATCTCTTTCGTTGATCCATGCAGTCTTGTCATATTCGCTGAAATTGAACAGGCCATAGATCTTGTCTCCATCGTAGTAACGGCCGATGCAGAGAATGCTGTTATCCCAGGTTTCTACTGTCCAGGTATCAGCATTGGTCATAAATGCTTTCTCTTTCTTGCGGATCTTTTCCAGTTTATCCAACTGTCCGAAGAGCTGTCCCTCTACTGTTTTCGGATCATCTGCTCTGGCAGCCAGATCCAGTGCATTGCGCCTCTGTGGATATAGCGGGAATCCTGCACTTTATCCGGGTCATTTTTATAAGAGTAATCATTGACCTGTCCGATCTCATCTCCGCTGTAAAGAACCGGGATTCCGGACTGCATGAACATATATGCATGAAGCATTACATCCATCTGGATTGCGCTCTTCATGGCAGCTTTGTCCTTCTCAAATCCGGCTTTCTCGATTCCGCACATAGAAGCTGTAGTTCCGCAGAATCTGGCATCTCCTGTTACAGGATCCTCATTATAAAGGACTCCGCGGCTGTTGCTTTCCCCTGTATAACCCTGAAAATAATCGTTCAGATATTTCTTATGGGAACGCTCCTCAATACCCTCCTGTTTCAGAGTAGCATAATCCAGACCCCAGCCAATATCATCATGGCAACGCAGATAATTCAGGAATACATAATCCTTCGGTAAACCATTGACAATATCCAGCTGTTTCTTCAGCAGACTTACATCCCTGGTGGCAACTGTATGCCAGGTTGTTGCCATAGTCGTTACGTTATAAAGCATATGGCATTCCGGTTTCTCTACTGTTCCGAAATAAGGAACTACCTTCTCCGGCTCCATAACAACCTCGCCCAGAAGAAGAATACCCGGGCAAACGATCTCACTGATCAGACGCATCATACGTACAATGGTATGTACCTGTGGCAGGTTTCTGCAGGAAGTATTCAGTTCCTTCCAGATATACGGCACTGCATCGATTCGGATAATGTCAATTCCTTTATTGGCAAGGAACAGGAAATTATACATCATCTCATTGAACACACGTGGATTTCTGTAGTTTAAATCCCACTGATACGGATAGAATGTAGTCATTACATAATGTCCGATCTCAGGCAGCCATGTGAAATTTCCAGGAGCTGTGGTCGGGAATACCTGAGGTACTGTTTTCTCATACAGAGACGGAATATATGAATTATCATAGAAGAAATAACGGCTCATATATTCACCATCTCCCTGGCGGGCTTTTTTCGCCCACTCATGATCCTCGGAAGTATGATTCATAACGAAATCCATGCACACGCTAATGCCTTTCTCATGCAGGCACTGTAAGCTCTTCCAGGTCATCCATAGTTCCCAGATTTTCCTGAACTTCCTGAAATCTGCTACTGCATATCCGCCGTCAGAACGACCTTTCGGAGTATCCAGAAACGGCATGAGATGAATGTAATTAACATTGTTCTTTTCCAGATAGTCAATCTTGCTTTCCACACCTTTCATATTTCCAGCAAAATTATCGATATAGAACATCATGCCCAGCATGTCGTTTTTCTTATACCAGTCAGGATCTGCTTCACGCTTGCTGTCCAGCTTTTTCAGGACATCTGTACGTTCTTCATAGAAGCGGTGCATCTGGCCACATAATTCTGCGAACATGGAGCTGTTTCCATAAAGTTCCATGTACAGCCAGCGCAGCTCGTCCAGTTTCTTCTCGAATCGTGTGTTATAAACTTTTTCTGCTTTTGCAGCCTTAACAACAGCTTTCTTCGTCTGTTCAACCTTTACTGTCTCTGCTTTTTCAACTGTCTTAACAGCGCTTTCCGTCTTCGCTGTTCTTTTCTTTCTTCCCTCTGATTCACTTACTTTCCTCCTCGTATCCATCTATTATCGAATCCGATAGATTCTTGCTTCATAAGGACGCAGTACATCTGTCTGCATATTTTCTTCTGTATAATTTCTGATCAGAAGCTCCAGATTCTCTGCTTTCTCAGAAACAGCATAATCAACTGTATTTCCATAGAAGTTGCAGACTACCAGAAGCTTATCTTCGCCATTATCTCTCAGATATGCGAAGATCTGGTCGTGATCCATATCCAGCATGGTGAACTTGCCATCTGTCAGAACCGGAAGCTCTTTTCTCAGCTGGATCAGTTTGCGGTAATAATTAAATATAGAATCCTCACAGTCTACCTGCTCTGCAGCATTAATCTCTATATAATTGGGATTTACCTTCATCCACGGTTTTCCGGTTGTAAATCCAGCCTGCTCTGTAGTATCCCACTGCATCGGTGTGCGGGCATTGTCACGGGTTTTCGCATAGATAGATTCCATCAGCTCTTCATGGGTATATCCCTGTGCCCTGCGCTCCTTATACATGCCGAAAAGTTCAATATCACGATATTCCTCAAGCTCATATTTCACATTGGTCATACCCAGTTCTTCCCCCTGGTAAATGTACGGAGTTCCCTGCATTCCGTGAAGAAGTGTTGCCAGCATTTTCGCAGATTCCTCTCTGTACTGACCCTCATCTCCCCATCGTGAAACGATTCTCGGAAGATCATGATTATCCCAAAACAGGCTGTTCCACCCACATCCATAGAGCTCTGTCTGCCACTTATTCCACACTTCCTTGAACTTATGGAATGGAAGAGGAGCCAGATCCCATTTCTCCTTGCCCTCCTGCTGATCCAGACAGATATGTTCGAACTGGAACACCATGGAAAGTTCACTGCCGTCCGGATTGCTGTAAAGTTTGGCGATCTCCGGAGTAGCACTCCAGGTTTCACCTACAGAAATCAGATTATCTCTCACAAATGTATGTGCCGTCATTTCTTTTATGTATTCATGAAGCTTCGGACCATTGGATGTGATCTTCTCATCCGGCACTTTTCCCACCAGATCGATAACATCCAGACGGAAACCGCCTACCCCTTTATCGATCCAGAAATTAATGATATCCCACAGCTCCTGTCTCAGCTTCGGATTCTCCCAGTTCAGATCCGGCTGTTTCACAGAAAACTGATGGAAATAATATTGTTCTAATTCCGGTACCCACTCCCATGCAGAACCGCCGAAAGCAGCTTTCATATCATTGGGAAGTACTCCCTCTTTTCCATCACGCCATACATAGTAATCATGATAAGGATTTTCCCTGCTCTTTTTCGCTTCTATAAACCATTTATGTTCATCGGAAGAATGATTCAGTACTAAATCCATTACAATATAAATGCCATGTTCCCTGGCTTTCCCGATAAGTTCTTCCATATCTGCCATGGTTCCGAACATGGGATCCACATCACAATAATCAGAAATATCATACCCATTATCATCCTGAGGAGAACGGTACACCGGGCAGAGCCAGATACAGTCTATCCCCAGTTTCTCCAGATAAGGCAGCCTCTTAATAATCCCCTGGAAATCTCCAAATCCATCTCCATTGGTGTCCTGAAAACTTCTTGGATATATCTGATAAATTACGGCACTTTTCCACCAGTCTTTTTTTAACATATCAACTCTCCTGTAACATCTGCTGTATCGGTTATTGTCAGTTTTATTTCTTCAGTTCATATCCGGTAACATCCATCTCTACTTTTCCATCTGCAAAGAAAGAAATGCCATCTGCTTCAATATCTGTATAGATCGTAGCTGTCAGTACATGCTCTCCGTCATTGACAAAAATCTCTGCGCTGTAACGGTCCAGGATCAGGCGGAGTTTGATTTCTCCGTTCCGGCTGTTCACCTTGCTTCTTCTCTGATGAATGATCGCTCTTCTGGAACCGGAGAATTTACGGTCGATCTTCAGCACAGATTCATAGGGACGGAAACTTACTGCCGTATGATACTGCTCATTCTGGGCAAAACGTACTGCAAATTTCTTATAAATATCCTCTGTATCTCCCGGACGAAGTGTAAGTTCCAAATCTACACATCTTCCGGATACACCATCCAGTTTCAGATCATTTTCAAATATTACATTCTTATACTCTACTTTATCTGTACGGAGATTCTCGATCTCCCTCACCGGCTTCTGGATCAGACGGTCGTCTTTAATCGAAAGTTCTCGCGGAATACTCATCTGTCCGAACCATTTGCCCTTCGGAATACGATTGTTGCTGCAGGTATCCCAGTTCTGCATCCAGCCGATCATGATCCTTCTTCCGTCCGGTGCTTCCACAGTCTGCATTGCATAGAAATCAATTCCATAATCTACAGCCTGATCACTCTCAGGAATAAATGTTTTCGTAGTCTCATCGAATTTACCGATCAGACAAAGTGTTCCATCTCCGTTGTGATATTCAAAATCTTTCGGAAGCATATCCTGAGGGCTTACCAGCACAACGTCCTTTCCATCCAGGGAAAAGAAATCCGGGCATTCCCACATTTTTCCGAAGTTTCCGTCATTGGACAGCATGACGGATTCAAATTTCCAGTTATATCCATCCTCACTTCTGTACAGCAGAATACGTCCGCCTGTTCCATCTGCCCTGTCATTCACAGTTACGCAGCGGTAAGAACCATCCTCACATTTCCACATCTTCGGATCACGGAAATCAAACGGGCTGCTGTTCTCCGGCATGTCCTCTACTGTAAGAATCGGGTTTCTCGGATCTTTTTCATAATCCATTCCATCACCTGTAGCAAGACACTGGGTCTGGATATCACGGACACCGCCATCCGGCTGAGCTTCTTTGCGCACCCCAGTGTACATAAAGAGCTGCTTACCGTCCGGGAGCTCTATGGCACTTCCGGAAAAACATCCAACATAATCGTACGGCATGTCCGGTGCAATAGCTGAAGGCAGGTACTCCCAATGAAGGAGATCATCGCTTACCACATGCCCCCAGTGCATAGGTCCCCACTGACTGTCATATGGATAATACTGATAATACAGATGGAATTTATCTTTATAATAGGAAAAACCATTGGGATCATTCATCCAGCCCACTCTTGGAGATAAATGAAATTCCGGTCTCTCCTGGTCTGTAATGTTCTGTGCCATCGCCTCTTCATATCTTCTGGCATCGCGTAATGTCTGACTTGTCATAATCTATCTCCTTAATATCAGGCGAAAATTCCTCTTTTCGCCATTTCCTCAATATAGTAGTTAAGGGGTCCCAAAACATAAATTGCCTTTGGACCCCATGTAACTTTATTTATCAGCCTTTTACAGCTCCGGAAGTAACACCTTCCACAATATATCTCTGCAGGAACAGATATAATACCAGGATTGGAAGCATAGCCAGAAGGAGGGCGGCCATTACCAGTCCCAGGTCTGTAGAATATGTACCATAGAATGCCTGTGTGGCGATCGGAAGTGTATACAGCTCTTTACGTGCAAGCACAAGACTTGGAAGAAGGTAGTCATTCCAGAATGCCATGGCATCAATAATTGCTACAGTTGCGATGGTTGGTTTCAGAAGCGGAAATACGATTTTCCAGTATGTCTGCCATCTGTTGCATCCATCAATATATGCGGCTTCTTCCAGTTCCAGCGGAATACTTGTATGAATAGCTCCGTGGAACATGAAAGTTGCCATAGAAAGAGAGAAACCAACATGCATGAAGATCAGTGTCACACGACTGTTCAGAATACCGAAGATACCACCGTAAAGAGATACAAGCGGAATCATCAGAACCTGGAAAGGAATAACCATGGAAGCGATCATTGCAGAAAACAGAAGTCCACATGCTTTCCATTTGTTACGCACAATTACAAATGCAGTCATTGCTGCAAGCACGATCGTCAAAATTGTGGAGGTAGTTGTGATGATCAGCGAGTTCGTAAAGGAAGTCGCGAAGTTCATTTTCTTCATTGCATCTGTGAAGTTGGTAAGGATAAATCCATGAGATCCAACCAGTGCCAGAGGATCTGCTGTAATGTCACCTTTGGTCTTAAAGGCATTGATAATAACCATGATAAACGGGAAGATAAACGCCAGGAATAAGATGACCAGCACTGCTATTGTAATAAAATGGCTTATTTTCTTTTTCTGAGCTGCTTTTTTATTTTCATCCATTATGCTGCCACCTCTCCTTTCTTACCAATATAAACCTGAGTAACACCTACGATCGCGCAGACAATGAACAGAACAAGGCTTCTGCCTGTCCAACACCGTAGTTCTTATAAGAGAATGCCTGATTGTATACGTGCATGGCTGCCATTACGGAGGAGTTGAACGGCTCGCCCTTTGTTAAGGAAAGGTTCACATCGTATACCATGAAGCATCTTGTGATTGTAAGGAACAGACACTGTACGAAAGAAGATCTCATAAGCGGGATCGTTACGTTGATCGTTGCCTGAGTCTTTGTACATCCATCAATCTGTGCAGCTTCCATAAGGCTCTTGGATACGCTCATGAATCCGGCTACATAGATCAGCATCATGTATCCGGCGTACTGCCATACAGATACGATGATCAGGCAGGCCATTGCACCATTGGTGGTTGCCAGCCAGGAAGTTGAAAGTGCTCCGATAGATAAAGATTTGCCAAGTGCTACGAAAGCACGGTTAAATACGAATTTCCATACATAACCAAGTACAATACCACCGATCAGGTTCGGAATGAAGAAACCTGCACGGAAGAAGTTCTGACCTTTAATACCACTGGTCAGAAGATATGCCAGGAAAAATGCTACTACATTTACCAGAATTACAGCGATAACGGAGTAAACAAGTGTACGGCCAAGTGCCTGCCAGTATGCTGCATCCTGAAATGTAGATATATAGTTTGCAAGCCCTACGAAAGGCTTTTCTTTTGAGACACCGTCCCAGCTCGTGAATGTAAGATATAATCCATAAATAAATGGAACAATCACTACCGCACAGAACAGAACTGTGGAAACACCGGCAAACATCAAGTACTGTTTTACTTTATACTTCATCGTGTTTCTTTCCATATTAACGATCCCCTTTCCCTTTTATTATCCCCGTTTCTCCCTTTTAAGGGAAAGAGGCTGCACGCCGCATGACACTGGCGTGCAGCCTCCCGGGGTGGCATATGCCTTTTATTCTTAGTGCTCTACAGGAGCTGTGTTTTTCCAGTAATCTTCAATCTCAGATGCGAATTCTGCACGGTCGATCTGTCCTGCAAGGTATTTCTGGCAGATAGCACCACACACGGAAATACTGTCATCTGGCATGTAGTTATAGTTACCGATCAACTGGCCGGCATCTGCATATTCTTTTACAGATTTTCCAAGCGGATCAGCTACTTCCAGTTTATTATTGGAGAATGCCGGGATCAGTGCACAGTCATTTACGATGAAGGACTGTCCTTCTTCAGAATCAGCAAGCCATGTAAGGAAGTCTTTTGCTGCCTGACGCTGTTCATCGCTTGTTGCATCAGAGGAGTCGATCATGAAGAATTTGGAACCGCCGCCTACAAGTTTCTCGTTGGAACCGTCATCTGTGTTCTGTGGTACAGGCATCATACCCATGTTTTCGGAGTAGTCATATGCATTAATCACTGACCAGTCCCAGTTACCGCCGAACATGAATGCGATCTGTCCTTCTGCAAGCATCATTTCTGTTGTCTCACGCTCCGCAGCGATTGCAGAATCTTTTGCGTAGTTGTTCTCCATCATTACATCGAAGAAGTCCATAAGGGAATTGAATTTCTCGTTGTTGATCAGGTCTGCTTTTCCTTCGTGAAGTTCGCTGATGAATTCTTCTACATCTGGCTGCTCTTCATATACCTGTGTAAGGAAGTGAGCCGCCAGTGACCAGTCTTCTTTCATGATTCCGGTAGGTGTTTCCATTCCTCCTTTTTTCAGAGTTTCAAGGAGTTCTTTAAATGCATCTAATGTTTTGTAATCTTCCGGATTAAATTTCTCACCAGTGATAGCTTCAATGGCATCTGCATTGTAGATAAGTCCACGAGCCTCTACACATGTCGGAAAACCATTGATCTGGTCATCAATTCCAATTGCATAATCTGTTTCTTTTACCCAGTCCTGATCACTTAAGTCGATTGCGTGATCTTTCGCGAGGGAGTAGATATCTTTCGCATCTACCATGGCCAGTGTGTATGGGTCGTTTGCAGAATATTTAGTAGCCAGGTGAGCTGCTACTGTATCACTGGAATAGTAAACTTCTACGCCAACACCTGTTTCTTCAGAATATTCAGCAGCTTTTTCTTCGAATTGGCTCTGAACTTCCATCTTGGAGTTGAAGATTGTGATGTTTACGTCATCCGCCGCCATAGCCGGTACGGATACAGTTGCCATTGTTGCTGCAGTTGCCATTGCAAGTGCCATTGAAATACGTTTTTTCATTTTCTTTTTTCCTCCTGCTTTTTTAGCTTGTCTTTACGTCCCCGACGTATTTTCTTGATAGTGTTATTCTATCATTATGATTTGTATATGTCAATCGGTTGTCATATATTTTTTGCGTTCCGAAGGCATTTTGTTATAATAGCACTATTTTTATCGTCTGTTTTTGTGCATTTTTACATTCAGTTTTTGTTTTTTCACTGGATTATCACATATTTGAGTTGGTTTTCTATAAACTTCGCTTATTTTTATAGTAACCGTATGTTATATTCATTTCAAATACATCCCACATTTCTGAATGACCGATTATGATGTTATCCTGTCTGCTTGAAGAGATGCAAAGCACTTCGGTGGTATCATTGGAGTTTCATTTTATGCAATAAAAAAGCAGGTATCTTTCTCGATACCTGCCAATTATTTATTATATTATGTCCAACGGATATTCACAATGCATAGCTTATCAGGTTGTTCCACGTTCCACCAGCGTAACCGGAAATACTGTCTTGGTTGGAACTACCTTACCTGCGTCGATCTGTACGATTGCCGAGATTGCCTGCTCCGCCATCTGTTCTACGGGCTGATGAATGGTAGTCAGTCCGGGACTGGTAAACTGTGCAATGTTCACATCATCGAATCCTACAATCTTCAGTCTGCCCGGGACTTCGATATTCAGATCATAACAGGCCTGCAGTACATAGGCACCAATCACATCTGAGCTGGCGAAAACACCATCCACATCTGGATGCTCGATCAGTTTCTCCCTGACAAATTCGTAATATTCCATAGAATCAAACATCTGCTTCTCTGTCACGATGACAACATTCTCTGTCTTCGTCTTCGCACAGGTGTCACGAAACGCCACTTCACGGAAATCTGCCGGCATACGGACGTCTTCACCTGCACTCATTCCGCCGATATACATCAGTTTATGACATTCTTTATCAATCAGATGCTGAGTTGCCATTGTTCCACCCTGATAGTTATCACATTCTATACTCAAAGTACCTTCATCCATAGATCGTTCCAGTGTGATCAGGGGGAAATCCAGTCCTCTGAACTTCTCAGTTTCGAAGCTTCCGCTACAAAGCACTACGCCGGCCACTCTGCCGCTTTTACACATCTCGATACACTGTTCTTCCCGTTTTTCTTTATTTCTGGAAACAAACAGCATGATACGATATCCCTGTTTCGCAGCTTCCCGTTCCAGTCTGCTCAGAACTTTGGCGAAATAAGGATGTTCAATTTGCGGCAGAATCACACCGATGATATTATTCTTCTGCTTCGACAGGGATCTGGCCATCTCGTTCGGCTGATAATCCAGTTCTTTCATTACCCGATATACTTTTTCCCGTGTCTTATCGCTGATATATCCTCTATTATTCAAAACTCTGGAAACAGTCCCTACTGTCAGTCCCGATGCCTTCGCCACGTCCTTGAGTGTTGCCATATGTGTATCTCCTTCGTTGCTCTTTACTGCATGATTACTGTATTCATGATATCCGGTGATCCGGCTTATTCACTATGTTTCATAGTTCAATTTTATTCTATCACCCGTAAATGCAGTATGTCAACCAATAACTATGTTGTATTTTCCGTCCCTAAAATGAATTTTTAAATTCCACTGTCCGCCCCCTATCTTAATCAACAGACCGAGCTTCAGAAGCTGTTGCAGTTGTCTGTGGTTTTCTTCGGATACCGCATTGAATCGCATCCATCTGGCAGGCTTTTGCACATTTTCCACAGTGAATGCATTTATCTTTATCCACGCTGTACCGGAATACGGAAACAGAATTAAAGGCCGAATAAAAGGCCCCAAGCGGACAGATATATCTGCAAAATGGACGATAAATAATGATAGCAAGAATAATCGTAATGATCAGAATTCCATTCTTCCATATATAAAGTCATCCCACCGCACTGCGCATGGATTTATTCAACAGGACCAGAGGAATGCCGCCTTCCAGTGTGCCTGCAGGACAGATCAGTTTGCAGAAATACGGAGCACCCTGACCCATGATATCTACTACGAACATGGGGAGCAGGATAACGAATACGAGAAAGATCACGTATTTCAGTCTGCGGAGCAGTTTGTCCCCTTTAAATGTGCGGATTTTATTTGGGAAAGGAATCTTATTCAGCAGATCCTGGATCAGACCGAAAGGGCATAAGAAACCGCAGACCAGTCGTCCAAGCAGGGCACCGATGAAAATAAGGAATCCGATCACATAGTATGCCATTTTGAAATTCCAGCTTCCTACTACTGCCTGAATAGAGCCGATAGGACAGGCGCCCACTGCACCCGGGCAGGAATAGCAGTTCAGGCCGGGGACACAGGTTATGTTTTACAAGCTTTCGTTTTCTGTTCTTTTCGATCACTTCCCGGACTTTATCCATCCCTTCGATCACAAACATCTGTGCATTTCCCTGCTCGTACTTTGTCCCATAATCATTCTCCTGCAAAAAAGAATTATATTTTTCAAAAAGCTGGTCGATAGAGTCCAGAAGTCCTGCCAGATGGTAATTGATGCTTCCGCGCCATACAAAAGTATAACGGTTCGCATTTGCCTCTATCTTTGTACCGTCAATAAAAAGTTCTTTTAATGTGACCAGCCCTTCTTTCTGCAGCCGCCGCATCAACTGGTAATTCAGGTCATCCAGGACATCAGATGTCAGCTTCCTGTTTTTAAAGTCATAAAAAACATCACGTTTCAGTTTTTGTCCGCGCGTCAGCCAGATAAAAGCAAGGTCTCTTTCACACAGATCAACAATACGGTCAACAGAACGTATTCCCCGCATATTTGCATAGGTAACTACAGCATACATCATAATTGGATTGTACCCGGTTCTTCCCTTATCTGAACAATTGGCTAACAAGCCAGAAAAACCTAATTCCTCCATCACTTTTTTCAGGGTATAGACTGGATCGTCGTCAGGTAAACTCAATTCGAAGAAACTAAAGTTAATTTTCTGTTGCCCAAACTCAAAAAATCGTTATAATAATTAGTTGTTAGCATAGTTACATTATAACATGTAACGGAGAGAAAGATGGTTGTCGTTAGCCATCTTTTTTTCTTTTTCAGATAAATTCAGGGAGGGTATGACTCGTTGTGAGTCATATCCTCCCTGCTTTAGAACTATCTATTTCCCGACAGACAATCATGAGAAAATCTCACCACAATAAATGAAAACTGGATACTAGCTATACGTTATGTAGTGGTATACTTAAGGTGCCGAATAAGATCGGAAGGGGATTGGTGCTTACAAGCCCGTCCGACAGACTGATTTTCAGCTCCTTAGGTGTACCACTTTTTGTTTCCATCGGGTTTTGATGAGGACGCAGGACAGCCAACAATTAAGCAAGGAGCTGCATCGGCTTATGCGAAGGAGGTTTGCTTTATGGAAGTATTGTATAAGCGGTGTTGTGGGATTGACA
>ENA-OQBJ01001031-OQBJ01001031.1-human-gut-metagenome-genome-assembly--contig:-NODE-1031-length-12221-cov-2.680503_pt1 | contig 12221 bp, 15 predicted proteins | sample MGYA00242743_ERZ504545 | MGnify/ENA primary metagenome ERZ504545 (study PRJEB26092, sample SAMD00036252) | human gut metagenome | host: Homo sapiens | study: EMG produced TPA metagenomics assembly of...
ATTCTTACTTAACACAATCGGAGGAATCATCGGTATCCATATCCTCATCCGGAGCTTTCGCTGCCGATAGGACTTTCTTTCTACACTTTCCGTAATTTGTCCTATCTTTTTGATATTTATTTAAGTAAGGTCAGTGCGCAGCGAAATTTCCTGACCTTTGCCGTATACAGCACAATGTTTCCTTATACCTCTGCCGGACCAATCGTACGATATACGGATATAGAGACGCAGCTGAAGCAGCGCACCATCAATATCTCCAAATTCGGTATCGGTGCAGAGCTTTTTGTCAAAGGTCTTGCAAAGAAAGTTCTTCTGGCAGATAATCTCTCGGTTTTATACAGCAGTATCTGTGGTCATCCACAGATGTCTGTATTTACTTCATGGCTTGGCATTCTGGCTTATACAATGCAGCTTTATTTTGACTTCAGCGGCTATTCGGATATGGCCATCGGTCTGGGAAAAATGCTGGGATTTGATTTTAATAAGAACTTTGATTATCCCTATATTTCCACCAGTGTTTCTGAATTCTGGAGACGCTGGCATATTTCTCTTGGAAGCTGGTTCAGAGATTATATTTATATCCCGCTTGGCGGTAATCGGGTCTCCACTCTGAAACATATCCGAAATATCCTTGTGGTATGGGCACTTACCGGTCTATGGCATGGTGCAAGCTGGAATTTCGTACTATGGGGTGTTTATTACGGACTCTTCCTTTTACTCGAAAAATTTGTACTTCAGAAATATCTGAAAAAAATACCATCCTGGCTTTGCACTGTATACACTATGCTTGTAGTCATGATCGGATGGGTATTCTTCAGCCAGACAGACTTTGGTGCCCTTGGCCATTACCTTGGAACTATGTTTGGGATCGGAGCTTCCGGTTTCATAGACAAAACTGCACTTTACTACCTCAAGACAGGATTTATCCTTCTTCTGATCAGTATTCTTATGTGCCGTCCTGCTCCTTACCAATACTTTAAGCGTCTGGTCAGACGCAGACCTGTTGCTGCAGTGATCATAAATCTTATTTTATTTGCATTATCGATTGCCTATATGGTTTATAACTCTTACACACCATTTTTATATGCAAAATTTTAGAAGGTAAACAATATGAAAAAATCATTAAGAAATTATCGTTTATTTTTCCACAGAATGGGACTTTTAATTTTTATTTATCCCCTTGATCGTACTCATTCTGAGCATTGTGCTTCCTGACAGAGGGTTTTCTGAAAAAGAAAACCGCGTACTTTCTTCCTGCCTCATTTAAACGGCAGTCAGATTGCTTCCGGCGGATTTGAAAAACAATTTGAAACCTATGAAAATGATCAGTTTCCACTTCGAGATCTGTGGATTACCCTGAAAGCCGGAACTGACCGTCTGATGGGCAAAGTAGAATCTAATGGCGTATACGTTGGAAAATCCGGATATCTTATGGAAGAATTTAAAGCGCCTGATCAGACACAGTATGACGCCACTGTAAAAGCAATGACTGACTTGCGCAAAAACATTCTGATCTGAAACAATATGCACTGATTGCCCCAAATTCTGTGAATATCCTGAGCGACAGGCTTCCTGCTTTTGCCCCTGTCCAGGATCAGAATTCCTGGCTTGACAGCCTCTCTGCCTCCCTGACCGATGCAGGTGTGACCTTTATTGATGTTCGCAGCACTTTTAAAGATCACAAAATGGAAGACCTCTATTATCACACTGATCATCACTGGACTACCCAGGGTGCTTATTATGCCTATCTTAAGGCAGCCAAAGATATGGGAATTGATACTTCAGCAGACACTTATGACAAAGCACCTGTCACCCGTTCTTTTCAGGGAACACTGTCTGCCAAAAGCGGTTTCCGCTCCGGCGAAAAAGATGAGATCGATGTATTTCTCCCCACCGGAGATCAGGCACTCTCTTCTGTAGTTAATTATGTAGACGAACAGAAAAAAAGTGCCAGCTTCTATGATACTGAGAAACTTGAGACAAGAGATAAATATGCATTATTCTTTGGTGGAAACCACGCTCAGATAAAGATCAGTACTCCTACTGAAACAGATAATACACTGCTTGTGCTTAAGGATTCATACGCAAACAGCTTCATCCCATTTCTTGCTCAGCATTACCGAAAGATCATAATGATTGATCCCCGTTATTACTTTGGAGATCTGGAGCAGTTAATGCAGGTTGAAAATGTTCAGGAAATTCTGTACCTGTATAATGCTAATACCTTCTTCACAGACACTTCTCTGGAGCTTGCCCTGACAACTGCTGAACAGGATTCTTCTGATACATCTGATATCAGATAATATTATATCAAAAAATCCCCACCGAAATCTCAATGCCGAGGAAACATTGACTTTCGGTGGAGATTTTTCACACATTCACACACATTTTATAACACACACTTTTCACACACTTTTTAATAATAGGTCAGGTATAACGACTGATTTAAAACAATAATACTGTGTCTTTCATTCCCCGTTCCCAGTTTATCTGTTTTTTATATCAGCTGTACCTTAATGTGTATTATATCAGCATTTACGCCCTCTTTTCATTTTATGCAAATTCAGCAATTTATTCTGCAAAAGTGTCCTTTGAGTCTCCAAAATGATTTACAAAATAATCATAGTACGTATCCAGTATTTCTTTCCGCCCACGAACACGTATAGGCACAAGTGTTCCATCTTCCATAATAAAATCGTCCTCTACATCCTTAATATAATCCATATTCACCAGATAACTCTGATGGCAGCGCAGAAAACGTTTCTCGTTAATTCTCTTCTCAATTTCTCCCAGCTTGTCCACTGTTATAATTTCGGAACCATCTGACAGATGCAGGGTGACATTATGTTTATCGCTGTCAATATACATGATATCATCTGTACATGGATAACGGTACTGTCTTCTGTTTTTGATCGCAACACGCCTTTTCATATCCGTTTTAAGAATCCTGTTCAGAAGTTTCATCAGTTTCTCTTCTGAAAATGATTTCAACAAATATCCGGAAGCCTGTACTTCATAACTCTCTATGGCATAATCCGGTGAGGCGGTAAGAAAAATGATCGGCACCTTACACTGTATCTGTCTCAATTTTCTTGCAGTTTCCATTCCATTAAGTTTCTTCATACAAATATCCAGAAAAAGCAAATCCATAGCAATGTATCCTTCTTCCACGTCGGCTATAAGCGTCTCTCCTGAATCATATTCTACAATTGAAACCTCTTCATTTATTTCTTCAAAATACTGACACAATATTTCTTTTAAAAGAAGTCTTTCAATCTCAACATCATCACAAACGACGATCGTTTTCATGTAATTTCCCCTTTCCGTATCAATATAAAAAGCAGTTTCCAAAATCCTGTCAGTCGCAAAGTTCTGGCATTTATCTGTAAACAGCACAATTTCTATTAATTATATATGCTTAATCCTACGTATTCAAGTACTTTTTTTATTTATTTTACTTTTTTATAACAATCATTGTTGTTTACTTTTTTTGTGTTATACTTATATGGTAGCTTCACTTATGACAGCACTTTGGTAAAACAATCATATACTGAACTGTTACTCTATTTAACCGAATCAGGTAAGTCCCCTGCGGAGCAGTTATTCGGTGTAAAGCTGCGTAGCAAAGCGGATGATTTTATCCGCTTGACACAGAAAGAAGGAATTATATGCGTCAGGAAAAATTTAAAATGGAACGTCAAGGATTAATAAATGTGGGAGATGAAATAGAAATTTCCGAATATCAATCTTTTATGAATTACAGTTATATCATTGAACCGGCTGTGGCAATGTCCGGCTGTTATCCAAATGCAGAACGCATCAGATCCAGAAAAGGAATCGTAAAAAATATTGAACATACACCGCGAGGTTTTATAGTGACTGCAGAATTTGATGAATAGTTACATATATTTTTCAAACACACTTCAGAAAGGAAATTATCATGAACAATAAAATAATAATCCGTACCGCTTCTGCTGCAGATGCGCCGGCACTGCTTAAAATTTACAGACCATATGTAGAAAATACAGCCATCACCTTTGAATATGATGTTCCCTCCACAGAAGAATTTGCTTCCCGAATTGAACACACTCTGAAAAAATACCCTTACCTTGTAGCTGAGGAAAAAGGAGCTTTGCTTGGATATGCATATGCAGGTCCTTTCCATGAAAGACCTGCATATGACTGGGCTGTGGAAACATCTATTTATGTTGATCAGTCTCTTAAACACAGAGGGATAGGCCGCAGGCTTCATGATGCCCTTGAAACCGCTTTACGTGAACAGGGTATCTTGAATATGAATGCCTGCATTGCCTATCCTCCAAAGGAAGATGAACATCTTGACAAAAACAGTGTGGAATTTCACACTCATATGGGATATCGTCTTGTAGGTGAGTTCCATAAATGCGGTTACAAATTCAACCACTGGTATAATATGGTCTGGATGGAGAAGCTGATCGGTGAACATCTGACAGTTCAGGAGCCACCGAAATTCCCTCTCCTGTAGCCTGTTATTTCTGTGACTTCCAGAAATTATCAGAATCAATCCTGTGTCACTATCGCAAGTGTCAGTATACATTAACACAAAAAAACCTTAGAAGATATTTCTAAGGTTTTCCAAACTGTCCACCTTATATCCACCCTAATTTTCATGTTGCTTTCATGCCATATCAGGTATTTTACTGTGCCAAATCTATGCCACTTAGCACCCCTATGGGCATATTATATACATTTTAGTATCTTTCGTCTACAATTATTTTACTACAACTACAATATTATATGGAGGTTTATCGTGAATTATCAATTAGAGTTAAAACAAATTGTGGATTTTCCACGCTGCCAGATTTACCGGGAATTTATACAAACCCTTATGAAAGACAGAAACATCCGTACCAACGGAGGTTCCTGTCTTTTTTATTTTCTCATTTTATGTTCTTATGCAAATTACAGCTCCTCTTATCGGAACATCGAACACCTTACTTACAAAGTTGTTCCTGGCGAATGGATCTGTTCTCTTAAAGAACTACAGATTCACTTCCGCCAAAAATTCCAGCATCAGGTCATATCCATACTGGATACCCTGGTTGAGCAAAACCTTCTAACCTACTCACTGCACGAAAAAAATAAGATTATCCAATACAAGATCAAAGACTGGCCAAAAGATAATACTGCCCTTTCCTATAATTACCCATGCAAAAAAGACATCGGGTTTTTCTTTTTTCCAATCGCAGATGTTCATAAACTAATCGGACTGGGAAAATGTTCAGAAATGGATGCTCTTTTGGATCTTTGGATTCATGCAGTCTACAATGATCCATCTGTGCAAGGCTCTGATGCCGGTCCGGTAGTATATTTTCGCAATCAGACTGGAAATCCCTTGTTCAGTTATCAGGAACTTGCCAGACGTTGGAAACAGTCGAAATCTTCTGTGTCCCGTCTGCTAAAAAAACTTGAAGATACCGACATGATCACACTGATTTCCTATTCCGGGAAACATGGCAGCATGGTATATCTGCGTAATTATCTGTCCGTTATGTTTAATATCAGTGATGTCATGATTGATAAGGAGGAAATTGCCATGAAAATGCAACTGCCAATACATATACCGAAGACACCTTGCCTGTTAAAAACAATTCTGAATGCGTTTCAGAATCTATTACTGACGAACAAATCATCGTTTCACAGGAAGGCTCCTGCGTTCCAGAATCACACATCAAAGCCATTGTTCGCAAAGTCGCTGAAATACTGGAAATACAAGGCATTTCTTGTTGTAGATGCCCCAAAACAAAGTATATATTATCTCCTTTATCAGCCTGCAAAGATAGTATATATCTATATTCACTACGTATTATCTGCCCTGGGGGAAAGCAGCCTATCAGTTGAGTTAAAACTAAAACCGGAAAATCCCGCCGTCACCAACGTCCCAGGCATACTCCGCCTCTGCAGCATACCTTACCTGCCTTCGCTGAAATCCCAGAAGTTCTGTTGAAAGGAGGGGTTGTATAATGGCAAAGAAAAATCACCACCCTGTTTCTGCTGAAGTAGAAAATAATCCGTTGTACCATGATACCTATAAGCTTCTCCGTTGTTACCGGGATTCTACTTATAGCCTGATGGTTGCTGTCCGGCAGGTAGAAATTCAGTTCCAACTGGAATACAACACCAGTATAGACGAATTTCTGGATTCCATCTATGCTGCAGGAGCAGATCTGGGAGACAGCCAGATTGAAGAATGGGCAAAAAGCATTGCCCGCAGCAATAAAATGATAAAGCTGCTTCTCTCTTCTGTGGATCTGCTCCGGAAAAATCATAAGCATGGGGAAGAATATTACTGGATATTATATTACGCCTTTCTGTCTCCCCATGAACTGAAAAACACAGAGGAAATCCTGGAAGAGTTGGAAAAGCATGTTCCCAGTATCTCCTACCGGACGTACTACCGAAGAAGGCAGGCTGCTATTAACGCTCTTAGCAGCATACTATGGGGATTTTCTGCAAAGGGGACACTGGAAACTTTAAATAAATTTTTCCCAAAATAAAATCGACATTTTCCATATAGCACTCATTCTCTATATTAAAATGAGTGCCTATAAAAATTTGATTTTCCCAATTGTACTTTTACAGTAGTTAGTTATAAGTTTCCAAATACCACTTCTTGTTCTGTTTATATTTATTTGCTATAATATGATAGCGGAAAACTAATAATTTCTTTTACAAAATGGGGAGATTTCTCTAATCTTACCTATTATCTCAAATGACTAACGGAGTGAAAGAATTAGATATGACTAAGGAATTTAAAAGTGTGAAAGAACAATTTAAAGCAATGTACAATGCATTGAAAAAATGGCCATTCATGATGGGGATAACCATTCTTATGTTTGTACTTCTGATTTCGTCAGAATACTTGGCTGATAATGAGCTTATACTTTTTTTACAAATAATAGGGTTTGCTATAAGTTTCGCATTCATAGTAATGATTTTAATCCTTGATAAACACGGAAAACAATATTTGAAGAAAATGAGTTTTTTTGCCAGCTTATGGTTTGCATCCTGTCTAGCTCTTGCAGATTTCAATCAACCCACTCTTAAATTAATCATCCAATTATATACTGCCTTTCTTTTCATTTTTGATGCTTGTATTATTCCCGATTTTCTCTCAAGCATTGATCCAAAAAGTCAAAAAAGAGAAAAAGATTTTGATGATATGGAAAAAAAAAGTATCAATGCTTGAAAAGAAAATAGAGGTAATTGAAAAAAAATTAAATAGTACTGATGAAGAACTGATAAAAAATAAATAACCTTTATAGCAGGTAGTTCCCCCCGTACTCTCTTTCCGATGAGACTCAAAGTTCAAAACTACTCTTCTAAAAAAGGGCAGTCTTAACACTGCCCTTTTCCAGAAAAACTCAAACTAACAGTCATCCTTTAATATTTTTCATCCTTTTTACTATACGCTTCACACTCTCTTTTAATTTTTGCTTCCTTGGAATCCAACTACTCTTCATTTCTTGAGTTTTCACTACTTCCTCTTCGATAATATTATCTGATTCTTGTACAATATATTTACGAACACAAGCTTCATAATAATCTGCTATTTCCTCTAATCCTTTTTGTCTTATGTGATATGTCGAACATCCAAGTCCCGTTGTCTTCCAATATTCTGGATTTATATGTTCCATAATATAGTCCACTGTACTTTTTTCTTTTAATTCCAACACATCCAAAACGTAAAGATGACTAACCTGTAAACACTCTCCCTTTCCTGGAAAAACTCGAAAATCCTTGAACTTTATCCACCAATTTTTCAAAGCTTACAATTGTTATTTGATCCCCATAGTGAAAATATTGTATTGCCGTTTCTAGTGTTTCTATCGTTGTATCGGAATCACCAAATTCTTTTGTTGCTTTACAATCCAATATTTTGCCTATCCATAAGCTATAATCAAAATAACCTCCATGAATTGTATTATATGGATGACTTTTTGTTATCTTAGCATAAATAGTTCCTTTTTTTTCATTTTCCACTAATGATCCCAGGGTATTTTTCCTCATTTCTTCCTGCATTTTATTCCTCCTTTTTATACTTTTGCAAGAGAAAATCCATTCCACAATTCTGCATATTACTTAATCTTCAAAAAAGCTTCTTTTGCTTTCTTATATCGTTCAAATTTCTTGTCCCAATTCGACTTATTCTTCGCTTTCTCTAATACCTCCAAAAGATATAATCGTCAAAAAAAATAATATCCTTATCCGTATAGCACCTCTTGCAGTAGTGTCTGAATAATTTAGTCACCGCATCCAAGCATCTTTCGTCATCATATTCTGGTGGGAATTGCTCTATTGCCCGTTCTAAATCATCACAAAAACTTAACATATCTTGCGGTGGTTCAACATCCACAAGTTCATCTTCAATATAAATAGGTACAGGAGTCGTATCTATTCCATTTTTTTCAATTTATAATTGAAATAAGATTGCAAACTCTCTGCACAAACATATTCATATTTATAACGGCACACTTCTTGATAAGCTGAAAGAAGTTCATCAACAATTGGGTGTTCTCTACTTTTAAGATACTTCATGCTATAGTCCTTTGTGTGTTCCGCTAATTTTCGGTAATTTTCATTCGTAATTGGATTATTTTCCAATAAACGTCGTATCGGACACAACACGGAGGCTCTTAGATTATTTCTGTTTCCCCTAGAGAAATAAATTGCTGATATTCCCCACGAAATAAGACCAGATAATACCACAGAAATGACTGTAAAAATATTTGTATTTATGTTATCTGGGTTGAAAATCCATTTTATATATTCACACATAAACTCTCTTCTTCCTCATTTTTGTTTCTATCAATTTTTATAAATTAACGTAAAACAGCCTTACTTGCCTTTAAGTATATATTCAAACATCTGAGATATTGTAATAGCTTAGCGTAATCACACACTTTGAATAAATCATTTACAGATGTCTCTTACTATTTTATCAATTCATTCTATCATATAAGCAAATAAATCGGAAGATAAAACCGAAGAATCACAGAAGAACCTAACTCATGAAATTAATAATTGTATGTCCCAAAATTGGCACACTTTTACGATTGAAGGGTAATTTTACCCATGTTACAATAAGTATTGCTTATAGTATTCCTATTTTTACCAGCACCTTTATCGGTGCTTTTTTTGTACCCGTAAACCTTTCGCTGACAGTAGCCAATACTTACACAGTACGTACAGCGTACTTCCCCTAAAATAAAACGTATTCTGTGCGTACAGTGTAAGTAAAACTTCCTATTATATAATGAAGGGAGATTACCATGAAAACAAGAAATGAAATCTATCAAGGGGAAGGTGCCCAACTGCTCCGGTTCATTACAACTTACCATTCGTTGCAATATGAACAGATCTTACGGCTCTTTTCCAAAAACAGAGAGTCTATCAAGTCTCTGATCACCAGTCTGGTAAAACAAAAACGCATTATCTATGATAAGGAGAACGGGCTTCTCTGCGACAGCCAGGAATCTGCAAACACTCCTGATTATGGGATGATTGCATCTTTTTGGGTGCTTTTGGACTTCAAAAACGCCATTGTGTACCATACTGACGGTGAATTTCCTGTGAAACTGAACTTTTTCTCTAAAGATGAGTGGTATGAAGTCCTCTATGTCCCCCAGGAACAGGAATATCTTATCAATCATGTCATGGAAAGCCAGACAAAAAGCGATGCGAAACGGCTGGTTGTATTAGAATCGGAAGAACAGGCTTCAAAAATCCATATCACAGGTGTGATTGCCTTTTGCCTTGTAGACTCCTCTACCGGATCTGTTGTGAAACTTATCTTGGACGTAATTCTCATATCCCTGTAGTACGCCTAAAACCACAAGGAAGTGTCAAACGCTGCCCGTTATTAAAAAATCAAAAATGTTTGGTACACGATGTAAAACCCGCAGTCTGTGCTATGTTTCCGATTGGCCGGTACCTTGCCCTTCCCTCCGATGGTATTTTTCCGGAAAATCCGGAAGAATTGTCTGTTGGATACGTCTTTAATGATCCGGAGTGTGGAGATGGATCAGAAACACATACCGTTCGGGAATGGTTTCATAAATTTAACATTCCACTAAAAGATGACTATTTCTTTGCATGGACGAAAACGAAAGCAACACTTAGCAAACATCTACGCTTTCTAGAAGGACGTCTATCTGAAAAGACCATGGTTTCAATATGGAATGCTACATTGATAACTCTGTACCTAACTATAGTTACGAGAAGATTTCTAAACACAAATTTCAGAAAAACTCAGATATGCTCCTATCCTTAATTGAAAAACTGAGAACTGCTGAACGCTCCTATGCCTAAGAAAATATAAACATCTAGAAATACTTCGAGCCGTCCAAATTGGACGGCTCTTTTCATGTCATTATGACACTCTTTACATTTCTACTGTTTCTTCATACAACAATTTATTCAACACATATTTTCGTATATCACCTTTCTTTCTTAATTCTTTCAATTAAGCTATTTCTTTCCATTTTTATGTAAGAATATATTAGGGATTATCACACACAAAAAAGACATAATACATATAATACATAAAAGTCCTTCAAATGGATATTGAAAAACAAAATATTCTATGTTTTGTTTTAAAATATAAACTACTATTCCCATAACTATACTTCCTATAATCAATAATAGCCCAAGAACACCTCCTACGTATATTATCCCCTCATATATAAGCATTTTCCTAAGCATACCTTGTGTCATGCCGATACTCCACATAATGGAAAACTCACGCTGCCTAATAATTATATTTGTAGATGTAGTACTGAAATAATTTAGCAGTCCCATAAATATTAAAATGCCACTAATAGTATACATGATTATCTGACTTGTTCTAATATACAAAGACTGTTTTGCAATTTCATCACTATTACACTTTATCACATACAAAAGTTGATTTTCGTTGCCTGTAGTAGATTGAAACTTGAGATTTGCCTCTTGAACCCATGCTTTTAATTTCTGTTTACAAATAGCCTCTTTATTTGCTTTTACATTAATCTGTACTTCCAAGTTTCTAACTGTTAAAACATCCTTTAATTTGCTGAAAGTTTTATCTGAAACAATCAGATAAACTTTATCATTTCCTCTCCATGATAAATCCAAAGTTGGACAATCTGACTGTGAAATGTTTATATATCCACAATTTCTAAGTTTAACTGTGGACATTTCCTGCATTGCTGTTCCAACTGGCACCAAATCATACAGTTCTATTATTTTTCCAATACATTCCGTTTCTATATCTTCGTATGTTTGTGGTATTAAATTTTCATGTAATATTAACACGCCACCTTTCTCGTTAAATGTTTTTTGATCAACTGGTATATTATTCTCCTCTACATATTTCACTAATTTTTTCATACTTTTATCGTCTAATGTTTGCATTACAGGTAATGAATCATGCTCTACAATTTTTAAGCTATCTGTTTCTGCTGCATTTTTTTATAATAGGCAAAAAACCTTTGTACTATTTTCAGATTCTCAGTATAAGAAGTAAGCGTATTTTTGATATCCACGATATTATCATCTGTTATTAATTCCACCTCATCTTTTCCATTTTCCACTAAATACGTTACAGTATCCATTGGCACTTCAATAGTAAAATCTGGATTCTTCTGTAATCTATTCATTTGATTTGTCCCCTTGGTGACCACAATCCCTAATAGCCCTATTTCACAACCAAATGCCAAAAATATTATAATGAACATAAATTTTTTCTTATAACGTAATATGTTACGAAAAGCCATTCCAAAAATAATTCCAGTTCTTTTTATAATGAACATTTTCCCAATTGATAATCTGATTGTTGTTCTCCCACTACTTCCTCATATTTTGCAGCCTCTATAGGAGTAATCATAGTCAATTTATATACTGCCAAAAGAGTTGCCCCAAATAGAGTTATAGCAACTAAAACAAGGACCACGATATATGCACTTAAATTAAATAATTTTAATTGACTATTTGCTTTATACTCCCCTAAATAAAGATTTTTAACCACATTGTTTAAAACACAATATTGTAGAACTATGCTGATTATTACACCACATAAGCAACTTTTCAAATAAATATCCCCTATTTGCATACATACTAATTTTTTTATCTGTCTATTAGTTGCACCTATTGTACGCAATAATCCATACTGTTTAATATCACTTCCCAGTGATATATATACA
>ENA-OQBJ01001032-OQBJ01001032.1-human-gut-metagenome-genome-assembly--contig:-NODE-1032-length-12207-cov-1.378311_pt1 | contig 12207 bp, 14 predicted proteins | sample MGYA00242743_ERZ504545 | MGnify/ENA primary metagenome ERZ504545 (study PRJEB26092, sample SAMD00036252) | human gut metagenome | host: Homo sapiens | study: EMG produced TPA metagenomics assembly of...
CTTTGCAACACTGTGCAATTGCATGCTCTCTTCCGCCGCCACCTACGATTAATACTTTCATTTTATTCCCTCCTGCTGCTTTTACGATATAGGTTTCATGCATCAAAACGAACTGCAAGTTTCCCTACAGTTCGTATTCTTACTATATAATATGAGTTCTTCCATCCTCTACTTTTACTTTTCCATTTGCGATCAAGTCAATTGCTTTCGGAAGTATCTTCCACTCTGCCTGCTCCATGACACGTCTCTGCAATACTTCCGGTGTATCTCCTTCTTCAACTTCCACTGCCTTCTGTAAAATAATCGGACCGGTGTCTGTTCCTTCATCTACAAAATGAACCGTCGCGCCCACAACTTTGACTCCTCTTGCGAGTGCTGCCTCATGAACTTCAATCCATAATAGCCTGTTCCGCAAAATGACGGAATGAAGAGACGGATGGATATTAATTGATGCGATTGCGGTATTTGCAATCATTTCTGGCGGAATCACTACAAGGAATCCTGCCAGCACAATCAGATCTGGATTCAGTTCATCCATCTTCTCCAGAAATTTCTGATTGAATGTTGCTCTGTCGGCATAATCTTTCGGGGAAATGCAGCAATTTGCAATTCCGTGTTTCTTTGCTCTCTCAAGTGCATACGCATTTTTTATTATTGCTGATTACGTCCACAATCTTTGTGTTGGTGATTGTACCATTTTCTACAGCATCAATAATTGCCTGAAGATTCGTTCCGCCACCAGATACAAGAATGACTACATTTAACATAATGTAACTCCCTTTTCTCCAGCCTCAATGTGACCGATTACATATGGTTTGTCTCCTGTTGCTTTAATTGCTTCCATAGTCTTATCTACATCAGCCGGATCAACTGCAACAATCATTCCGATACCCATGTTATATGTATTATACATCGCATGCTCATCAACATTTCCTTCTTTTGCAAGTTTTGTGAAAATTGGCGGGATTGGATAGCTGTCTTTTTTAACAACCGCTTTCACTCCATCAATCAGCATTCTTGGTACATTTTCATAGAAACCGCCACCTGTGATATGGCTGCATGCTTTTACAGTCACACCTGCATTTTTAATGCTCTTTAATGCTTTCACATAAATTCTGGTCGGAGCAAGAAGTGCCTCACCAAGTGTTGTTCCAAGATCATCATAATATGTGTCCAGAGACTCTTTTGTCATGTCAAATACTTTTCTTACAAGAGAAAATCCATTGCTGTGCACTCCTGTAGATGCCATACCGATCAGAACATCTCCGTCTTTTAAATTCTCACCTGTGATCATATCCTTCTTATCACATACACCAACTGCAAATCCTGCAAGATCATACTCATCCTCCGGCATCAGTCCGGATGTTCCGCAGTCTCGCCACCGATCAGTGCTGCTTCTGACTGGATACAGCCTTCTGCCACACCACTTACAATAGAAGCAATTTTCTCTGGGTAATTCTTTCCACATGCAATATAATCCAGGAAGAATAATGGTTCTCCACCTGCACAAGCGATATCATTTACACACATTGCAACTGCATCAATTCCGATAGTATCATGCTTGTCCATGATCATAGCCAGTTTTACTTTTGTTCCACATCCGTCTGTTCCTGAAAGAAGAACCGGCTCTTCCATTTCTTTAATCTTTGCAAGAGAAAATGCACCGGAAAATCCACCAAGACCGCCAAGTACTTCTTCGCGCATAGTTTTCTTTACATGCTCTTTCATAAGTTCTACTGATTTTGTAACCAGCCTCGATATCCACACCTGCATTCTTATAATCCATAACTCGTCTCCTTATGTACGTTTATTGTATTTTTATTTACTGATCTTTTTACTTAGATGCCAGATATGCCTCATATCCAACTTCATCTAATTTTGCTGCTTTTGCTTTCACTGCCTCTTTCTGTCCGGTTGTATAATCTTTTAACTTCTGAAGTAATGCGTCATCGGAAGCTGCAAGGATCTTTGCCGCAAGAATCGCTGCATTCTTTGCTCCGTCAATTGCTACTGTTGCTACCGGAACTCCCGGTGGCATCTGCATAATGGAAAAGACTGCGTCCATTCCGTCCAGATTCTTTCCCGAAAGCGGAACCCCGATAACCGGAAGGGCAAACAATGCTGCACACATTCCCGGAAGCTGCTGCCATTCCAGCTCCCGCGATCATAACTTTCATTCCGCGTCCTTCTGCACTGCGTGTCCACTCGATCAGTTCATCCGGCTCACGGTGTGCGGAGATGATTGTCATCTCATAATCAATTCCTAATTCTTCCAGCATGACTGCTGCTTTGCTCATGACCTTAAGGTCTGAGTCACTTCCCATTATAATTCCTACTCTTGGCATAGCATTCACCCTTTCTTATAAGTTCAACAAATAAATCATACCCTATTTATTAGAATTTTTCAATGGTTCATTTAAAATCTCTGTACCTGGAAGCACAAATATTCCGTCACGGATAATTTCTATCTCTTTTCCATCCGCGCATTCTACGGTAATACTCTTCAATTCTTCATAAGGAATCGTAATATCTGTATGACAATGGAAATATGCTGCTGAGACGTCTTCTTTTCTCTGAATGGATACCGAATTATCTCTTGCCACAATTTCTTTGCCATTTGGATTGTAAACTTTTATATCCTCTGCCCAGCTATAGCATGTGTCACCAACTGCAAAATGCGGTCCCATTTTCTCGGCGATCAAAATTGGCATCTTATCGGCAATATTGTATTTCTTCGCTGCTACATACGCAGTCGTGTTCGTACCGATTGCAAATTCGCCAAGCGGCAATGTCGGGTGACGATAAAGAACATTATCTAAAAAGTATTCTTTATTCTCCAGTTCATGTTCAAAGTTCTTGCAGCTGTAATCTGCCACCATTCCATTTGAAAACGTTACTTCCAGATCTTTGTATAATAGTTCATTCAGGTAAACCTGACTTACATGAAGAACCCCGTTCGTTCCTTCCAGAACCGGTGATGTAAAAACTTCTCCCACTGGGATGTTAACATCTGCCACGCAGTTTTCAAAAATCGTCTCCTTCTTTGGATCTTTCAATTTATAAAGCTGCACCCGAAGATCTGTATGGTTACCGTTGTTTCCAAGAATGTGCACACTTGTTCCCTGATCTAATGCATCAATAATGGTCTGTTGAACCTTCTCATAAACTTTTGCATCTAATGTATTGATCTTGATAATCTCATCAAAAATCTCTTCGTACTGATCTCCAATCTCCGGAACAGGATACGCTACGATTGTGAAACTTCTCTCGTCTCCCGGAATATAGCTATTTACAATCTGACTGGATTTACTGTCATATTCAAGCGAGATTTCCTTCTGCTTATCATTAAGTTTTACCGCCTCTGATTTTGACACTGGTGTAAATGGCTCCTCACCAAATGTCTCCATGCATGCCGGACCTGCATGACGTCTTGCCAGGTCTTTATACTGTTCGTAAGTTGTCCGCATGACTTCCAGCTTCCGTTCCATGAACTGACGATCTAAGATCAGTGCCTGATCGTCCTTGTGGTCATACTCGTACTGCTTATTTGCAATACCTCCGTAATATCCGATTTTCAAATGTTGCCTCTTTGTAAGGACACTGACACCGGCACGGTAAATCGTCGGCTTTAGTCCCATTTTCCGAAAATTCTCAATAGCAATCCGAATCACCCGCTCGAACCCAAGCGTATAGCGAATATTGACTGTTGCTTTCTTTGACAGATTCTTGCCTGTATTTACAAATCCAATCCGGTAACCTTCTGTATACACATCTGCCATTTTCTGTATTGTCTCAAGTGGCAGCTCATTCAGGTGCATGGCAGTGCGCTTCTCGTTTTCACTGACATACTTCTCCGTAATATAGAGAGTAACGCATATCATTAAAATCACTGTTCATAATCAGATCCGCAGCAAAATTATCTTCCGGGTCAATCTGTTCTTTGATGCGGTCTGCCAAAAATACGTCACAATAATCGCTGGCATACCAATAAATCTCTGTCTCACATGCTCATATTCCGGCTCGTTTTCTTTCCTCAAACTGATTATAAACTTCAATGAATAATTCAAACAAAATATCTAGATATTCTGTTTTCTTTTCAAATGCATATGGAATCACACCACGAAGTTCTGTATATAGAAAACTCAAAAGCCGGCCGTATTCTATGCCGAATTTTTCTGTTGCAAATGCCGGATTGGCATAACTTGTCTTATAATGCTCTCCAAGCACGTCGTCATACAAATGTGTATTCCAACACTCTAATTCTTCAATTGAAAACTTATAATACTCACCATTTTCAATTTTTTCTTTTAATTTATCAACTAAAAGTGCAAAATCAGCCAGTGTCCGGAAATAATCCCGGTATTTTTCACTGACTGTATTTTCACCCTTTATATTCTCAATTCTCTCGATTGCTAATTCATATCTCATCTCTGTCATCTACACAAGCCCCCTGATAAATATTGCTGCAACTCCTGCAAGAACCAATCCATTTACCCCGATTCCGACTTTGCAGGTTATGTATTTCTTATCTCGTTCATTCAGACCCCGAAGTCCGAGCCTGAATCCATAAACTGCCAGTGCAAGCAGTGCAAAACAAAGAAATCCTACGATTATATTTACATTTCCCTTCATCAGAAATGACACAAGAATCATCACAATTAAAATCACTGCACAAAGCACAGCCATCATGCAGGATTGGATTCCCTTTTTCGCATGTTTCAAAGTCTTCTGGCCATATTTTGTATTTACACGTCTACTTCGTTTTTTCTTATCTTTTCCGAACATGTCTCCTCCTTATTGCTACACAGATCACAAATATAATATGACCTGCAACTCCTCCGATCGTGTTAAGTAGAATATCATCTACGTCGAAACTTCCGACTTTCGTAAGAAGCTGAAATGTTTCTACACACAAGCTTAATCCAAAGCTCCAGAACAGTGTAGCAAAACAGCTACGATATTTGCTTGCCATAGGTAAAAAAAACCCGAATGGTAATAAATATAATTACATTTCCAAACAGGTTCGTGAACATGGCAAAAAATCCCAACTGATGCCGGTACTGCCAAAATCTCTTGATTTCTTTGAACAGGACGAGATTATAATGGTATTCCTGCATCTCGCCCGTTCTGCCATACCAGTCGGAAAATATAAGAAAATATATCAGGAACCCGATGTAAAGGACAAATAATACTTTCCCAAGTCCTCTGAGTGCCTTTCTTTTTCTGGAATTCAAAAATATTGCTTCCTTTCCGTCCAGTCAAATGTCTTATCCTCTGATCTTATCAGATTTTAAAACGTAAGTCCTTTTTTGTCTTTTAATAACTTTGCTCCGCTGACAATGGAGATAATTCCTGCAGCCACGCCTGTGACCATCACAATGATCCGATTGTGATTCCGGCCGCACCTGCAAGGCTCATTGTCTTATATGCCTTCTCGTTCATATAGCTTCTCCTTATTTTGCACCGTACTGCTCATAGTATGCGTCGATTGCTGCCTTCAATGTATCGTCGATGACAACTTTTCCCTGACACTCTTTGTTATACAGATGCTCTACTACATCTGCCATACTTACAATTGCTGCTGTTTCAAATCCATACAGGTCTTTGATCTCATCAAGGGCACATTTTTCTCCGCCTTTTCCAACTTCCATACGGTTCAAAGATACCATAAGTCCTACAATTGTAACATCAGCAGCTCCCTTTACCTTCGGAACAGTCTCTTCCATAGATTTTCCGGAAGTTGTTACGTCCTCGATCATAATCACACGGTCACCATCTTTTAACTTGCTTCCAAGAAAGCTTCCCTTATCTGCACCGTGATCTTTCTCTTCCTTACGATCAGAACAATAACGAACCTCTTTTCCATATAATTCACTGTAAGCGATTGCTGTTACAACTCCAAGCGGTATTCCCTTGTATGCAGGTCCGAACAGTACATCAAAGTCATCTCCATATGTCTCATGAATTGCTTTTGCATAATACTCTCCAAGCTTCTTAAGCTGTGAACCAGTCACATATGCTCCCGCATTCATGAAGAATGGGGACTTTCTTCCACTCTTTAATGTGAATTCTCCAAATTTGAGCACATCGCTCTCTACCATAAAGTCAATAAATTCCTGTTTGTAAGCTTCCATTGTTATTCTTCCTCCATATTCTACAGGTGCATATACCTGATACGTTCTTTTTCAGGAAACTGCCTTATATTATTACAAATATACTGCAACCGGCAGTTTTCCTTTACTTCTCTTTATCTTACCATAACACCAAAACATTTTCAATTTGTAACTGAAACTCACATTGATGAACTCACATAACAACATATTCGCATTACCAACCTCTCTCCGTTTCCTACTAGAAACATCTTCGCAGATTCTACTGGCATTCAATAACACTCCTTTGTTTTCAAAAAGCAGCAAAAAATTATAGAATATATGTTTGTTTTATGTTATGATGATTATATCAATTTTAAATATTATATTTTTTTAACATAAATAGCAACTGAATGCCAGAATTAAACAAAGTAAGAATATTACACACAGAAACGCATAAACTATTAATACCACTAGAAAAAAATACTGTTTGACATCACAGGATATCAATGGTATAGTATCTATAGTGGTTGTGCTACGTAGCTTGCGAGGCGCGTGGCCGGTGGAGTTCCATGCGTGGGCTCCACTTTTTTTATGCCTGTTCAGAAAGGAAACACCATATGCTTAAGACATTTTTCACATATGAACAACAATTAAATAAGCTTCAGCAGGAAAAAGGTCTTATTGTTCCTGATATTGCAACAGCTACTGAGACTTTAGAACATCTCAGCTACTACTCTCTTATTGGTGGATATAAACAGCTATTCAAGCACACACCATCACAGAAATACAAGTATGGAGTAACATTTGATGAATTAGTTGCTTTTTACTATTTTGATGAAGAACTTCGTTCTCTCTTTCTAAAATATATCCTGCATGTTGAAAGACACATCAAATCTCTGCTCTCATATTACTTTTGCGAAAAATATGGTGAACAAGATACTGAATATCTTGATATTCACAACTACGCATTGACCAAAAGGAATTATTCCAATGTTAACCGACTGGTCAACTCCATGAAAAAGGTAATTGCGCTGCCAAGCAGGTATACATATATTGCACATCATGCCAATACTTACGGAAATGTACCTCTATGGGTTGCTATGAATGCATTTACATTTGGACAAGTATCTAAAATGTACCAATACATCACCAATGATGTACAATATAAAATCAGCCAGAAATTTGATAATGTTACTGAACGTGAATTACATCAGTTTATTAACGTACTTGCACGTTGTAGAAATGTATGCGCTCATGGAGAACGCCTCTTTTCCTTTAAAATTAATGAGACAATACCAGACACTCTCTTACATAAAAAAACTAAAAATACAAGTTGTCAATAATCATTATGTATGTGGTAAGCAGGATTTATTCGCAGTCGTAATTGCTTTACGCTACTTGATAAGCAATGATGAATTCAAACACTTCAAAGCTACTCTTTCAAAACTTATAAAATCTGTACTTAAACAGTGTCCTCATCTTACTAAGGAACAACTTCTTGATAATATGGGTTTTCCTGCTAACTGGGAGAAAATCAGTCGATACAGGAAAATATAATTTAACCTATGCTTATACCAACAGTTCATTGACTTATAAATTGAATGATGATATTGTACATACAGTTGTGCTACAGAAACTTGCGATGTCCGTAGCCGGTGGAGTTCCATGCGTGGGCTCCACTTTTTATTTTCCCAACAATACCTACCGCTCGTGTCAATAATTTGCATTATATCATGTACACTAATACTTTTTCAATCTCACTATAAACTTAAAAATTCATTTTAGATTTATTTGAGTTTTCAATTTGTAACTGAAACTCACATTGACAACTTACTTTTCTAAATGCTATACTCTCAGACAGGGAATGAGGTTCTCCCTCAATTACGATTGAAACCGCCAAATGGCTGATGACTTCTGTGATTTACACAGAGTTACCAGCTTTTTATTATAATTATGAATTGACATTTCCTAATTTCAATTATAAAGAACTCCGGCAAGATGTGCACTGCGGCGTACAATGATGATGTTGCAAGCAACCACCGCAGGCGCTAGAATGTGCCAAGGCACATTCTTTATTCTTATCAAAAAAAGGAGTTTACAATGACAAAGGAAAAACAAGAACATTTGATTTTACAGATTAAATATGCATTCCTCGCATTAATTGTAGGTATATGTGTAGGAATTGTTGACACTATATTCGGTCGTGGACTACTGGCAATTTCTGCCTTTCGCACTGCCCATTATCAATATCTGCTTCCATTCCTTCCACTGGCAGGACTTCTGATCATCTGGTTATATCAGCATTTCAGTAGTTTGAGCCTGAAGGCATGTCACTGATTTTTGAAACAGGACAGAAAAAAAGAGAAGAAATTCCACTGGCGCTTGTTCCATTAGTTATGATCTGCACATGGATCACACATCTTTTTGGCGGCAGTGCCGGTCGCGAAGGTGTTGCCGTACAGATTGGTGCTACGATTTCACACGAAGCAGGACGCAGACTTCATATAAAAGAAAAAACACCGGTCATGCTCATCACCGGTATGGCAGCAGGATTCGGCGGCTTATTCCAAACCCCGCTGGCGGCTGTATTTTTTGCTATGGAAGTGATTGTTGCCGGATATATGGAGTATGACGCACTTCTCCCGGCTCTGATTGCAGCATATACTGCCTCTACGACCTCACATATGCTTGGGCTTGAAAAATTTGCAGTAAATATTACGGAAAACTGGAACATTTCCGGCAGCAGAGATGTTTTAATCTTGATTATTCTTGGAGTAGTTTTCGGTCTTACAGGAAGATTCTTTTCTGCTCTTTTACAGAAAGCCAAGAAATTGTTCGGCGAAAAGATTTCCAATCCCTTTATCCGGATCGCTACCCTGGCAGTTCCGCTTGCAATCCTCCTTTTGCAATCCACAGCGGACGCTATACCGGACTGGGAACCAATCTGATTTCCGCTTCATTTGCCGGAGAAACGATCTACGGATATGACTGGATTTTAAAATTACTTTTTACGATTTTCACACTGGCAATTGGTTTCCAGGGCGGTGAAGTCACACCTTTATTTTCCATCGGTGCTTCCCTCGGAATTATCCTCGGATCATTTCTTGGTATTCCACCTGTAATCTGTGCCGCCCTGGGGTATGCCGCAGTTTTCGGAAGTGCAACCAATACCCTGTTTGCCCCGATTCTGATTGGCCTTGAGGTCTTCGGCAGTCAGAACATCATTCCTTTGGTGCTGGTATGCATCATTGCCTATCTGGTCAACGGAAATCGTTCTATTTACGGGGCACAGCAGAAAGCATTATGCCGGTTTGAGGAATAAAGGCATACATATCCGTGATAAATTCAAAAAAGAACCGTCCTGACCATTTTAGATAATGGTCAAGATAACAATCAGGATATTGATTAAACTCTTTGAAAACAAAAATGGTACAAACCTTCAACTTTCCAGAAATGTAATGCTTGAAAGGATTGTACCATTTTTTATATTTTATATCCCATCATTTGATATCTGATGTAATTAACATCATCCACAAATCTCGCTTGTGTCCGACTTCAATCTACTCCACAATGCCAACCATGTCAGCCACGTTCTCAAAGCCGTTTTTCTTCATATAAGCTTCGATTCCGTCAATGACTTCCATAGTCACTGCAGGATTATGGAAGTTTGCTGTTCCGACAGATACTGCGCTCGCTCCTGCTAAAATAAACTCAATTGCATCTTCTGCACTTGCGATTCCGCCCATTCCGATGATTGGAATATTGACTGCATGTGCTGCCTGATATACCATGCGCACAGCCACCGGTTTCACGATTGGACCTGACACTCCTCCTGTCTTATTTGCCAGCGCAAATGTCTTGCGGTTGATGTCAATCTTCATACCTGTCAATGTATTAATTAAAGAAATTGCATCTGCTCCACCCGCTTCTGCCGCTTTTGCTATCTCAGTAATATCTGTTACGTTCGGTGTCAGCTTCATAATGATCGGCTGTTTTGCGATTTTCTTAATATCTGCGGTAAGTTTCTCTACATTCTTTGCATCCTGCCCAAATGCCAGAAATCCGGCGTTAACATTTGGACATGAAATATTGATTTCCATCATGTCGATCGGCTCATCTGCCAGACGTTCTACAACTCTGAAATACTCTTCCGGTGCATGACCGCATACATTTACAATAATCTTCGTGTCATACTTCTGAAGATAAGGAATATCTCTTTCGCAAAACAGATCAATTCCAGGATTCTGAAGTCCGATTGCATTCATCATACCGCCGTAAACTTCTGCCACACGCGGGGTCGGATTACCAGCCCATGGCACATCAGCTACACCTTTTGTCGTGATAGCTCCCAGTTTATTCAGATCCACAAATTCAGAAAATTCTTCTCCGGAACCAAATGTTCCAGATGCTACTGTAACCGGGTTCTTCCATTCTACTCCGGCGATGTTTACATTCATATTCATTAGATTTCCACCTCCGTAGCAAGGAATACCGGACCATCTTTACAGATTCGCTTGTTGCACACATTGCTGTGGGCATCTTTCTCTTTTGTCTTGCACACACAGCCAAGACAGGCACCAATTCCACATGCCATACGCTCTTCCAGAGATATATAGCATACAATCTTATGTTCCTCGGCATACTGCTTGATCGCACGAAGCATAGGAGTCGGTCCACAGGCATAGATCATATCTGCTTCCAGTCCATTTTCACGGATTGCGTCCATAACATTTCCCGTTGTTCCGACACTTCCATTCTCTGTGGAATGTAATAACTCACCGTTCTGCTCGAACTCTTCCTTTAAAAATGTCTGTGCATCACGATAGCCTACGACAATCTGTTTTTTCTCACATTTCATCTGCTTTGCAAGTTCCAGAATCGGTGGTACACCAATTCCTCCACCCATAAGAAATACTTTCTTTCCTTCAGCCGCTTCAAACGGAAATCCATTTCCAAGAGGTCCGATGATCGGGATTGCATCTCCTGTTTTTAACTTTGAAAATTCTTCTGTTCCTGTATTCTCTCCAGTCACTCTGTATACAACACGAAGGCGACTGTCTTCTTTGTTAATCTCACAGATACTGATCGGACGAGGCAATAACTTTGTTGCATCCTTTGTATACATAGAAATAAACTGTCCAGGTCTGGCGCTCTGCGCTGCCTCTGTATGAATCCACATACTGAAAATCCCATCAGCGATCTGCTCCTGAGAAACAACCATTGCCTGTTCTTTTTTCTTATCCGCCATCTTATCTTGCCTCCAATGCGCCTCTAATATCAGCAACCATGTCCTCTACTGCTGCTCTGGATGCATCTGCAAATGCTTCTTCACCATAGTTTGCGTATTTTTCCTGCTTGTATGCCGCAATGATTCCACGAGAAGAGTTTACGATTGCTCCAAGTCCATCTTCATTAAAGAAATGTACCAGGTCTTTTCCTTTTCCTCCCTGCGCACCATATCCCGGCACAAGGATGTAAGATTTCGGCATCACTTTACGAAGTACTTTTCCCATCTCCGGATAAGTAGCTCCGACAACTGCTCCAATGTAGCTGTACTCGTCACCCATGCAGTCTTCTCCCACTGTGCAACTTTTTCACCGACCAGCTCATAGAGCGGACGTCCGTCGATCATCTGATCCTGGAACTCTCCACTTGACGGGTTAGAAGTCTTAACAAGGATAAAAAGACCTTTCTTTTCCTCTTTGCATACATCTATAAACGGATTCACACCATCAGATCCAAGATATGGATTGACTGGTCACAAAGTCCTCATCAAATGGTGCGTTAAGTCTTGCTTCCTACCTGCACCTTACCAATATGTCCAACCGCATAAGCAGAAGAGGTTGATCCGATATCTCCACGTTTGATATCTCCGATTACAACCAATCCTTTTGATTTACAGTAATCTACTGTTTTCTTAAATGCAACAAGTCCCGGAATACCGAACTGCTCATACATAGCAATCTGAGGTTTCACAGCTGGAATCAGATCATAAGTCTTGTCCACAATTTTCTTATTGAACTGCCATATACCTCTGCGGCTCCCTCAAGTGTCTCACCAAACTCAGCAAACGCCTTCTTCTGGATATGCTCCGGAATATATTTTAACATTGGAT
>ENA-OQBJ01001034-OQBJ01001034.1-human-gut-metagenome-genome-assembly--contig:-NODE-1034-length-12197-cov-1.180613_pt1 | contig 12197 bp, 12 predicted proteins | sample MGYA00242743_ERZ504545 | MGnify/ENA primary metagenome ERZ504545 (study PRJEB26092, sample SAMD00036252) | human gut metagenome | host: Homo sapiens | study: EMG produced TPA metagenomics assembly of...
GAAAATCTGAGCCGCTGGTCCAAAGATAGCTGTGTGGCTTGTGACAAGACGCTAGCACCAATATTGGCATCTTTTGGTAGGCCTGCCACTTGGAGTGGGAAATGATTGCCCAAAAAGGCTAGTCCCAAATACAAAGCACCAAAGAGAAGCGTCACTACAAAACCAACGACCCAAATAGTAGAAATATACTCTTTTTTAGATTTAAAGCCTAATTGGTTGAGGGTGACTACTGCCACTACACTGAAGGCCACAGAAGCCAAGGCATCCAAGGTGTTATAGCCTTCCAAGAATCCCTTACCAAATGCAGAAGCCTGATAGGCCTGACTAGCAGCCTGAGGACTGTGACCACCGTATTTAAGTGCTCCAGCCACAATAACCATAACAATCATAATAGCAAAGACAGGTGTTAAAATACGTCCAATACTATCTAGAATTTTAGATGGGTTCATGGCAATCCAAAGTGCTAGAGCAAAGTAGATTACGGTAAAGACAAAGAGCCAAAGGCTAGTATGCCCACTGCCAATCAAAGGTGAGAAGCCAATCGAAAAGGCTGCTGCTGCCGTTCTAGGAATGGCAAAGAAAGGACCAATGGACAGGTAAAGAACTGCCAAATAGACTAGGGCAAACTTAGGCGAGATTTTTTGTGAAATCTCATGAATGTATCCCTTAGGATTTAGGGTCCCGATAACCAGCGTTAAGATGGCAATACCTACACCTGATAGGACAAACCCTGCAATCGCAGGCCAAAAATGATCTCCAGATTCAAAGCCTAGCTGAGGGGGAAAGGTCAGATTTCCCGCTCCAAAGAACATACCAAACAACAATAAAGCTGTAAGGCTTCCCTTTTTTAACATAAGTTTCTCCAATCTAAAACAAACAAGATCTTATGCCCCAAATAGACACAACTTGTTTATTATAATTTTAGTTCAACTTATTTAGTATGACATGATTAGTTTGGAACTTCAAGCTATTGAAACGTATTAGGAAAGATTTTTAAAATTTCAAATATTCTGTCTGATTGGATGAAAAAACTAGACAAGATTCTTATCCCGTCTAGTTTAACTACTTAAATTATGGATGACTAACAATCAGTTCAAGATTTCCCTGGATTTGCCAAGCTTGGACATCGCTAGGTAGAATAAAGTGACTTCCTTTGGCGATGTCATAATCTTGACCGTCTACTTTAAGGCTTCCTTGGCCATCAAGCACACTAAACAAACTGTAATCAGCAGTCTTTTCAAAATCAGCCTTACCTGAAATTTCCCATTTGTAAACAGCGAAGAAATCACTTGCTACTAAGAGCGTTGATTTGAGATATCTACTTTTGTTGTGACTGGTCGACTGTTGGCTGGCTCACCATGGTAAGCACGTCGATAGATTTTTCAAGATGGAGTTCACGCAGGTTACCTTGATCATCTTTACGGTCAAAATCATAAACACGGTAGGTCGTATCACTAGATTGTTGCGTTTCAAGAACCATGATACCTGCACCAATAGCATGCATGGTACCACTTGGCACATAGAAGAAATCACCTGCTTTAACTGGAACCTTAGTCAAAAGATTTTCCCAATCCTTACTTTCAATTTGCTGACGCAATTCTTCTTTTGATTTAGCATTATGACCATAAATGATTTCTGCACCTGGCTCTGCAGCAATGATATACCAACACTCTGTTTTACCAAGTTCACCTTCATGTTCAAGTCCATAAGCATCATCTGGATGGACTTGCACACTGAGCCAATCATTGGCATCCAAAATCTTAGTCAAAAGTGGGAAGACAGGTTCCTTGCGATTGCCGAACAATTCACGATGCTCTGCATAAAGAACATCTAAAGTTTGACCGGCATAACGACCATTCTTAATAGTAGAAACACCATTTGGGTGAGCAGAAATAGCCCAGTACTCTCCGACATGGTCGCTTGGAATGTCGTAGCCAAAGACATCACGCAAATGCGTACCACCCCAGATTTTTTCTTGCATAACAGATTGTAAAAATAATGGTTCAGACATAATTACTCCTTTTTCTAGGAACGAGAGGCCTTAACATTTTTTTGGAATTCAAGAAAAGGTGTTGACTCTCTTAGAGATTAACAGTGAAGTCTTACATAAAATAACCAATCTCTTTAAGTTACCAGACTTCTGATTCTCGAAAAATTTAGGCAAGTTCTTATGATTGTTTACCTCAATTATAAGCATAATTTGTGAAAATATCAACAGAGTCCTTAAAGAAATCATAAGATTTTGGCTTAATGGCTGCAAGTCATTTCAATAGCAAATTTCCTTTAAGAATCCTACTCATTCCTTCATTTTTCGGATTAGATTGATTGAATTTAAAGAACTTTTTAACCTATAATGTTATTGATATTATGAAAGGAAATCTCTCAATGAAATTCTATTCCTATGACTATGTGCTAAGTCAGATTAGCCAACAAAACTGGGTTATGGTTGCCATTACTGCAGGACTTATTTTAGTGACCGGTGTATTTGCTTTTAAAGCCTTCAAAGAACGCATGATACTAAGTTTCGTGAACTCTCTATTATTTCTATTTTAACCTTAGTTGCCGTGGTTCTAATTGCTATCAGTAATTTCCAAAGCAATCAATCTAACAACGACCAATTTAGAGCATCTCTTCACTTTATCGAGGTTGTGTCTAAAAATCTTGACGTTGATAAGAGCAAGGTTTATGTCAATACTTCTACTACTACAGATGGCGCTATCCTCAAAGTTGGAAACAAGTACTATCGTGCCATCTCAGGTTCAGAACCTGACAGCTACTTGCTAGAACAAATAAAACTTTACAAGTCTGATGTTGAACTCGTGGAGGTTAAAAAATGACATCTTTTTATCTTACTGTTGCAATTAAACTAGCTTTGGGGCTTATTTCACTCGTCTTTGTTATCAATTTAACAGGTAAAGGAAACCTAGCACCTAGCTCAGCTACTGACCAAGTACAGAACTTTGTTCTTGGTGCAATCCTCGGTGGTACAATTTATAGTAGTACCGTTTCAATCCTCCAATATATCGTGATTTTGATTATTTGGACGATTTTGATTTTACTTCTAAAATGGCTAATTACCAATATTCTCTTTATCAAACATTTGATTGACGGTAAACCAACTGTCATCATCAAACATGGTCAACTAGATCCTGAAGCTTGTCGCTCTAAAGGACTTTCAGCCTCTGATGTCGCTTTAAAATTACGTTCCCAAGGAATTTTTCAACTTAAAGAGGTTAAACGTGCAGTTATTGAACAGAACGGCCAATTGATTGTGGTTCGTGCGGGTGATGAAAATCCGAAATACCCAATCGTTACTGATGGGGTCATTCAAACAGAAATTCTTGATACTATTGGTAAAACGGAGGATTGGTTAAATGAAGAGCTTCAAAAAATGGGATATGACAACATTTCAGATATCTTCATCGCTGAATATGATAAAGGAAAGATTAATGTTGTCACTTATTAAACAAAATACTTGCATTACCGTTTAATATTGTCTACAATGGTCTCATCATAAAAAGGAGGTTCTATCATGGGAATCGAAGATAAATTGAATCAAGCTAAAGGTGCTCTTAAAGAGGGTGCTGGTAAACTGACTGGCGACAAAATGACTGAAATTGAAGGTGCTGTTGAAAAAGTTGTAGCAAAAGCAAAAGACGGTCTCGAAGATGTTAAAGAAGGCATTGAAGGTGCTGTTGAAGGCCTTAAAAATAGCTTTAAAAAATAAGACAAAAAAGAAGTTTTCAAGCCATTTGGCAAGAGAACTTCTTTTTATATGTTTTCTAAACTGAAATTACTTACGAGAATGCTTGCTTCCTTTAAGTGCAAATGATGTTGTCATAAGTACAGCTCCTAATGCACCTAATCCCAAGCTACTCACATCACCAGTATCTGGTAACGTTGATTGGTTTGCTTGGCTACTTTGTGAACTTTTAGCAGACTGATTAGCCTTAGAGCTTGTTTGGGTGTTTTGTTTTTGTGCAAGATTCGTCTGTACGACTGGGCTTACATTTTCCTTTTGACTTGAAATTTCTCTTGCCTGACCTTTTGGTACTTCAGAGCTTTGATTTTGAGTAAGACTCTTACTCAATTTTTCAGCAGTCTCTTGACCTTCTTGTTGGGTAACACCTGTCGCATTGGTCATGCTTTGTGTCGGTTGTTCTTCTGCAGACTGGTTAGGAACTGTTGTTTGTGATTCAAAAGACGACACTTTAGGGCTTGAAGTTTTTGAAGTTGACGTGTTTTGACTTGATAAAGCCGTGTTTGTCGCTGTCAGTGCTGAAGCATTGGGAGCTGGTTGACTAGCACTGTTGCCTGTCGTAGTGCTAGTATTCGTAGAGCTTGAGCTACTTGTTTGACTAGCAAAGTTTTGGTGGGGTAGGACGTCCTGTATTAGTCGTTTGACTTGTTGAACTTGTAGTACTTGTGTTAGACGTGTTCTCGGAACTGGTCGAACCTGGTTGGCCCCATGGTGTGTTAATGCTACCAGTATTGGTAGAGCTTCCGCCATAGCTAGTCGGTCCCCCATAGCCTCCGAAATTATCAGACATTGAGGTATTACCAAAGCCTCCACCTGGGAAGCCACCCATTCCACCTGCACCAGGACCGTTATTTGTGCCTTCTTCAGTAGCTGTTGCAGTGGCACTTGAACCACTTGAGGTCGTGATGGTATAGGTTTCACCCGAAGTTAGACTCTCGGTACTAAAGACCACATTGCCAAATGAAGACGTCGCTGTCGTTGTGGCAACAACATTTCCGGAACTATCAGTGACTGTGATGGTGTCCCCTGCACTACCTGAAATGTTAGCCATGATGTAAGATTGGCTTGAACCTGTTGTAAAGGCCTGAGCCATTCCTTGATTACCAATGGCCCAAACGGTACCGCCCGAGATGATACCTGTCCCATCATAGTCGATAGCCGCATTATCTGCACTTGTCTGAGCGACATAGAGAGAACCACTTTTAACAGTCACATTACCGTTACTGTCGATACCGTCACCGTCTGCTAAGATTGTAACCGTTGCACCGTCAATATTGATGGCAACTTCATTTTCCAAATCAGAAGTCGAGTTGGTTAGACTTGAAGTGTCTGCACTGTCCTTGGTCGTCCACTCAGTGGCGTTAATACCGTCATCTCCAGCAGTGATGTCAACGGTTCCACCTGTCAAATTGATATAACGTCCTTCAAGGCCTTCGTCACCTGCCACGACTGTTACTTTAGAATTGCCTTCAATGGTCAATTCATCCGTAACCGTGATACCTTTATCAGTCGCATTAATGGTTACCGTTGAGTCGGTAATTGTCAAATCACCACTATTCACATCTGTTTCGTCTTCGACTTGAATACCATCATCAGTTGCCGTGATGTTGACTGTGGCATTTTTAATGGTTACAGCTGTCGTCGCATTGATGCCATCCTTGGCCTCAGAAGTCAAATCAAGCGTTACAGAGTCCACCGTTACACTATCAGCCTTAATGGCGTGCTTTTCAATACTTGAAAGGGTCAAGCTACTTCCAGTACCACTGGTAATGGTCAATGCTCCCGCTGCTTCGATGGCATTGGCAGAGGTTGAAGAAATGGAACTGTCTGAAAGGACATTAACCGTCAATTCTGCTGAGGAATTAGAAGTGATTGACGAATCTGTTAAGGTCACTCCATCCAAGTAGATTGTAACTGGATCCGTCACGCTACCAGCCACAATAATAGTGTAACTTGAGCCATTACCTGTTAGTGTATATGAACCTGATTGATTAATGGTAACGGTAGTGCCGTCAACTGTTACTGTGCTACTATCACTCGTTACCACAGTTGTCCCATTAAAGGTAATCGTGGTCGTCGTGCTTTCTGAATCATCACTGCTAGACTCAGTTGTTGTCTCAGACGTAGTATCTGAAGCGTTGTTGGTTAGAACTGAAGCTGTCTCTGAAGCAGTCGCTTCAGTGGAGCTTGTGCTTGTATGAGTGCTACTGCTTTCATCTGTAGTAGTTGTTGCCGTTTCTGAAGTCTCATTAGTTGTTGTTGCAGCAGTTTCAGAAGAACTTGCTTCTGAAGTTGAGGATGTGCTTGACTGATTAGATGTTTCACTACTTGACGATGTTTCTGTTGTGTCGGATGTTTGAACTTGTTGCTGATGAAACCGTGTCGGATGTCGTAGTTGTAGTACTTGTATCAGTGTCTGTACTTTTCTCACTAGTATTTGACGAATCTTCCGTCTGAACACTTTCTTCAATCAAATCGGCAGTGGTTTCACCCGTCGTAACCGTTGAGAGTGTTGATTCGGTGTTAGTCTCATCGGCTGAAGCCTTATTTTCATTTAAGACGACCGAGCTACCAAAAATTAAGCTAGCTACTAGGACTGAACCTGCAGTTTTCCATTTTGATGATTTTTTAATGGCGTAACGTTCTTGTGCTTGTTTCGTATCTTTGTATGTCATATGTTGGACCTCTTTCTTACTTTTGAGATGCCTCTATTAAACACAAGAAACCTAAGACAAGACTTAAAGAAAGGTTTATCTTTCCTTAAAGTAAAAAAAATCCCCAAAACTATGGGAACTTTCAATTTCTAGGATAGACCACTCTAAATTCTTCTAAAACAACTAGACTTTCCTGACTAAAATGTAATCCAACCTCTTCCAACCAATTGCTAAAGAGATCCTCATGAAGCTCTTGCCAGTAAGCTAGGGTTCGATCTCCTTCACCTTCATTATATCAAAAAATGATAGGCCAGATGGCACTATCATTTTCATCTTAATACTTAGAATGTTTGTAACCGTAAAAGGCATAGATCACTGAACCGATTAGCACTGCCAAACCAAAGGCTAACCATGTCTGCCAACTGTACTGACTCATAAAGGAGAGACAGACGATAATTGAAATAATAGGCAAGACCGGAACAAACGGAACCTTGAACTCGTCCTTCTGTGGCAACCCCTTCTCCTTACGAAGAATAATGAGCAATAGCCAAAGAGAACTAAGTAAGCCAAGGTCGCAATGTTAACCAATGATGCCATGTTGGCCAAGGAGAATATACCTGCTGAGATAGCTGACAAAACTCCTGTTAAAAGTGTCGCATGATGTGGAACCTTATTAGTCTTTGAAACCTTTTGGAAGGTTTGAGGAAGGAAACCATCACGCGCCAGGCTATAAACCATACGGCTAAGGGCGTAGGCCATTGAAATACATACCGTAATCAAGGTCATAATTGCAACCACAGAGACGTAGTTGGCTGCCCAAGAAATACCGATATAGCGAAGGGCATAAGCCACAGCATCGTCGACATTCAACTTGGTATAGTGAACCACTCCTGTCAAGACCAGCGAAACCACTGCATAGAGTGAAGCCACAATAATCAAGGCAAGAACGATACCTCTAGGAACGTTCTTTTGTGGTTCTTTAATCTCGTCTACTGTCATAGAGATAGACTCAAAACCAAGAAATCCAAAGAACATGAGAGAGGCTCCAGCCATAATCCCAGTTTTTCCTCCATAAATTTGCCCAAAGCCAAATGGTGCAAAATTTGCCCAGTTGCTAGGATTCAAATGGAAGAGGCCCACTAAGATGAAGACCGCCAAGCTGAAAACTTGAGCACTACCAATAGGGAGTTCAAACGAAGGGCCTGCTTGGAATTCATGAGAAGAAGAGCCGTCACCAAGACCAAGACCAAGACTGGCAAGAGGTCAATGTAAGTGCCTTGACTGGGATTGAAAGGTCCACTGATGGCTTGAGGCAACTTAAGACCAAAGCTAGCCAGTAGACCCTTGAGGTAGGCACCCCAACCAGAGGCAACACTGGATACGGCATTCATAAAGACAATCATGGTCAACCAGCCACCCATCCAGGCAGGATACTCCCCCCAGACAGCATAGAGGTAACCATAGACACCACCGGCTGATGGGTAACGTGAGGCAAACTCGGCAAGAAAATCGCTGACATCCCAACACACACGGCTGAAATCAAGACTGAAATAATCAGGCAGGACCAGCTAGAGTCGATGCCGCAGTACCAGTAATCGTAAAGATTCCTGTACCAACCATGGCACCGATTCCCAGAAGGACCACATCCCTAAGGGTCAGATGTCGTTTCATCTCAGTCTGAGCGAGACCAACATCCTTTTTACGAAAAATACTCATTTTTATACTCCATTTTTTGCTAAATACCGAACTATTATACCATATTTCTTGGTCTAAATGGTCTTTTTTCTGTATTTTTATACTTTTATTGGTGAATGCTATGCCAAAAATAGGGACTCCTAATGCTTACTTTTTAATTTTCCATACATCTCGATTAAAAGGAGCTTGCTAAAATGGCCCTATATCATTCTATTTCGTTTCTCAAATCCTTACCTAAAAAGAATTTTTCAATTTTTAGAAAAAAACATGAAAATCTTATGAATGCGTTTGATTCTTCTAATGAAAGATGTTAGAATGGGGTCATTAAAAAGGAAAAGGGGAGCTTTTATGGAAAATAAGTTCATTTTAAACTTCATAAAGTGAAAAAACAATGGGTTACCATTGCCGTGTCTGGTTTGGCACTTGGTGCCTCATTGGTTGGAGTTGGTGTCTCTGCCGACGAGCAAGCTACAAATCAAGTTACCTCAGCTAGCACACCTGAAAGCGTCAATCAGGATCCTGAGCTTGTCGTCACAGAAACAACTGTAGCTACGACAAAAGCTGATCAAGGCGCAACCAATAAGGCAAGTGATACAACTGCTACTGTCACAACTGATAAGCAGCCAGTCCTTAAAGAAGACCAAGCAAGCAGTACTTACAATTTGTCTAGTGGCGAAACGAGAACTGCTACTTCAACTTCAGAAACAGCTAACACAGCTACTGACGTGAATAGCCAAGCACCGGAATCTGTTGAAACTGCTGTCGTTTCTGGCGGTCAATTCAAGAGCGATGTTGAGGGCAACTGGTACTACCTTAAAGACGGGAAAAATCTGACAGGTGCCCAAAACGTTGACCATTTCGACCTTTATTTCCACGAAGATGGAAAGCAAGCTAAAGGTGAGATTATCACTGAAAATGGACAATCTTTCTACTATGACAAAGCCAATGGACGTAAGGTAACCAATACCTCTATCAACATTGATGGTCAAGCCTACAAAGCTGATGCCCAAGGTCGTTTGACAGCAGTTCTACCTGAAACGAACAAACGCAACCAGTTTATTGAAGACAACAACCACAACTGGTATTACCTCGGCAAAGATGGTAAACCCGTCACTGGTGCTCAGAACATCGATGGCTTTAACCTCTACTTCCACGAAGATGGTCGACAAGCTAAAAACGAAATCGTCACTATTAATGGTGATAGCTACTATTTCGATAAAGACAATGGACGTCGCGTAACAGGTCTCCAAGCTCTTAACAACGTCAACCATAAATACTTTGGCTTTTACTACTTCGACAAAGATGGCAAGATGGTCAAAGATGACTTCATCACTGAAAATGGAAATCTTTACTACTTTGATGCTACTGGTAATCAACCTAATTTTGTCTTTGTTTCGGATAAAGCTGGAAACTGGTATTACATCAATGACTTCAAGGCAACTAAAGGCTTCTCAGCCCCATTTGGTTTCCAAACCGAATTTCTAGACCGTAGCCAAGCTCACTACAAGACAAGTGTTCAAAACCTGAACGGACAACAGTATTACTTTGACCCTAAGACTGGTATTATGGTAACCAACCGTTATGTTTCTGACGATAAAGGGAATTGGTATTACTTTGGTAAAGATGGTAAAGCGCTTCATGGCTTTCAAACAGTAGACGGTAGCCTTCACTACTTCAATGACAATGGTCAACAAGTCAAAGGGGACTTCCTTTACTACGGTAACGATATCTACTATTTCGATAAAGATAATGGAAATCCAGTAACTAACCAATTTATCAATAAAGACAACTCTTGGTACTACTTCGGAGCTGATGGTAAAGCCGTGTCTGGTTTCCAAACCATTAACGGACAGAACCTTTATTTCCACGAATATGGTGTCCAAGCCAAGGGACAACTGGTTACTATTGACGGCAAAACCTACTACTTCGATCCAAATACAGGTGACAAGTGGGTCAATCGTTCACTTACCTTAAACGGTACGGTCTATAATTTTGATAGCAATGGTGTGGCGACTACTAAAGCTGACCAAACCACAAATCGAAATCAATTTGTTAAAGGTACTGATCAAGAATGGTACTACTACGATGCTAATGGTAAAAAGGTCACTGGTTTCCAAACCATTAACAAGGACCTCTACTACTTCAACGATAAGGCCAACAAGTCCGAGGAGGTATTTTCAACCTAGGTGATAACTACTACTTTGCCAACAAAGACACTGGTGCTGTCCTTCGTAATGCCTTCTACCATGATAAATCTACTGGTCGTTACGGTGCTTTCTCTGAAAACATCTACTACGCTGGCAATGATGGTGCCTTCAAGACAGGTTGGTTTGAAGTTGATGGCAACCGTTACTACGGTAGCGACTATTCTGATAATGATACCTCTAAAGGAAGTCTCTACACAGGAGTTATCAACTCTCAACTCTTTAGCCAGATGGAAAACTCTTGACAAACGGTCTCTATCCTGAGTTCAAGCGTACTGGTGAAAATTCGTATGAACTTGAAGGTGTCTATGTTACAGATGCCGACGGTAATATCAAAGAAGGTCCTTATCAATATGATGGTAAGATTATTGGGTCTAAATATAGTAGCGTCCGCCAATCACAATGGTCAACTTTTGACGAATGGGACATTCTTAACGGACACCTCTACCACTTCGACTCAACACCTATGACCTTCACAGCACCAAATGGCCAAAAAGTGACCACAAACGTTGCCATTGCAACAACCAACAAAGCCCTTACCTATCGCGGCGTAACCTTTAATTTTGATTCCAAGGGTATTGATGCGGCAAAAGAAAAAGCCATCCACTTTGACCAATTGCAGACGGATCGTAACGGCACAAGTTATCTCTATGAAAATGGTCAAAAAGTCACTGGCTTGAAGACCTTTGATGGCGTCACTTACTATTTCTATGACGATGGCCGCCAAGCAAAAGGCACAGAGGTTACAATCAACAATAATGTTTACCAATTTGACCAATTGACTGGTATCATGACACGTAACGCCTTTTCAAAATCATACAACTATGAAGGTTCTCCACGCTTCCCATACTACCCAACACGTTACTATGGCAACGACGGAGCTGCTCTTACCGGTTGGCAAACTATTGATGGCAAAGACTACTACTTCCGAGCTAGTGGGAACCTTGAAACAGGACGTTTTGTCATCGGTGATAGAGCCTACAATGCTGATGACAATGGTGTAGTTGCTGACCGCAAGGGTGAACCTGCTTATCGCAATCGCATTGTCTACGATAAAGGTGACAACTACTATTACAATGACAAAGGTGAAAAAGTGACCGGCTTCCAAGAAGTTGATGGCAAGGTCTCTACTTCGACGCTGAAGGCAAACAAGTCCTAGGACGCTTCGTCACAGTCGATAACTATACCTACTATTTCGACCCTAAACAGGTGAAAAATACACAAACCGCTCTGTCCTCATCGATGGTAAACTCTATACCTTCGACAAAGACGGACATGTCGTGAAGTAAGTTTAGAATGAAACCGAGGACGAAAAGTCTTGGTTTTTTTTGTGGGTTCTTTTAAAATTAAATTTTTCGAACTTTCTTCCATAAAAACTGAAAAATTGTAATTTATACTTGAGTTTTTCAAGAATTAATTGATAAAATTTGCAATACTTTTACTATTTTTTTCACAATATAACAGCTTCCGAATAATTAAAAAAATTATTATAGAAATATTTGAATATATGAAAATCAAATGTTAAAATTAAGGTGAAAAGTGAGAAACGGAGGATAGAATTATGGAACACAAAACTCATTTCAAGCTTCACAAAGTGAAGAAACATTGGATTACCATTGCTATTTCAAGCTTAACACTTGGAATCATCGCTTCTACCGGAAATATCGCTTATGCTGAGCAATCGGAATTACCTCTTACTAATCAAACAATAGAAAATTCCATAGTTTTTGAAGAATCAGCTATCAACACATCGAATACTTTCATTGATGAAAAGACTACTAGCCAGTCCGAATCGTCTCTTGAAACATCAACAAATCATTCTACGACAACCGATACTTATACAGTCGACAACAACTCGAAAGTATCGCTTCCTGAAGATAGTAC
>ENA-OQBJ01001035-OQBJ01001035.1-human-gut-metagenome-genome-assembly--contig:-NODE-1035-length-12184-cov-1.757319_pt1 | contig 12184 bp, 12 predicted proteins | sample MGYA00242743_ERZ504545 | MGnify/ENA primary metagenome ERZ504545 (study PRJEB26092, sample SAMD00036252) | human gut metagenome | host: Homo sapiens | study: EMG produced TPA metagenomics assembly of...
TTAATTTGCGAGCAGAAATGTCCATCAAATCTTGGAACATGAAATAATCAGATGTAGCTTTTTCCAAGTCGACAGCTTCTTTAATCATTTGGTAAGCCTTGTTTACGTCTACATTAGCTCCTGAGAAGATGATGTAGTCATGAGCTTTCATTCCAAGATAGATCCTTTTGTTGTTGGAGTTTTTACCAACTGATTCAATCCGTCAAGATACTTGATGCGTTGATCGTGTACGGCCATCAGTTCGTCAAGATACTTTTTTTGTTGTGCGGCATCTTTAGAGCTGGCAATCAAGGCACGTAAAATTTTAGCTCCGTTTGTATAGGTACTTACTTGAGCTAAAGGAGCTTCTGTGAATACAGCCATCCATGGCTTGTATGCATCTGTGAAGTTGTCAGTTTTTACGTATTCACTGTAAATACTGATGTTTTGCAAGCAACGGATACTGTCTTCTCCATGTCCGAAACGAGATCCGTCTTCTACACCTTTCTGAGCGAAAGCTGCTGTGGTACCTAAAGATAAAGCACACAGCATTGTAAACATTTTCATTTTCATCGTATGTAAGATTAGTTGTTCATTGTGTTTATTTTCATATTAATTTACTCTCCATTTCATGAACCAGTGTTCGTTGAATGTTAATCCTATTTTTAGGACGAACCGATTTTCCGATAACATGTCGCTTACAGAAGGGGTGGCATGGATGTACTGACCGGTAATACTTAGTACACTGTTTCGTTGGTATAGTTTAAGTGGTAAACCTAGTCCCACGCTGACGCCATATTCCTTAGGACCATCTATCATATTTTGTGAAACTGGAATCTGAAGGTTAGAGTTTGCATAATAGAACCCTGCTCTATAGCGTATACGGGTAAAATAGTTTCGTCCGAACTCTTTAGGTAAAACTCTGCTCCAATAGCTACTTTGGATCGATCCTGATATAAGTCCGTGCGGTTATTATATTTTACTCCACTCCATTTTTGCAGTGTATAATCAGCTTCTACTGTCAATTTTTTTTTATATTTCCAAGCTAAACCTCCTCCATATATATGAGGAATTCCATAGGAGTCATTAATTTGTTCTTGATTTACTACAGAGTAGTTCGAACCATTAGTAATCTGTGTACCTTGCGTATCGTGTCCATTTAAAGTATGTCCCAAACTATAAGTAAACCCTAATGTCAGTTCATTTTGTTTATTTATAGGTTGAGTGTATTGAAGACCAAAACTAGCATTGTAACTGCTGATAGACAAAGTATTGTAGGTTATGGTTTGGTCACCTCCATTACTGAGGGTCGCTGTCGTCTGGTAATTCAGTTTCCCATACAAATAACCAATATTGGCTCCGATAGATAGGTTGTCCAAAATCTTGAATCCCAATCCTCCAAAAATTTGTTGTAGCCCCCATCTCCATAGAAATTATTGGATATAGTTACGTCACTGCTATTTTCTATTTCCTTTGAACGGGTAAAATTATATCCCACAGTGGAAAAAGGAGTATATCCAATAGTCATACCCAGTCTTGGATGTAAGCGAAATTGCATTCCGATATAATCAAAACTGGAGTTCTTGGCGTTGGCTTTATATTTCCCTTCTTGGAAGTTGGAACTTTTTAAAGACATACCTGCATCAAAGATAAAGGAAAGAGAATCCACAGCCGTATAAGAAGCTGGATTCATGGCATTAATGTGCTCAGACGTTCGGAGTGCATATCCAACTCCTCCCATTGCTGCATTGTTTGTAAAGCTCTGGTCAAACATGTCTCCAAGTCCATAACGTGTATAAGGTGAATTAGTGCTTATTTGTGCACATACCATAGTAGAGCTAGCTAAAAGCCATGAACCAACAAGTATTTTTTTACTTAACATTATAATTCAATATTCTGTTTAAACCTTTCAATACTAAAAATCTATCTGCAAAGATGATACTTTTTAAATTTGTATCAAAAGAAAATTTATCTCCTCCAGTTAAAAAAAACAAAAGGTCGGGATATTTCTTTTGTAGCAGAGTGATATAACCAATGATTTCGAATTCTATGCCTCTTATAACTCCGGCACGAATCGCGGTCTCTGTGTCAAATCCGAATTCAGGCGTTTCACCTTTTCTTTCGATTAGGGGAAGTTTGTCACAGCACGCATTCAATGTCTTGAAGCGGGTGTATATACCAGGTGAAATGTTTCCTCCCCAATAATTCCCTTCCGCGTCTATGAATTCATAAGTTAGTGCAGTTCCTGCGTCTACTACTAGCAGGTTCCTTCCAGGTGAAATATAGTTAGCACCTACCACGGCTGCTAACCGGTCATTCCCAAAGTCTCAGGTGTTTTGTATAAATTATGGATAGGTATGGGAGTTTTGTGGTTGAGCTCAATAATTTCAAATGGAACTCCAGCCAATTGGCGTCGTATGGTGTTACTGAGCGTGATGACTGATGCAATGATACCTCTTTTAATTGGATATTTGTTACACAACATAGATACACCAGTCCAGCGAAATGATTGGACCCTCTTAAAACCTCCACCACTTTGTCACCATCAAATACTGCCAGTTTTGCAACAGTATTGCCGATATCAATTACTAAATTCACGTTTTTTCTTCTTTATTTCGCTTGCAAAGTAAGACAAAATTTGGATATGACATCAATAAAACTGATTATTTATTTCGTTCTTATGGCAGAATCCATGTATTTTTGCATGCAGAAAAAATATTATGAATTATTCAGATACCTCGGGAAGTCTTGGTATTTGGTTGATATTTGTCATTAGTTTATGAAAAGGAAGTTTGTTTTTCTGTTGTGTACTGTTTTAATAAACTGTATTTTCTCTTCGACCAAGGTTTGGGGAGAGGTCTCTGGTGATATGAAAACGTACCACAAACTGATAGTATCCAGTTTAGCCTATTGACGTGTGCGCCCGGTAGTGAAATATAATGCACTTTTTGGGCATACGGCTATTCGCTACCAGAATTTTTCTAAGGGAGTAGATTTAGTGTTTAATTATGGTATGTTTAGTTTCGATACTCCTCATTTTGTATATCGTTTTGTGAAAGGTGAAACGGACTATCAGTTAGGAATCACACCTTATTCTTATTTTGAATCGGAATATGCATTCAGGGGTTCTTCAGTTTATCAGCAGGTCCTGAATTTGACATACTTGGAGAAAATATCTTTATTGAAATTACTTCAGGATAATTATACTACCGGAAAACAGGGTTTACCGTTATAATTATTTTTATGATAATTGTACGACTCGTGCTCGTGATCAGATAGAAAGAAGTATTCAGGGAAAAGTTGTGTATCCTTCCGTAGATTGGCATAAAACTTTCAGAGGGATTGTGCATGAATTTACCAAAGGGTCTCCGTGGGATGAATTGGGTATAGATTTGTGTCTTGGGGCGGAAGCTGATAAGCCGATAGATATAAGGCAGCAAATGTTTGCTCCGTTTTATATGCGTTATTTTGCTCAGGATGCATACATTCAAACTCCTGATGGTGTCAGACGGCCTTTGGTTTTGCGTGAGGAAAAAATTGTAGATGCAGAATTGGACACAGAATCATCCAGGAAGATAACCCCGATGATAGCCGCTGCTTTATTCTTGCTTTTGAATGTAATTATCGGATTCTTCCAGTGGAGGAAGCAAATGATCTTCTGGGGTGGGATATATTATTGTATGCAGTTCAAGGAATGGCCGGCTGTATTATTGCTTTCTTGTTTTTCATTTCTTCTCATCCGACTGTAGGTTCAAATTGGTTGCTGCTCTTGTTTAATCCGTTGCCATTGTTTTATCTGCCTTTTATGATTTATCGTGAGTTAAAACATAAAAAAGACCTGTATCATACTTGCAATCTGGTGTATTTAACACTTTTTATAACCATTCTTCCATTTTGTGGGCAAGAATTTAATTTAACAGTATTACCTTTGGCACTCGGTTTGCTAGTGACTTCTGCAAGCCATGTATTAGTTTGGAATAAAAAGTAATGAAAGAACGTATATTAACATCGCTGATAGCGGCATTTGTGATAACAAGTCTTCAGGCACAAACGACTCCTGCTGTGCCGAGGTTGGTTGTGGGCTTAACCATAGATCAACTTCGTTCTGACTATATTGAAGCTTTCTCGGCTTTATATGGTGAAAGGGGTTTTAAGCGTTTGATGAGAGAGGGGAGAGTTTATTGCAATGCAGAATATGATTTTATAAATATAGATCGTTCTTCGGCTGTAGCTTCTATATATACAGGTACTACTCCTTATTATAATGGAATTGTCGGTAACCGTTGGATGGACCGTGCTTCTTTACGTATTATAAAAAGTGTGGATGATCCTGCTTATATGGGAGTATATACTTCTGAAAGCACTTCACCTCAGCATTTGTTGGTTTCAACTTTATCAGATGAGCTGATGGTAGCTACTTGTGGAAATGCAGAGGTATACTCTATTGCTCCTACCCGAGAAATGGCTGTGTTGGCAGCCGGGCATGCTGCTAAAGGGGCTTTTTGGTTGAATGATGAAACAGGAAAGTGGAGTGGCTCTACTTATTACGGCTCGTTTCCGGAGTGGGTGACTACATATAATGACCGCGACGGTTTGGATTTTCGCATCGGGAATCTTGTATGGGGACCTTATCTGCCTGTTACGTCTTATAAATATGTCACTTCTGATGCAAAGCAGCTTACTTTCAAGCATGATTTTTCTGATGAGCGAACTGAAAAATATAAAAAGTTCAAAACCAGTCCTTATGCAAATGACGAGGTAAACAAACTGGTTGATGCTTGTCTGACATATACTAATGTCGGGAAAGATAATGTTCCTGACTTGCTTACATTGTCATATTACGCAGGAAATTATGCTCATATGTCCAACGCAGAGTATGCTATGGAAATTCAGGACATGTATGTTCGTTTGGATAACAGCATAGGTGACTTGTTGGATTTAATAGACCGTAAAGTAGGGCTGAACAATACGTTGTTTTTTATAACATCTACTGGTTATACTGACGTTGACCCTAAAGACCCTGAACAATATAAGATACCTGGCGGAGAGTTTCATATCAAGCGCTGTGGGGCTTTGTTGAATATGTATCTCATGGCTATTTATGGGTCGGGGCAGTATGTCGAGACTTACTATGATCGTCAGATTTATTTGAATCATAAACTTATTGAAGATAAAAAGCTGAATCTTACAGAGATATTAAACCGCTCTTCCGACTTTATTGTACAGATGAGTGGAGTTCGTTCTGCTTATTCTTCACAACGTTTGTTGCTTGGTGCATGGACCCCTCGTATTGATAAGATCAGAAATACTTTCAATCCGCATCTTTCTGGTGATATTTATATAGAAGTAATGCCAGGATGGTCTGTTGTGGATGAGTATTCTCAAGTTACGAAGGTGGTGCGCGACAACTACTCGTCTGCTCCTTTGATTTTTATCGGTAATAACATAAAGCCGGAAATCCTTTACACTCCGGTGAAAATGGCGACTATTGCTCCTACAATAGCTCATTTTATGCGCATTCGGGCTCCAATGCTGCAACAGCTGCCCCTCTGACGGGCATCCGTAAATAAATTATATACTCAGACAACAAAGAAAATCAGTAAATTAGTTATCTTTGTGCGTCGGAATACCGAATAAATAAATCAATTAGAAATAATAAAAATAACAATATACAATGGGATTTAATGAATTTATAAGCAAACTTTTTGGTAATAAGGCTACTCGCGATATGAAAGAAATTCAGCCGTGGGTGAATAAAGTAAAAGAAGTCTATCCGGAGATTGCTAAGTTGAGTCACGATGAACTACGTGCGAAAACAGAGGAGCTGAAAAAGTATATCAAAGAATCAGCTGTTGAAGAAAACAAGAAGATAGAAGAGCTGAAAGCTACTATCGAAACTACAGATATTGAAAAGCGTGAGCCTATCTTCTCACAGATAGACAAGCTGGAAAAAGAAGTTCTTGAAAAATATGAAAAAGCTTTGAATGATGTGCTTCCTACTGCTTTTGCAATAGTGAAAGATACAGCACGTCGTTTGAGTGAGAACGAAGAAATAGAAGTAACTGCTACTGAAATGGACCGTAATCTGGCTGCTCAGGGCAAAGACTTCGTTCGTATAGAAGGTGATAAGGCTATTTGGAAGAATCATTGGGTTGCAGGTGGTAATGAAATGATCTGGAACATGGTTCATTACGATGTACAGCTGTTTGGTGGTGTAGTTTTGCACCAGGGAAAAATTGCTGAAATGGCAACCGGTGAAGGTAAGACATTGGTAGCTACTCTTCCGGTATTCTTAAATGCATTGACAGGAAATGGTGTACATGTAGTCACAGTGAACGATTATTTGGCTAAGCGTGACTCTGAGTGGATGGGACCGCTTTATATGTTCCATGGTTTAAGCGTAGACTGCATTGATAAGCACCAGCCTAATTCTGAGGCTCGTCGTCGTGCTTACATGGCAGATATTACATTTGGTACAAATAATGAATTTGGTTTCGACTACTTGCGTGATAATATGGCTGTCAGCCCTAGAGATCTTGTACAGCGTAAGCACAATTATGCAATTGTCGATGAGGTGGACTCTGTATTGATTGATGATGCACGTACTCCGTTGATTATCTCAGGTCCTGTTCCTAAGGGCGATGAACAGTTGTTCGAAGTACTTCGTCCGCTGGTAGAACGTCTGGTAGAGGCACAGCGTAAATTGGCTACTCAATATCTTGCTGATGCAAAACGTCTGATTGCTTCTGATAAGAAAGAAGATGTAGAGGTCGGTTTCCTTGCTCTGTTCCGTAGCCATAAAGCATTGCCTAAGAATAAGCCACTTATTAAATATCTGAGTGAGCCGGGTATCAAGCTGGTATGTTGAAGACAGAGGAAATCTACATGGAACAGAATAACAAGCGTATGCCGGAAGCGGTAGAGCCGTTGTACTTCGTAATCGACGAAAAACTGAAGAGTGTAGATTTGACAGATAAGGGTGTTGATTTGATTACTGGTAATTCGCAAGATCCTACTCTTTTCGTTTTGCCTGATATTGCAGGACAACTTTCTGCTTTGGAAAATGAAACAGGACTGAGCGATGAAGAAAAGCTTGCAAAGAAAGACGAACTGCTTACTAACTTTGCTATTAAGTCAGAACGTGTTCACACCATCAACCAGCTGTTGAAAGCATATACCATGTTCGAAAAGGATACTGACTACGTTGTAATGGACGGACAGGTTAAGATCGTTGACGAACAGACAGGACGTATTATGGATGGTCGTCGTTGGAGTGACGGTCTGCATCAGGCTGTAGAAGCGAAAGAAGGTGTTAAGATTGAGGCTGCTACTCAGACATTCGCTACTATCACCTTGCAGAACTACTTCCGTATGTATCACAAACTTTCTGGTATGACCGGTACTGCTGAAACAGAAGCAGGAGAGTTCTGGGATATCTATAAACTGGATGTTGTGGTAATTCCGACTAACCGTCCGATTGCACGTATTGACATGAACGACCGTGTATATAAGACTAAGCGTGAAAAATATAAAGCGGTCATCGAAGAAATCGAAAAGATGGTTCAGGCAGGACGTCCAGTACTGGTAGGTACTACTTCAGTCGAAATTTCTGAAATGTTGAGTAAGATGCTTACTTTGCGTAAGATTCAACATAATGTCCTGAATGCGAAGTTGCATCAGAAAGAAGCTGACATTGTAGCGAAGGCTGGTCAGAGCTCGACTGTAACTATTGCAACTAACATGGCAGGTCGTGGTACCGATATTAAGTTAAGTCCGGAAGTTAAAGCTGCCGGAGGTTTGGCTATCATTGGTACAGAACGTCATGAATCACGTCGTGTAGACCGTCAGCTGCGTGGTCGTGCAGGACGTCAGGGTGACCCGGGTTCTTCTGTATTCTTTGTATCATTGGAAGATGATTTGATGCGTTTGTTTGCTTCCGATCGTCTTGCTAACTGGATGGATAAGATGGGATTCAAGGAAGGGGAAATGATCGAACACAGCATGATTTCCAAATCCATCGAACGTGCCCAGAAGAAAGTGGAAGAAAATAACTTCGGTATCCGTAAACGTCTGCTTGAATACGATGATGTGATGAATAAGCAACGTACTGTAGTTTACACGAAGCGTCGTCATGCTTTGATGGGTGAACGTATCGGTATGGATATTGTCGACATGATCTGGGATCGTTGTGTCAATGCTGTTGAACAACCTGATTACGAAGATGTGAAGATGGAAATTCTTCAGACACTGGCTATGGAAACTCCGTTCAGTGAAGAAGACTTCCGTAACAAGAAGAAAGAGGATTTGGCAGAACAGACTTTCCAGGAAGCTATGACATTGTTTAAGCGTAAAACGGAACGTATGGCTGCTATAGCTAATCCGGTAATTAAGCAAGTGTACGAAGCACAGGGACATATGTATGAAAACATTATGATTCCTATCACCGATGGCAAGCGTATGTATAATATTTCTGTAAACTTGAAAGAAGCATACGAAACAGAATCTAGGGCTATCGTGAAGGCTTTTGAAAAAGCTATTTTGCTTCACACTATTGATGATGCATGGAAAGAAAATCTGCGTGAGCTGGATGAATTGAAACATTCTGTACAGAACGCAAGCTATGAACAGAAAGATCCGCTGTTGATCTTCAAGCTTGAATCTGTTACGTTGTTCGATAATATGGTTGGCAAGATTAACAATAACACGATTTCTATCTTGATGCGCGGACAGATACCTGTTCAGGAACCACAGCAAGTGCGTGAAGCTGCTCCGGAACCAGAACGTCCTCGTCAGCAGTATCGTGAAGAAAAGCAGGACTTGAACGATCCGGATCAGCAGGCAGCAGCTGGACGTGATACACGCGAAGCAAAACAGGAGCCATATCGTGCTGAAAAAACAGTAGGTCGTAATGATCCTTGTCCTTGCGGTAGTGGCTTGAAGTACAAAAACTGCCACGGACGTGATAAAGTGTAAGTTTTGACTGAGAAATAAATAAAGTTTGAGAATGTCATTCTTCGAGTGTGAACTCGTGGGATGACATTCTTTTTTTATTTTCTTTTAAAAGAAAAGGGTATTCTTTCTTTCCCTTTACACTCTCTGCAATATTTTTCTTTGGTGCTGATAAATGCTTATTTATTTGTACAAAAATGATGAAAGTTTGTACAGAAAAAAATAAAATATCACGATGTTTTCTTGAAAAGATGATGAAGTTTTTTTCGTTTATTGGTATTGAATGTCATCTGTTAATGAGTGATGTTACAAATCTTAATATGTGTATCTAAATTTTTTCGTTTAAATTCTTTTTTATAGCTTTGTTTCGTTAGAGTTTTATTTAAATAGACTATGATGAAAATATATACTTTGTGTGCTGTTGCACTGATGTGCTGCCTTGCATCTTGTAGTTCGATACAACTTTGACGTTCGATCAGTTGTGTCCGGCTACAGTGAATTTTCCCGAACGAGTTAGAAATGTTGCGGTCGTTAATAATATGCCTGCTACTCCAGAAGCCAAAAGGACTTTGCTGACATTGGGAGAAATGAATGGAAATGGTAAGAAATCGGCAGAAATGCTGGCTTCTTCATTGGCCGATTCCAAATATTTTAATCAGGTGATGATTTGTGATTCGGCTTTAAATGATACTCATTTTGCGGGTAGACGGATTCTTACTCAGAAAGAAGTGCAGCAACTCGCTGGTGAACTTGATGCTGACCTTATTTTTTCATTGGATCAGGTCGGTATCCAGACTGAGCGTGATGAACTTGTTTATCCGGGGATTGCTGCATCATGGCCGGTTATTAAAGCAAAAGTTACTCCTGTTTTAAGCATTTATCTACCGGAGCGTGAAAGACCGATACAGGTGATTGCTAAAACAGACAGTTTGCAGTGGGATGCAGGCTTGGCTCCTTCAGACAGGCAGATGCAGGAGGAAGCAGCTTCATATGCTGCATATATGCTTACCCAGATGCTGGTGCCTTACTGGAAACAAACAGAACGTATATATTATGACGGTGGTTGTGTAGAAATGCGTGATGCAGCTGTTTGTGTAAGAGAAAACGACTGGCAGGGTGCATACGATTTATGGAAATCACTGTTCGATCATAGCAAATCGAATAAGCTGAAAATAAAGTCAGCTTTTAATCTGGCTTTGGCTTCTGAAATGCAAGGTGATTTACCTCAAGCTGAAAAATGGATGAAAGAGGTTGAAAAACGAGTAACTGCCGGGTCAGACGAAGAAGCAGTGTGGAAGTTTTATGCCGCACAGTTGGCAGAAAGGTCGAAAGATTTTCCTTATTTAAATGCCCAAATGGGCCGTTTTGGAAACAAATTCTAGCATTATCTGTTGCGCGAAAGATTTTTTTTGTACATTTGAGGTAATAAAATTCGATAAACATGATGAACATTAGTGAACAGTCGCACGCTTCTATAGCTTCTGCTTTGGAAGAAGCTCTCAGCAGATATGCTGTGAAAAATGATAGTTCGGTAGTAACAGATATTCATTTGCAGCCAAAACAAGATAGCGGAGAACTAGTTGTCTTCAACGATGATGATGAAGAGCTGGCACGTGCCGTTATTGCTGAATGGGTGGATTATGATGGAGAAGACTTTTATACAGAAGTCGAGCCATTGCTCCGTGCGGAAGTTACAGCATTGAAAAATGAAAAAGGTCTGGACAAGCTTTGCCTGATGAAGCCTTATTCGTTTGTACTAGTAGATGAAGAAAAGGAAACTGTTTCGGAACTTTTGCTTATAGACGATGAGGACACTTTATTGCTAAGCGACGAGTTGCTGAAAGGACTTGATGAAGAACTGGATGCCTTCTTGAAAGATTTGCTGGAAAAATAATCAGTAAATCTATCTGCTTCTAGAAAAAATATCGGTGACTTATCAAATTTAATACTATGGGGGAGCGCATTACCTTTCGTAAAAATGAGCGTCTGCATACGATTAATCCCCGTTGGAGAGGAAATCCAATTGTTAAGGGGAAGTTTTTCAATCGTCAGCATCGCTGGCGTCCGGGAATGGGTAGTGTGCTTAAATGGCGTTTTTCCCCCAATCCGCAGCGTAAGGAAAAAAGAACGATAAAATGGAATCCGAAGGTTCATTTTCTTCGTTCTTTGGATGCTGTAGTGGGTAATACATTGATATGGCTTGGTCATAACTCTTTTTTCCTGCAGGTAGGAGGAAAGCGTTTTATGATAGATCCTGTATATGGAAGTATTCCTTTCGTAAAGCGTAGAAGCCAGTTTCCTGCCAATCCTTCCATATTTACTAATATTGATTATCTGCTTATCAGCCACGATCATTTCGATCATTTGGACAAACCGAGTGTGGCTCGTCTTTTTGCCGATAATCCGCAGATGAAACTGTTTTGTGGTATTGGTACGGGTGCTTTGATAAAGAGCTGGTTCCCGACAATGGAAGTGATTGAGGCTGCGTGGTATCAACAGCATCGTGATGGCGACTTGCGATTGACGTTTCTGCCGGCACAGCATTGGAGCAAGCGTGGAGTAAACGATGGGGGAGAACGCTTGTGGGGGGCTTTTATGATAGAAGCCGATGGTATTACAATCTACAACAGTGGTGATACAGGATATGCCCGTCATTTCAGCGAACTTCCGGAACTGTTTCCACATATCGATTATTGCATGATAGGAATAGGTGCGTATAAGCCGCGTTGGTTTATGAAGCCTAATCATATATCACCCTATGATGCACTTACAGCTTCGACAGATATGAATGCCCGTATCACCGTACCTATGCATTACGGTACGTTCGATCTTTCAGACGAGCCTTTGTTCGATCCTCCTCATGTCTTTGCAGCAGAAGCTCGTAAGCGAGATATGCCCGTTCTACTTCCTGAACTGGGAGAAATTGTCAAGCTCAGTCACCAGCGCTAATGCTGAGAAATTTTTATTTTCCCGTTTCTTTAGGTGCTATTATCAGATTATCTTTGGGTACGACGATGGTCCGTTGGGCTGTCGAGTCATTGTTTATGCTGGTTACTTCGCCTTTTGTGGTAAAGTATACATAATTTCCCATGTCATAAAAACGGTAAACTTTTACTCCATCGTGTTCGAACAGGTAACTTATAGTATATGTATCGTTATTCTGAGGTGCTTTGTTCTGAATAGGTATTCCTACGCCACAGGAGGAGAATATCATGGAGCACAGAGAAATAAGGCCTGTATAAAATAAACTTGCTTT
>ENA-OQBJ01001037-OQBJ01001037.1-human-gut-metagenome-genome-assembly--contig:-NODE-1037-length-12172-cov-3.123454_pt1 | contig 12172 bp, 15 predicted proteins | sample MGYA00242743_ERZ504545 | MGnify/ENA primary metagenome ERZ504545 (study PRJEB26092, sample SAMD00036252) | human gut metagenome | host: Homo sapiens | study: EMG produced TPA metagenomics assembly of...
TTTCTAAACCGTCCTTGTGCTTTCCCTAAAACGCAAGGAGTTTAAATTCAAACGTAAGTACATTTGATATAAAACGTTTTACGTTTCAGTTAAAACACAAGTGCATTTTAAACCAAACGTAAAAGAGTTTTTTATAAGACTGAAATCACTCACGAGACAGCCGCTTGAGAGCCAGATGATGACCTGCTTGAGCGGCTTTTTTATACCAGAACATGGCCAGATGCAAATCAGGAGCACCAGTCCATCCTTCTTCATACCCTTGTCCGATACGATAGAAAGCATAGGGATCTGACGAATGGCGGTACGCCTCAAAAGCTTGCGGAAGCGACACGGGCAACGTCCCGCATCCTTTCCGATACAAATCACCCAAGTTGGCCGAAGCATAGGTCAAATCACCTTGCGAACGGCCTCCTTAAACCAGAATTCCGCCTGATAGCCATCGGGAAACACCCCTACCCTTCCTGATACAAAGTACCGATGTCATTCAATACCACTCCGTCTACAGGCGTTCCTTCACGATATTCCTTCCCTAACTCCAGCAACATGTCCACGTCTTCCCGCGAAAAGCTTTCCCATGTCTCTGTACCGTCAGTCTGCCATGACTTAACCCGCCCGATGGAAACATGCTGTGGCACGTCGACCTCCACATCCATCGCATAGGCCATGCGATCGGCCAGAAACTCTTCCTTAGTCGCTTCTAACAGCCAGCCTTTCCGAAGCAGATACTGTATGTAACCATAAATGCGTGAGGTAGAAGAATGAAGATTCACCCCATATTTCTTCAACTGTTCCAAAGACACATAACGAATTCCGTCTTTAGATAGTTCCAGGTAACAACGGGGAATGACAGAAAGTATCACTTTCAGCGAGGCAATTTCCTCTCCGATACAGTCTTCTATCCATTGCGCTCCCAGCCTTTCATATACACTGTAAGTCTTTCCATCCTCCCGCGACATCAGTTTCGGAGTGTGTCCGTTCAGATGCAATCCCAAGGTATCAATCAGGTAAGGAAAAAATTTATAGTCGTCGTATGAAGACAACCCGTCCATGCCTATCACTATTTTGCCATGCATATCATCGGAAATGACAAACGAAGTGGTGGAATGCTCCGGACGATGAAAATAATAATGAGTTTCCCCACGGTAAGTACCCTGCACGGTCAGTTCCACAGGAACCTCCAGCTTGCGAAAAAAGTCCTTTATTTGCAAAGGAGATGCCGCATTCAGTTGAAAAGAAATTCGCATAGTTACTCTTTCTGCTTTTAATAAATCTTTGCTCGAATCTCACCACTACCTATGCACAAACGAGCATCCTTGTCATAAATCACCCCGAATTGTCCGGGCGCTATGCCTGTATCGGTTCCTCGCTGGAAACATGCAACGTTCCGTCTTCGGCAAAGCGCACTTTCCCAGTCTGAAAGGTGTCCGTGTGACGTATTTTGAAACAAATTTCAGTTTCCTGTTCTTTCCATGGATTCAGAGTGATAAAATGAAAATCCTTTACACAGAAGGAATGCCCAAACTGTTTTTCTGTATCATACCCATGCGACACATAGATAATGTTTTCTTCCACATTCTTGTCTACCACAAACCACGGACCACCGCCCAGTCCCAGCCCTTTACGCTGGCCTATGGTATGAAACCAGTATCCGCGGTGCTGTCCGATAACCTTTCCGGTTTCCAGTTCCACGACTGGCCCCGGACGTTCTCCCAAAAAACGACGGATAAAGTCATTGTAGTTTATCTTACCCAAAAAGCAAATACCCTGGCTGTCTTTCCGCCGTGCACTTGGCAAAGATGCTTTCACTGCCATATCCCGCACTTCTTCCTTGAGAAAACCGCCCAAAGGAAACATCAGGCGAGACACCTGCAAGTAGTCAATCTGAGCCAGGAAATCGGTCTGGTCTTTTACCGGGTCTTTGGCCGTAGCCAACCATGTATATCCGTCTATATCCAGCGTAGAAGCATAATGCCCCGTAGCAATCTTATCGTAACCCTGCCCGGCTTCACGGTCAAAACAGCCGAATTTTATCAGTTTGTTGCACATCACGTCCGGATTGGGAGTCAGCCCACAGCGTACCCTGTCTACCGTATATGCCACCACATTGTCCCAATAAGCCTGCTGTAAATCGACAATATGGAAAGAAAGGCCATATTTACGTGCAGTGGCAGAAGCCAGTTCAATATCCTCCTCCGCCGTACAAGTCAACCCATCGTCTGTATCCATACCGATTTTTATATAAAACAAATCAGGCTTATGTCCTTGTTCACACAACAGATGCACGGCTACTGCACTGTCCACTCCTCCCGAAATCAACGCTGCTACATTCATATCTTTCTTTTTTAACGGCAAATATACCACCGGCATTCCACATGCCCAATACCCTTTTCAGGGTATATCTCATTTCATAGCCTGGAACTGCTCGATAAGCGAAGTGATGTTTGCCGTAAACAAACGGGCTGAAATGGCCAGCAAAATGATACCGAAAAACTTACGGATTACGTAAATACCACCCTTCCCCAGCAGACGTTCAATGCGATCGGTCAATTTCATGACAATAAATACCCATACCATATTAAGAATCAATGCCAGCACGATGTTGATGGGTGCATATTCCGCCCGCAGTGAAAGCAAGGTGGTAAACGCACCGGCACCAGCCAGCAAAGGGAAGACCAAAGGTACCAGCGTGGCCTCCTTAATCGGACCTGTATTCTTGAAAATTTCAATATCCAGAATCATTTCCAACGACATCAGGAAGATGACAAACGCACCGGCTACCGCAAACGAAGCGATGTCTACCTGAAACAAACGCAACATCATGTCGCCCGCATAAAAAAAATCCTAGAAAGAAGTGCAAAAGCAATGAGAGTGGCTTTAAGGGCATTCACGGACCGCCCTTTCTGTTTCAAATCCAGAATAATAGGAATGGAACCAATAATGTCAATCACGGCAAAAAGAACGATAAAGGCACTCAGAAACTGCTGAAAATCTAATCCACTCATAGCTATATCCAAAATTATTACTGCAAAGTTATGATTTTTCTACACACTTGCAAGGGAAGAACAAACATTATCAGACTGTAAGAAAGAATAAAAAAGATAAAAGGCATAAATGGACGATACTTTCAGTAGGGAAATATACTTAACTTTGTATGTTAAAAGATAACTTAATAAAGTTAACGAGAAATGGAATTGACAATGTACGATAAGCTTTTACAGCTACCTCTATTTCAGGGTATGTCGAAATTTGACTTCACTGACATTCTGGAAAAAGTAAAAATTCACTTCAACAAATATGAACCTGGAAGCTGCCTGGTTAGACAGGATACTCCATGCAACCAACTCATTTTTGTGCTGGATGGAGAAGTACAAATAGAGTCCAAGGACAGAGCCCATCAATATACAATTTGGGAAACTTTTAAAAGTCCGAATGTAATCGAGCCTTATTCTTTGTTTGGCATGCGTCCTTACTTCACAGCTTCTTACACGGCGGTTACGGAGGTCAACACACTGAACATTGACAAATCATACATTCTCAATGAGCTATGCCGGTATGAGGTGTTCAACCTGAACTACATGAACATGTTGAGCAACCGGAGTCAGGTAATTTACAACAAATTGTGGAATTCGCATATCGGAAAAACGCGCGACAAGATTATCAACTTTCTTCTGCTGCGCTGCATGACTCCATACGGAGCGAAAAAACTGTCTATCCGAATGGAAGATTTGGCACGCCTGATTGACGATACCCGCATCAACGTATCGAACGTATTGAACGACCTTCAAAACCGGGGACTGATTCAATTAGGACGGCGTACCTTCAGCATTCCCGAACTAAGGGAGGTAGTACTGCTGTTAGATAAGAAAGACTAAGCGTAATTACAACCTTTATTTTTTTGAAGCAATATGAACAATCCATTTTTACAACCCTATCATACACTCCACGATACTACTCCTTTCCAGCAGATACGGATTGAAGACTACGAACCGGCCGTTCGGGAAGGCATGCGACTGGAAGACGAAGAAATTCAACAAATCACCAGCAATCCGGAAGAACCGACTTTCCAGAACACCATTTTAGCTCTGGAGCATGCCGGGAAAACCCTCGACCGGGTCACTACCGTACTCTTCAACCTGCTGAGTGCGGAAACCTGCGACGCGCTGGAAGAAATAGCAGAAAAGCTGACTCCGGCACTGTCTGAACATGCCAATAACATCAGCCTCAACGAACAGCTCTTTGCCCGCGTAAAAGCGGTATACGATAAAAAAGAATCCTTGCAGCTGACTCCAGAAGAACGTCGTTTGCTGGAAAAGTCATACGACGGTTTTGTTCGCAACGGAGCCAATCTGTCTGAAGAAGACAAGGCTACTTTCCGAAAGCTGAGCATGGAACTGAGCAGCCTGACATTGAAATTCTCGCAGAATCACCTGAAAGAAACCAATGGCTACGAACTGGTGCTGCACACCGAGGACGAACTGGCCGGACTTCCAGAAAGTGCCATAGAAGCAGCCGCACATACGGCACACGAAAAAGGGAAAGAAGGTTGCTGGGTAATCACTCTGCAGGCCCCAAGCTACGTGCCTTTCATGAAATACAGTGACAAGAGGGAACTGAGAAAGACGCTCTACATGGCTTATAACACCCAATGTTGTCACGACAATGAATTCAACAACCTGAAGATTGTGGAACAGCTGGTCAACCTCCGCATGGAACTGGCTCAACTGTTGGGCTTCAAGAATTACGCTGAATATGTACTGAAAAAACGCATGGCCGAAAACAGCGAAAATGTATACAAGCTGTTGAACGACCTGCTGGAAGCTTATACGCCGACTGCTCGTCAGGAAGTAGAAGAAATCCGTGCCCTGGCCCGCGAACTGGAAGGTGAAGACTTCGAACTGATGCCGTGGGATTTCTCTTACTATGCGGAAAAGCTGAAAAACCGGAAATTCAGCCTGGATGAAGAAGCGCTCCGCCCTTACTTCGAACTGAGCCGTGTAAAAGCCGGTGTATTCGGACTGGCTACCCGCTTGTATGGCATCACTTTCAAGGAAAACAAGGAAATTCCGGTATATCATCCGGACGTACAGGCGTATGAAGTGTTCGACCGCGACGGAAGTTTCCTGGCTGTACTCTACACAGACTTCCATCCCCGCGAGGGCAAGCGTTCGGGTGCCTGGATGACCAGCTATAAGGAACAATGGATAGACGACAACGGATGTAACAGCCGTCCGCATGTGTCTGTCACCATGAATTTTACCAAACCGACCAAGGACAAACCTGCCCTGCTGACATTCTCGGAGGTAAATACCTTCCTGCACGAATTCGGGCACGCATTGCACGGCATGTTTGCCAATACCCGTTTCCAAAGCATGAGCGGAACCAACGTGTACTGGGATTTTGTGGAACTTCCTTCACAAATCATGGAAAACTTTGCCATAGAAAAAGAATTTTTGAATACATTCGCATGTCATTACCAGACAGGCGAACCCATTCCGCAAGAACTGATTCAGCGCATCGTTGATGCTTCCAATTTCAACGTGGCATACGCCTGCCTGCGCCAGCTCAGCTTCGGATTCCTTGATATGGCCTGGTACACTCGCCAAAGCAAGTTCGAAGGCGATGTAAAAGCTACGAAAAAGAGGCATGGCAGCGTACGCAACTGCTTCCGCAACCGGAAGATACCTGCATGAGCGTACAGTTTGGTCACATCATGTCGGAGGATATTCTGCCGGATATTACAGCTACAAATGGGCTGAGGTGCTGGATGCCGATGCTTTCTCCGTATTCAAGGAGACAGGCATCTTCAATCAGGAAACTGCCCGTTCATTCCGTGAGAATGTACTGTCAAAAGGAGGTACTGAGCACCCGATGACATTATACAAACGTTTCCGTGGTCAGGAGCCGACATTGAAGCACTATTAAAAAGAAATGGTATAAAATAAGGATACAAATGAAGACATTCAGACTCTACTGGTTCTTTACGTTACTCCTGTTACTAGCCGGATGTAACCAGAAAGACGATGTTAACGAAATTTTCTCCAGCGGACAGACGTGGCACTGGAGCAACTCCTATAGTACCAGTGACTGGAAGGATGACAACAAATTCAATTCCACACTGACACGTGATGAAGTAGCTAAAATCAACGACAGCAGGACAGCTACAACATCATTTTCAAGGAAGACGGTACCGTGGAAGGCAACGGAAGTAATTTCAGTTTTACCGGCACATGGAGTGCCAACGGAGAAGACCAGAGCTTTTCTATCCAGTTAAAGCCCAGCGGTAATCGCAGCGGACTGGACAAAACGTTTTATGACGAAATAAGCAATGCCAAATTCTATCGGGGAAGTTCCAGAACCATCAAGCTGTTCAACCTCGACAAGAATCATTATATTCAATTCTATCCCAAAGGATTCAACGATTAAGCATACCACTATGAAACCAACGGAACATAAGCAAGAAATACTGGACAAACGCTACATGCGCATGGCCTTAATCTGGGCAGAGAACTCCTATTGCCAACGGCGGCAGGTAGGCGCATTGATTGTCAAAGACAAAATGATTATTTCAGATGGCTACAACGGTACTCCTGCCGGCTTTGAGAATGTGTGCGAAGATGAGAACGGAGTAACCCGCCCCTATGTGCTTCATGCTGAAGCCAATGCCATCACCAAGATAGCCCGCTCCAGTAACAGCAGCGAAGGAGCTACCATGTATGTCACCGCCTCCCCTTGTATCGAATGTGCCAAACTGATTATTCAGGCCGGCATCAAACGAGTGGTATATGCAGAAAAATACCGTTTGGAAGACGGGTTGGACTTGCTGAAAAGAGCCAATATTGAAGTTGTATATCTTAACCCCAATGAATAAATAACATGAAAAACAATAACACACGCTTTATCCCGTTCCTATTGGCCATCTGCCTGATTGCGGGCATCGCCATCGGCACATTCTATGCCAACCATTTCTCAGGAAACAAGCTGGGCATCATCAACACTTCATCCAACAAGCTGAATGCGTTGTTGCGCATCATCAACGACCAATATGTAGATACGGTAAACATGGGCGAACTGGTGGAAGAAGCCATGCCGCAGATTCTTTCGGAACTCGACCCGCATTCTTCTTATATTCCGGCCAAGGACCTGGAAGCTGTAAACGCCGATTTGAAAGGTAGTTTCAGCGGTATCGGTATCCAGTTTACCATTCAGAACGATACCATTCATGTAAACAGCGTCATTCAGGGCGGTCCCTCGGAAAAAGTGGGTTTGATGGCAGGCGACCGTATTGTGGAAGTAGATGATTCTGCTTTTGTCGGTAAGATTGTGACAAACAGTGAAGCCATGAAACGTCTGAAAGGTGAAAAAGGCAGCAAGGTGAAACTGGGTGTTTACCGTCCGGGCGAAAAGGACTTGCTTCATTTCACTGTTATCCGTGGAAACATTCCAGTGAAGAGTATCGATGCCGCCTATATGATTAATGAAAAGGTAGGCTACATAAAAGTCAACAAGTTTGGTGAAACCACTTATCCGGAACTGCTTATCGCACTGGCCAAACTGAATCAGAAGAACTGTGAAGGCCTGATTGTCGACCTGCGTGGAAATACGGGAGGTTACATGGCTGCTGCCATCCAGATGGTCAACGAGTTCTTGCCAAACAACCGTCTGATTGTCTACACCCAGGGACGCAAGTCGCCGCGCGAAGACTACAACTCCAACGGAACAGGAAGCAACCAGAAGATGCCGCTTGTGGTACTGGTGGACGAAGGTTCGGCTTCTGCCAGCGAAATCTTTGCCGGAGCCATCCAGGACAATGACCGCGGTACCATCGTAGGACGCCGTTCTTTCGGAAAAGGTTTGGTACAGCAGCCCATTGAATTCAGCGACGGCTCTGCCATCCGTCTGACCATCGCACGCTACTACACCCCATCCGGACGCTGCATACAGAAACCTTACGAAAAAGGTAAGGAATCGGAATACGAACTCGATTTGCTCACTCGTTATGAACACGGCGAATTCTTCTCTGCCGACAGCATCAAGCAGGATGAAACTGAAGTATATCACACCCGCCTGGGCCGTCCGGTATACGGAGGAGGAGGTATAATGCCCGACATTTTCGTACCACAGGACACAACCGGCATGACCTCGTACTTCCGCATGGCTGCTAACCGTGGACTGATTATCCGCTACACATTCGACTATACCGACCAGAACCGCAGCACCTTGCAGAAATATGATACTCCGGAAAAGATGGAAGCTTACCTGAAAGGACAAAACCTGCTGAATAAGTTTGCCGCATGGGCGGAGAAAAAAGGCTTGAAACGCCGTAACAACCTGATGATGAAGTCACGCCGCTTGTTCGAAATGAGTTTGTACGGAAACACTATCTATAACATGCTGGGTATGGAAGCATACGTGGAATACCTGAATGAATCGGACAAGACCGTACTGAAAGCCGTAGAAATTCTGGAAAAAGGTGAATCTTTCCCTCAGGCTCCAAGCCCGCAAGCAACTACTGACAAAAAGGAATGATACCTTATGGATAAAAAGGAACTGCGACGGTTAATCGCACAAGAAAAACGGAATTATTCCGTTGCTCAAAAAACTGAATGGTCTTCCAGCTTGTTTCAAAAGCTGGAGGACCATCCATTGTTTTTGCAGTCACACACTCTCCTGCTCTATCACTCGCTACCCGATGAAGTACTGACTCACGAGTTCATCAAGCGCTGGCATCCATACAAGCGCATTGTGCTTCCACTTGTCAAAGGAGATGAACTGGAATTCCGATATTATGAAGGGGAAGATTCATTACAAATCGGTGCTTTCGGCATTGAAGAGCCCACCGGTAGCCTGGTAGAAAATCTGCATGAAATAGAGCTGAGTATTATTCCTGGTGTGGCCTTCGACTGCTCAGGCAACCGGTTAGGACGTGGAAAAGGATATTACGACCGCGCCTTGACCAAACTGCAATCCTATCGCATAGGGGTATGCTTTCAATTGCAACTGCTGCCACATATTCCCGTAGAAGCCACAGACCTGCCCATGGACGAAATATGGACAGAACAAGGCTGCGTATTCAGCGGAACACAATGTTCACAATAACCTGGGAGCCGACCTGGGCATTCAGGTTACGAATCAGCATTTCACGTCCCATCATCAGTTCCTGACGAATCACGGAAGAAGAAAGACTGACATAAAGTACCTGGTTTTTAATAAAAAGATTCGTGGTGTAACGGGTAATGACCGGTCCCACCACATCTTTCCAGGCATCCACCAGACGATATTCATTCAAAGGAGTCTCCAGCCCTTGCTGGCGGAGAAACTGCCGGAGCACATCGCCAATCTGTTCAGTGTTATTCCGCTTCATAAGACTCCTTTCGTTCGGACACTTCTCCGTTTTCCACCTCAAACAGTTTGTAATCGCCCTCTATCTTTTTCAAGATACGGTCCAGATGGTCACGGTTGGTATCGGTAATAAAAATCTGTCCGAAATTATCTCCTGCCACTAATTTGACAATCTGCTCTACACGAAGTGCATCCAGTTTGTCGAAAATATCATCCAGCAGAATCAAAGGAGTCGTACCGCTTCCGGTACGCTTCAAAAATTCAAACTGTGCCAGCTTGAGGGCAATCAAGTAGGTTTTGTTCTGCCCCTGAGAACCTTCCCGCTTCATGGGGAATTCTCCCAACTGCATAATCAAATCGTCCTTATGAATGCCTTTCAAGGAATACCCCATCACCCGGTCACGCTGACGATTGGTACGCAGCAAGGCAAGCAAATCACCCTCTGCCGCATGCGACTGGTAAGAAAGCTTTACCTCCTCCTGGTTTTGGGATATATAAGAATAGTATGACTGGAAAATCGGAATAAACTCATCGATGAACTGCTGACGTTTACGAAATACCACTTCACCCGTAGAAGCCATCATCTCTTCCCATACGTTCATCAGTTCTTCGTCGGGCTCCAGTTCCGCTTTCAGCAACGTATTACGCTGTACCAAGGCTTTATTGTAGCGAATCAGCGCATCCAGATATTCCCGGTCGAACTGCGAAATCACCACGTCCATGAATCGTCTTCTTTCCTCACTCCCCCCGGCAATAAGCAACGTATCAGCCGGAGAAACCATCACTAAAGGAATCAATCCGATGTGGTCGGACAAGCGGGTATACTCTTTCTTATTCCGCTTGAACTGCTTCTTCTGCCGACGCTTCAACCCGCAATACACTTCTTCCGGATCACCGTCTTCTGTTTCATAAAAACCTTGCAGCACAAAGAAGTCCTGTTCGTGCCGTATATTCTGAGAATCAATAGGGTTAGTTGCACTCTTACAAAAAGAAAGATAATACACAGCATCCATCAGGTTGGTCTTTCCCATCCCGTTCTTTCCGATAATGCAGTTCATCTTGCGGGAAAAAGCCAGCTCGGCCTGTTCCAGATTCTTATAGTTTAATATCGAAATGCGTTTAAGCCACATAAAACAATCACTATTTGGGATACAAATTTAACAATAAAAGCAAGATTGATTAAAAAAACTGCCCGCAAATTTCATTTATACACATAAATCAACTACTTTTGCTGTCCAAATACGTGGATTGGAAAAATAATAAAAAACAAATATCAAATGACTGAACAAAAACACACTAATGACCCATTGAATGTAGACGAAGCGCTCAGCACTTCAGAAGCATTCCTAATTAAAAACAAGAATGTACTTTTGGGAGCAGTAGTCGCTCTGGTAGTTATCGTCGGAGGTTTCCTCGGATACAAACATTTCATTTCTGAACCGAATGAACTGAAAGCTTCAGAAGCTATCTTCAAAGGTGAACAGTATTTCGGAGCTGACAACTTTGAAGTTGCCTTGAAAGGTGACAGTCTGGGATATGCAGGTTTTGTGAAACTGGCAGACGAATTCAGCGGTACAGATGCAGGAAACCTGGCAAACGCATACGCAGGACTTTGCTATGCACAGCTAGGCAAATACGAAGATGCTATCAAATATCTGGATAAATTCAGCGGTGATGATTTACTGGTTGCTCCTTCAGTAATGGGAGCTCTGGGAAACTGCTATGCACAGACTGGACAGCTTGACAAAGCTGCCGCTACTTTGCTGAAAGCAGCCGACCGTGCCAACAGCTTGTCAATTAGCCCGATTTTCCTGATTCAGGCTGGACAAATCCTGGAAAAACAAGGAAAGAATGCAGAAGCCGTAGAAGCTTACAAGCAGGTTAAGAACAAATACGGTAACTCATATCAGGCAATGGATATCGATAAGTACATCGAACGTGCTTCTTTGAAATAAACCACAAGAAACATACTTCTATTAGTATAAGTATCATTCAGGCCGGACCGAGGTTTTTCGGTCCGGCTTTTTTCTTTAACATACAAACTTAAAAAGACAAACAATATGGCTACAGCTTATCACAATCTTTCAGATTACGACTTTAACTCCGTACCCGATGCCTCACAGATGCGCTTCGGTATCGTAGTATCTGAATGGAATCATAACATTACGGGAACTTTACTTGAAGGAGCAGTCAACACATTGAAAAAACACGGAGCAAAGGATGAAAACATCCTGGTATATTACGTTCCGGGTAGTTTCGAACTGACTTTCGGCTCATCACAACTTGTTAAAAGTGGAAAAGTAGATGCAGTCATTGCATTAGGCTGCGTAGTACGTGGCGATACGCCTCATTTTGACTATGTGTGTGCCGGAGCTACCCAAGGCATTACAGAACTGAATGCAACTACCGATACACCAGTCATTTACGGCTCATCACAACTAATAACATGCAGCAGGCAGAAGACCGTGCCGGAGGGAAATTAGGAAATAAAGGTGACGAATGTGCAATTACAGCAATAAAAATGATCGATTTTATTTGCAAGTTAAAAAAATAATCGTACCTTTGCATCGCAATTGAGAAAAGCACTAAACCTTGATTGCAGACGGGCAAATACCAGAGTGGCCAAATGGGGCAGACTGTAAATCTGCTGGCTTACGCCTTCGGTGGTTCGAATCCATCTTTGCCCACTAAAAATTGCCGGAAGTAGCTCAGTTGATAGAGCAGTTAGCCTTCCAAGCTGAAGGGTCGACGGGTTTGAGCCCCGATCTTCCGCTCTTTTAAATATGTTGGGCAAGTACCAGAGTGGCCAAATGGGGCAGACTGTAAATCTGCT
>ENA-OQBJ01001038-OQBJ01001038.1-human-gut-metagenome-genome-assembly--contig:-NODE-1038-length-12165-cov-3.356205_pt1 | contig 12165 bp, 13 predicted proteins | sample MGYA00242743_ERZ504545 | MGnify/ENA primary metagenome ERZ504545 (study PRJEB26092, sample SAMD00036252) | human gut metagenome | host: Homo sapiens | study: EMG produced TPA metagenomics assembly of...
CTTGCGGCATGCTTTCTACCGCCCAGCAGCAGGCAGAGAAAAAGAGAAAGAAAGTGAAACCTTTTAATACAAGAAACATCATGAAACGAATGACATTTTATCTTGGAATGGCCCTGGCGGTGCTGTCGCTTGCTTCCTGCCACAACGGAGGGAAGAGTATCATTACTCCGGTGTCAAGCGGACGCCCGTATGAAGTGATGGTGGTGGCCGATGACAAATGCTGGATGAGTCCGGACAGTGCACTGTTTCATGTGCTGGATACGGATGTGCCGGGATTGCCTCAGGCTGAACGCTCTTTCCGTATTTCGCGTGTGCGGCCTGACTTTTTTGACCGTTCGGTACGTTTGTTCCGTAACATCATTATTGTAGATATTCAGGACATCTATACGCAGCCCAAATTCAAGTATACGCGTGATGCTTATTCGTCTCCGCAGATGATTATGACCATTCAGGCACCTAACCAGAAGGAGTTTGCAGACTATGTTTCGAAAAACGGTCAGGTGATTATCGACTTCTTTACCCGTGCCGAAATGAACCGTCAGGTGAAGTTGCTGGAGAAAAAACACAATGAAACACTTTCGACCAAGGTACAGAGCATGTTTGATTGCGACATTTGGATGCCGGTGGAAATGGAATCGTACAAGCAGGGTGAGAATTTCCTGTGGGCTTCGAGCAACCTGAATGACTTGAACTTCGTGATGTATGCTTATCCGTTCCGTGACCACGATACGTTTACCAAAGAGTATTTCATTCATAAACGTGACTCCGTGATGAAAGTCAACCTGCCGGGTGCGCGTGAAGGCATGTACATGGAAACAGCCGATTCCATGTTTGTTGAGACGAGCAACATTGCCGTGAAGGGAGACTATGCATTCGAGGCCCGCGGATTGTGGGAAATGAAGAACGATGCCATGGGAGGCCCGTTCGTATCGCATGTGCGGGTAGACCGTGACAATGCACGGGTTATCGTGGTGGAAGGTTTTGTCTATAATCCGGGCAAGCTGAAACGTGACCAGATTCGCAAACTGAACGCGGCGTTGTACACACTGAAGCTTCCTTCAGAAAAAGAAGTGTCGGAAATTCCGGTAGACAATTCCATCTCGGAAGAACAAATCAAACAAGAAGCTGAACAGAATAAGCAATAAATATGGAAAATCGTAAAATTAGAGTGGGAATCACCCATGGAGATATAAACGGGGTAGGCTATGAAGTGATATTGAAGACTTTCTCTGACCCCACCATGCTGGAACTTTGTACGCCGGTGGTGTACGGCTCTCCCAAGGTTGCTGCGTATCACCGCAAGGCCATGGAAATACAGACCAGTTTCAGCATTGTAAATTCTGCCGAAGAGGTGCAGGACGGAAGAGTGAACGTGGTGAACTGCATAGAAGAGGAGTTGAAGGTGGAACTGACCAAGCCGACTCCCGAAGCTGGTAAAGCGGCACTGGCTGCACTGGAAAGAGCTTTGGCCGATTACCGGGAAGGCCTGTTCGATGTGCTGGTGACGGCTCCTATCAACAAGCATACCATCCAGTCGGATGCGTTCCATTTCCCGGGACATACGGAATACATTGAAGAACGTGTAGGTGGAGGACAGAAGGCCTTGATGATTCTGCTGAAAGGTGATTTCCGTGTGGCACTGGTGACAGGCCATGTACGTGCGCGACATTGCCGGTGAACTGACCAAAGAACTGATTATGGAAAAGATGGAGATTTTCCATCGTTCACTGAAGAAAGATTTCGGCATCGACAATCCGCGTATTGCCGTGTTCTCACTGAATCCTCATGCGGGAGACAACGGACTGCTGGGAACGGAAGAGCAGGAAGTGATTATTCCGGCCATGAAAGAGATGATAGCTCGCGGTGTGCAGTGCTTCGGACCGTATCCTGCCGATGGCTTCATGGGCTCAGGCAATTATACGCATTTCGACGGTATTCTGGCCATGTATCATGACCAGGGACTGGCTCCGTTCAAGGCACTGGCCATGGATGAAGGAGTGAACTTTACTGCCGGCTTGCCTATCGTACGTACTTCGCCTGCTCACGGTACGGCATACGATATTGCCGGAAAAGGCATTGCTTCGGAAGATTCTTTCCGTCAGGCGGTGTACGTGGCCATGGATGTGTTCCGCAACCGTGCCTGGGAAAGAGAAATCAGTGCCCGTCCGTTGCGCAAGCAGTATTATGAGAAACGAGATGACAGTGATAAACTGAAATTAGACAGTATAGAAGAGGAATAACATGAAGTTTGCAATCATATCAGCCGGGGAAGGTTCCCGGCTGGCACAAGAAGGAGTTCAGTTGCCCAAACCGCTGGTGCAACTGAACGGTATGGCCATGATTGACCGTCTGATTCACATCTTTGCGAAGAACGGAGCAGAAGAAGTGGTGGTCATTATCAATAATGAGGTGGCTTTGACAAAGGAACACCTGAGTAAGCTGGAAAAAACATCGGAAGTGCCTTTGCGGGTTATTGTCAAGACGACGCCCAGTTCCATGCACAGTTTTTACGAACTGAGCCGTTACCTGAAGGACGACCGTTTCTGCCTGACTACGGTCGACACGATTTTCCGGGAAGAGGAGTTTTCACGTTTTATTGACGCTTTCAAGGCTTTTGAAGGGGATGGCATGATGGCCGTCACGGATTACATCGACGACGAAAAACCGTTGTATATCGGTACGGACGAAGACCGCAATATTACCGGTTTCTATGATACTTTGCAGCCTGATACGCGTTACATCTCAGGGGGAATCTATTGCCTGTCGCCCAACTCAATCGTGACATTGGAGAAATGTATGGCGCAGGGCATGTCGCGCATGCGTAATTTTCAGCGTCAGCTGGTAGCCGACGGACTTCGGCTCAAGGCTTATCCTTTCTCAAAAATTTTGGATGTGGACCATGCGGGGGACATTGTAAAAGCAGAGGCTTTTTTGAACGGACAAGATTAAAAACAGAATAAACCAATATTGATTTTTTGCGTAAAATCTAGAAATAAGAATAACAAGATAGAATGTGTAAAAGAGGAGAGAAGATTCGGGTGGTTGGTGTGAGCCGTGGTAATGAATATTCCCCGAATCACGTAGACAATGATGCGGCAATCCTTCGGCTTGCGGCAGAAGCATTGGAGAGAATGGGGTGTGAGGTGACAATTTATCCGGAAAAGGAATTTGTTGCTCAGAAGATAGAGGGTGAGTTTATTTTCGACATGGCCCGCGACCGCGCCACCATTGAGCGGTTGAAAGAACTGGAAGACGAGGGTGCACTGGTGGTGAACTCTGCGTATGGCATTGACAACTGTGTCCGTCAGCAGATGACGGAGTTGCTGGTGGCAAATGAAGTACCGCATCCCCGGAGCTTTATTATTTCTACTGATGAAAAGTTTACTCCTTCCGTGTTCCCTTGCTGGATTAAGCGAGGCAATTCGCATGCCATGGTGAAAGAAGACGTGGTGTACGTGGAATGCCGGGAAGAAGCGGAAGTGGTGATGGCTGATTTCCGGAAACGGAACATTCCGGTGGCAGTAGTCAACGAGCACCTGGTGGGAGATTTGGTGAAGTTCTACGGGGTACAGGGAACAGATTTCTTTTATACCTTCTATCCAACGGAACAATCACACAGCAAGTTCGGACTGGAAGTCATCAACGGAGCCACGAGAGGTTTCCCGTTCGATGTCAAGCAGCTTCAGGCATACGCCAACAAGGCGGCGAGGTACTGAATGTGCCTGTATACGGAGGCGACTGTGTGGTATCGGCTACCGGTGAAATCCGCATCATTGACTTTAACGACTGGCCCAGCTTTGCCCGTTGCCGTGAAGAAGCCGGACCGGAAATCGCCAAGTGTATCTATAATCGTATTATCCACAAATTAGAAAAATAATGAGTACGGGAAAAAAAGGAGTAGAGGCTTCTTTCAAGTCCATGGATACAGAAGAGTTTCTGGACATCCATTTTAATCGCCCGATAGGTTATGTGTGGGCGTTGTTTTTCCAGCGTTTCGGGATACATCCCAATGTAGTGACCATCTTGTCCATCATTTTAGGAGTAGCGGCAGGAGTGATGTTTTACTATCCCGACATGACGCACACGCTGATTGGTATTTTCCTCTTGATGTGGGCCAACCATTATGATAGTTGCGACGGACAGCTGGCACGTATGACCGGCAAGAAAACCCGCTGGGGACGTATGCTCGACGGATTTGCCGGCGATCTTTGGTTTATTACCATCTATGTCGCTATCTGTCTGCGCCTGATGAACCAGCCGCTTCCTTTCCATCTGGGGGAGGCTTCCGGACAGACCTGGAGCATTTATATCTGGCTGATAGCCTGGTTCTCTGGTACGGTGTGTCATAGCAAGCAATGTACGCTGGCCGATTATTACCGCAACATCCACTTGTTCTTCTTGAAGGGAAAGGCAGGTAGTGAGCTGGATAATTTCAAGCAGCAACGTGAGATTTTCCATAGTCTGCCGTGGAAAGGCAACTTCTGGTGGAAGGCTTTCCTGTATTTCTATGGCAACTATACCCGCAAGCAGGAACAGATGACTCCTAACTTCCAGCGTTTCTACGCCTTTGTGCAGGAACGTTACGGTGACAACATTCCTCAGGAATTGCGCGATGAGTTCCGTGCCCTGAGCTTGCCGTTGATGAAGTACACCAACATCCTGACATTCAATACCCGCGCGATAGCCCTTTACATCAGCCTGCTGATAGGAGAACCGTGGTTGTATTTCATTTTCGAGATGGTGGTGATGACCAGCCTGTTTGTGTACATGCGTCGTCGTCATGAAGCCCTGTGCGCATACCTTTACCATAAATACGCCAAGTGATGAAGGAAAAGTTTCGGAATATATTCTGGTTTTTCGGCATCTTTGCCATTGTAGTTATGCTCTGCACGTTCGACATGGACTATCAGGAGCTGTGGCAGAACTTGCGCAAGGCAGGGGTGTGGTTTCCGGCCGTGATTCTTCTGTGGGTGTTCATCTATTACCTGAATGCCTGGTCATGGTATGTCATTATCCGCGACGGGAAACATGCCAAGGTGCCCTTCTGGAAAATCTATAAGTTGACCGTATCCGGTTTTGCCCTGAACTATGCCACTCCGGTGGGGCTGATGGGCGGTGAGCCGTACCGCATCATGGAGCTTACTCCTTACGTAGGTGCCAGCAAGGCCACCTCATCGGTTATTCTCTATGTGATGATGCATATCTTTTCCCATTTCTGGTTCTGGCTGGTATCGGCGGTGCTCTTCGTGATTTTTGAGCCGATGAACTGGGGACTGGGCATCATGCTGGCGGTAGTGGCGTTTGTCTGCCTGCTGGCCATTTATTTCTTTATGAAAGGATACCGTAACGGGATGGCGGTGCGCACGTTCAAGCTGTTGTGTCATGTGCCTTATGTGAAGCGCTGGGCCAGTCGTTTCCTGACAGAGAAAAAAGAATCACTGGAGCGGGTAGACGCACAGATTGCCGAACTGCACAAGCAACGGAAAAGTACGTTCTATGTGGCGCTGGGATTGGAGTTCATGGCACGTATCGTAGGTTGTGCCGAAGTGTTCTTTATCCTGAACATTCTGACCGACCATGTGAGCTTCCTGGCCTGTATCCTGATTATGGCCTTCACTTCCTTGTTTGCCAACCTGTTCTTCTTCTCGCCCATGCAGCTTGGAGCACGCGAGGAGGATTTGCGCTGGCGGTAGGCGGACTGGCCATTCCGAGTGCGTTTGGCATCTATACGGGACTGATTACCCGTGTGCGTGAATTGATATGGATTGTAATTGGCGTGTTGCTGATGAAGGTTGGCAACGGCACCCCAAATAAGACTAAAGATGAGTAAACTGACAGATGTAAAAGGCGTAATTTTTGATTACGGAGGAACAATCGATACAAACAGCCGTCATTGGGCGGAGGTATTGTGGAGCAAGTATGAAGAGTTTCAGGTGCCGGTGGACAAGGCAAGTTTCCGCGAGGCATACGTGCATGGAGAACGTACGCTGGCCCGTGTGCCACTGGTCAAGCCGGAGCATAACTTCCACGATGTGCTGCGCATCAAGACCGACATTCAGGTGAAGTACCTGGTGGAACAAGGCAAGCTGGACGGAGAAGAAGCCTGCCGGGAAAACTATGCTGAAAAAGTGGCCGACAGCTGCTACCGTTATGTGCTGGACGTATTGGAACGTACCCGTCCCGTAGTGAAGGCACTTTCTGAACGCTACAAGCTGGTGCTGGTATCCAATTTCTATGGGAACATCCAGACCATCCTGAAAGACTTCGGTTTGTTCGACTTCTTTGCCGACATCATCGAATCGTCGGTAGTGGGGGTGCGCAAGCCTGACCCTGCCATCTATCGCCTTGGCGTGGAAGCATGGGGCTGCCAGCGAGAATGTGCTGGTAGTAGGAGATTCCTTCTCCAAGGACGTGGTACCCGCAAAAACCGTGGGTTGCAAGATGGCCTGGCTGAAAGGTGAAGGCTGGGGCAACGAAGAAATAGATGAAACACTTCCGGATGTAATCATCACCGATTTGCCGGAACTCTTGTCGTATGTATAAAGGAGGGGCACGGATGAAGAAAAAAGGAATTGCCCTGGTGGAACGCCAATACCTGTTCCCCTTTGTACTGATTACGTCCCTCTTTTTCCTGTGGGGATTTGCTCATGCCATTCTGGACGTGCTGAACAAGCATTTCCAGGAGTTGCTTACCATTACCCGTACCCATTCGGCCATGATTCAGGCTACGATGTACATGGGATATTTCATCATGGCCATTCCGGCCGGATTGTTTATCAACCGTCACGGATACCGTAAGGGAGTAGTGCTTGGTTTGTTGCTCTACGGAATAGGCTCGTTATTGTTCATTCCCGGACAATATATAGCTTCGTTCAATATGTTCCTGTTCTCGTTATTCGTTATCGGGTGCGGACTAACCTTCCTGGAAACGGCCGCCAATCCGTATGTCACAGAATTGGGAGCACGGGAAACGGCTGCCAGCCGACTGAATTTCGCCCAGTCATTCAACGGGCTGGGATGTATCTTTGCACCGATTCTGACCGGTCTCTTGCTGTTCTCTGACGAAGACAAAGGAGCAAGCGGTAATGTGGCCCTCCCGTATGCCGTAATGGGAGTGATTGTCCTGCTGGCTGCGCTGGCTTTTATGCGCGTACGTCTGCCGGAAATTCCTCATGAAGAAGAGGTGGATAGCGAAGGTCATCACGTAGGTTTGTGGACGCATAAGCTTTTTGTGTTCGGACTGGTAGCACTGTTTGCCTACGAGGTATCCGAGATTTCCATCAACAGTTTCTTTATCAACTACGTGACAGAGGTTGGCTGGATGAATGCCCGCGATGCCTCGCTGGTGCTTTCGTTCGGTGGATTGGGACTGTTCATGGTAGGACGTTTCGTGGGAAGCTGGATTATGCGCCGTGTCCGTGCCGAGAAGATGCTCTTCTGGTGTGCTACGGGAACGGTTATCACTACGCTGCTGGTGATTTTGGATTTAGGCTCCGTGTCGTTCGTAGCCCTGCTTTGCGGCTATGCCTTCGAAGCCATTATGTTCCCCACCATTTTTGCTCTCTCCCTGAAAGGTTTGGGCAGCCATACGAAACGCGCCTCTTCCTTCCTGATGATGTCGCCGGTGGGCGGTGCCGTAGGTCCGGTGCTCATGGGACTGGTAGGAGACTACGCCGATATGCACTGGGCGTTCGTTGTACCTTTCGTCGGCTATGTAGTGGTGTGGTTCTATGCCCGCCACATGATGCAGCAGAAAAACTAATGCCACTTCCTTTACGGAAAGCATATATAAAAGAAGCGCGGAACTCTTCAGTGTCTCCCGACACCATGAGAGTTCCGCGCTTTTGTGGTTATTTCAATTATAGTAAATTATTTGTTAGGAGCTTGAGGACATGCCGGACATGCATTGGGACATCCCGGAGCAGGCATTTTTCCCGGGCGAGGCATGTTGAATACCTTTTCCAGCTGGCGGGCATTCAGGATTTCTGAGCTAATTTGGCATCGTCCAGCATCAGTTGTTTTCCCATACGCTGAGCCTGTGCTTCCATACGTTGTTCCGGAGTGAGTTTTACCTTGCAAGGCTTTTCAGCTTTTTCCGGACAAACCTGACGTGCAGCATTTTGTGCCATTACACTTCCAAAACCTAAACATACGGTAAGAATCAATGTAGATAATAAACGAGTTGTTTTCATTGTGGTCAAAATTTAAAAGTGCACTTACGGCTTTAAGACAATGAATCCTTCTCGTGGTTTATTATGAAAATACTTTTTTAACATTTTGAGGTTGTAAACCTCTAGAGTGTGAAATTTTATGGCGCAAATTTAGAGAAAATGTAAACTTACTTAGTAAAAAGAGAATTTAGTGAACTCTTGGTTTAAGTATGAAAGAAACGCTTAGGCGTTTGGTCTTAAACGCACTTACGTTTTACCTCAAATGCACTTGCGTTTGAGCTCAAACGTACTTGTGTTTTGGATGAAACGTCAAAGCGTTTTTTGAGTAAAAGAGCAGGATTTGCTAAGTGGTTAAAAATCAGATTCTTTTACAATGCGTAGTTTTTCTCCAGTTACCGGATGTACGAACTCCAGCGCGGCGGCATGCAGATACAGACGGTCGGACGGCTGGCCGTAGAGGTCGTCGCCTACAATCGGATGGTTCAGTCCCTCCGGATGGGCAGCATGTACACGGAGCTGATGGGTACGTCCTGTATGCGGATAGAATGTAACCCGTGTGCTTCCGCCTTTGCGTTCCAGTACCCGGTAGGAAGTGACGGCCCGTTTGCCATATTCCCGGCTTACCATCTGGCGCGGACGATCCATCGGGTTCGGACAGATGGGCAGGTCGATGATACCCTCGTCAGTTTCCAGTTCTCCTTCCAACAGGGCTGTGTAACGCTTTTGGATAAGACGCGTTTCGAAGAGTGCCTGAAGCTCCTTGTGCACCTCCTTCGTTTTGGCCGCGAGCAGCAGGCCGGAGGTAGCCATGTCCAGCCGGTGCACGATAAGCGGACCGGTGGCCCTGGGGTAAAGGTTGTGCAAGCGCTGGAGAATGGAATCAAGGTCGTTCTTGCCCGGTACGGAGAGCATGCCTGCCGGTTTGTGTACCACCACCAGCCATTCGTCCTCGTAGAGAATCTCCAGTGCCGTCTGACGATGTACATCCTCCTCCAGCGGGTTCGGTTCCACGTCCAGTCCCACGAGCATGTGTTTCAGAATCGGTTCACATTTCCCTTTGCACGACGGATAGAAATGTCCTTCGCGGCGAATCTCGTCCTTGGGCGACATGCCCCACCAGAATTCGCCCATGGCCAATGGCTGGAGCTGATGCAGGTAAGCATACTGAAGCAATTTAGGAAGCGCGCATTCTCCTGCACCGGCCGGCGGTGTCTTTTGCGGAGTGGAGTGGAAAATCTCGCATAAATCTTTCACTTCCCCTCGTGCGTTGAGCATGCGGAACTGGGCGAACAGACGCATCTGGAGAGCCGCCGAACGGGTTTTCCGTTCGTGGCGCAAGGCCTGAATCTCTTGCTCGAATGCCTGAAAAGCCTCTCCGGCCGCTTGTATCTTCTCTTTCAATCTCCGTTCCAACCGTTTGAACTCCGCTTTCTGAAACTGGCTTTCGCGCGACATTGTTTCTGCTTCTTCGGGTGAAACGCCTTCCTTCCGACGTTGTTCACGGAGGGTTTTCGCCTCTTTCAGCTTCTGTTTTTCAGAAGCCAGCGTGGCTTGTACTTCTTCTTCCGACTTCTTCCATTCCTCCCGAGCTGAGCAGTATGCCTCGCTGGCTTCCATGGCGGCAATCCGGTGGTTGATGCCGGAAATCTCCGCTTCCTCGATACGGAAAAAGCCGTCGGGTTGCAGGAGGTCGTACACCGGAGGTACGAAAAACGCATGGTGGTTGCTTCCGGCCAGATTACCCGAAAAAGCGGCCAGGTAGCCCAGTTTTCCTTCGGAATCCTTTATTACCAGTACCCCGAACATCTTTCCCTGACGAAGTTCCTCCTGCCAATCGTCCCGTGTGAGCAGGTACTGACGTACCTCATCGGCCGCCAGTCGGGTGAGCGGGTGAGGGGTGTAGTGGAAAGGAAAAGTGAAGGCTTTCGGTAAGGCGATGCCTTCGATTGGGGTATGGAAGGAATGTATCATAGTGAAATATTGAGTTCGTTTTTATTGTGGGGGCAAAGGTACGAATAAAATGGCTTCTATAAAAATGAATTTATATATACCATATATATCGTATATATTTCCTATCTTTGCGAAAAAGAGAAATTATGGAAGCAACAGTTACACATCGAAGAAAGATTATTGATTTGAAAGAAGATACCTTTAAGGCACTTTCGGTTATGGCAGCCCGACAGGGGACAAACCTGAAAAAGTTGATTGAGAATCTGCTTGACAAGACCGCAGAAGAATATGACGATAGCGAGGCTTACCGTTATCTGTCAGAAAACTATCCGACGGGAAGGTCAAGTTGGAGGGTAAGGAGCGCAAAGATTTTATGGACTGGCTGGGAGTGGTTGAAAAATGAGGGTAGAATTTTCAAAGGAGTTTGAGAAGGCTGTCCGTAAACTTTCCGGAAAGATGCTGGAGTCGGTACGTGAAGCGGTTCAGGAGGTGATGGATGCTGAAAATATCGAGGAACTGACAGATTGCAAGAAACTGGTGGATTATGACTTCATTTACCGTCTGAGGATAGGTAGTTACCGTGCCTTTTTCAGTTTTCATGTGCAGATAGTAGATGATTGTGTGATGTTCCTCTATCTTGTGCCCAGGGGACAGGCATACGATAAGAGAATGGAAAAGAATCTGCAAAGAAATGATGTGTGACTAGGTTTTGTTGCCTTGCAGGTGCTTCCGCAGCAATTCTTCCGATACCGCTATTTTTGAAATAAAATCCTGATAGTCGGCAGTCTGTTGTGGAATGTGGAACAAATAGGTTTCCAGATTCGCGTTATTATCTTCTCCATATCCCCGTAAAGAATGCTGGGCTGTGGCATGCGCTTGAAAGGTGGGATGAATCAAAATGCCTTGTTTTCCTCTCAACCGATACATGTATGTGATGAGCTGATGTATATCTTCCCTTTTCTCTGTAACTGTTTTGTATTTAGCATCCACGATTGTTCCATCAGATTCCCGGAAAAAATCCAGGTAACGGGGAAATTTGTTCTCTTTGGCCAAGTAGACACGTCCGGTACCTTTTTTATTGTTGGGGTGAGTGAATCCTTGTTTTGTGAGGATGGTGGCGAGGTATTCTTCCCATAAATAAGCCGCATCAAACAGAATGCCGTGTATCTTATTCTCTTTGGGGCCATATTTGATTTTTTCGTGTCGTAATATCCGCAGGCACAGTTTCTGAAGAGGGGCATAACGTGTGAAGTAAGGGTGAGGAATAATCTTCAAGTTGTGTCTGATTACGTTTTCTCTGTCCTGTCGATGATAGTTGGGGGTAGCAGTCCTGATTTGGGTAACACTGTCTCGGGTTTGGGTGTCGCTTTCCAATAATACTTTTCCGAATCGGGTGGTGCAGATATATTCGAGGGTGTGTCGTATCAGTTCAGTCACTTGATTATCTTGGCTAAACTCCCGGGTACGATAGGCAATGCGGCCATTAAACGGTATGTTGCATTTTATTTGTCGGGAAATGTCTATCACGCCGCGTACATTTGCGTCATTGTACGTATTGCGTTGGTATTCTTTATAGATGCCTTGCGCCAGTGCCTCGTTAAGAAACTTGGGAAACAAATAGAGCAGAAAGTCGAAGACGGCTTCGTCGTTTTGTTCCGTGTGGCATTCGGAAAAGGTTGAGGAACAGTACCTTTTGAAGCATGTAATGCAGGAAGAAATCTTCTCCGGAGTGCTGGACAAAACGAGACTGGATGGAACGGAATGTCCGTTGACACCTATAAATCCCAACAGATTACCTGTCGTTAAGTGGACTTTTGTGCATTGCTTCCCTTTCCAATTAGCCTGTAAGGACATAAGAGGCTGATTGCCTATTTTATCCTCACATTTCTCGAAAGAATAAGGTAGATTAGCAAGTTGTTTCCACATTCCTCTGTCAGTTCGGACAGGGTACGATTGGCTACATTTGTAGAGACAGGAATTCTTCAAGATTTTCCGAAGTGGAAAAATAGTGTGAGTTATCCTTCAATATCATCTTTTCCTTCTT
>ENA-OQBJ01001039-OQBJ01001039.1-human-gut-metagenome-genome-assembly--contig:-NODE-1039-length-12157-cov-2.798670_pt1 | contig 12157 bp, 10 predicted proteins | sample MGYA00242743_ERZ504545 | MGnify/ENA primary metagenome ERZ504545 (study PRJEB26092, sample SAMD00036252) | human gut metagenome | host: Homo sapiens | study: EMG produced TPA metagenomics assembly of...
CTCGGCGCCACCATCTGCCTGCCCCACGGCGCGCCGCACTGCGCCCGCTGCCCGCTCGCCTCACTCTGTCTCGCGCATGATGCAGGCTGCGAACAGGAACTGCCCGTCAAGCAAAAGAAAAAGCAGCGCCGCCAGGAAAACCTGACAGTGCTGCTGCTGCGCGCAGGACAGGCGTTTGCCCTGCGCAAACGCCCGGCCAAAGGCTGCTCGCCGGACTCTGGGAACTCCCGCATCTCAAAGGACACCTCACGGCAGAAGAAGTCCGAGCCCATCTCCATGCACACGGACTTCCCGTCCAGGAACTCCATCAGCTGCCGGACGCGCGCCACATCTTCTCGCATGTCGAATGGCAGATGCACGGTTTTGAGGTGATCCTTGCCGCACCCTCCTCCGGGAACGTAGCTGAAAGCAGGGAGCCGCTTGTCTGGGCCTCCCCGCAGGAACTTGCCGAGACCTACAGCATCCCCGCCGCATTCCAGCATTTTCTCCCCTGAACGCCAGTCAATCCATTAAGCGCCTGACGAGTAAGCCTGGCCTATCTAAGCAAATTGAGGTGTCGCAAGATTCCCTCAAGCTCGCGATTCCATCGCGGGTAGTTGACTCCACGCCCCCATGAGGTTACAAGACCATAAGTAAGACAAGTACATTACATCTGCAAGATATCATGATTACACTTCTGAAAAATAATATCATGAAAGGAGCTGCAAAAGGCCATAAAGCACCAGCCCGATGCCTGCACCAACGATGGAGCCGTTCATGCGGATCCACAGGAGGTCTGGTTCCACCTTGTCGTAAACGAGATGATTGAGCTGCTCGTCTGTCAGGCGCGACAGCACACTGCGCACGATGACACCGACCAGAGTCTGGGCATGCAGAGCTGAACGGGCAATGAGGTCATAGAGGAAATGCCCCACCACGCGGCGAAGCTCGTCATCCTCCTGCATGAGGTGCAGGCCTCTGTCGTATTCTGCTTCAAGGATCTCTGCCAGGCGGCTGCGCAGCACAGGCAGATGTTCTTCGACGGCATCGACCTGACGTGCTGCATCGGCCTCAAAATGCTCACGCATATGCGCTGCAGCCCGGTTCACGACTTCCTCAATCGGCAGTTCTGCCACGAGATTATCGCGCAGTTCATGCACAAGCTGATGGAATTCCGGTTCGGCATTGAGGAGCGCTGTCTTTTCATAAAAGAGTGCGAGCATATCCTGCTGCAATTCTGAGTCTCTGGTACCAAGCTCCGTCAGCATCGCCACGAGCTGCTTCTGCATGAGTTTGGCTGCATCTTCCAGATTGACGAGATCCATGGCCTCAGCCAATCCTGTCAGGAAGAGTGCCAGCGTACTCTTCGCCTTTTCCCTCTCATATTGCTCCAGCAGTCTCTCAATGGCTCGTGCCGTTCCTGGCTGCATGGCCTTCTCCCGGAGATAGGCTGTGATTTTTGCCAGGAACTCCTTGTCCCGGCCGCTCGCCTGAAGCCATTGCCCGATATGGGCAAAGAGTTCTTCCGGTTCCATCGTGCTCAGATGTGCGCGGATGCGTTGAGCAAATTCCGCGGCTTTCTGCTCGCTGTCTTGGCGGAGCAGGAAGCTCCGCGCATAATGGTAAAGATGATGCGATACCTTCGCCCGTGTATCAGGCTCGCCGAGCCATTTCATGAGCATCGGCATCAGGTGAAGGCGTTCCAGATGATGGAACACCTTGCGGCGCGAGAAGAATTCTTTCTGTACCATCGTCACCGAAGCTTGATGAAGGCTTGACGACGGCGTGGCAATATGGCCGTATGATACGGGAAGCCAGAGGCTTGCGGAAGAGTGCCGTGACGGCAAACCAGTCGGCAATGCCGCCCACAAGCGCCGCTTCCGCACAGAACAGGAAACCGGATGCTGCCGCAGATCCCGGCCATTGCAGATGAAGATACAAGGCCAGCAGGAAGAGCAGGAACGCAAAAAGCAGTACCCGATCCGCCTTGTTCCAGGATTTTATATACTCGATCATGCACCCCACACCCTTTCTGCCACCCAGACCAGGAGATAGAGTCCCATGCCGACAAGGGAGCCGACAACGGCGCCGTTGATGCGGATCATCTGCAGATCGTCCTGCACTTTATCCTCCACGAATTGTACCAGCGCATCATCGCTGAACTCATCGAGACGTTCGCGGATGATTCCGGGGATGAGGTCGTGGTGCTTCGTGAGTTCGCTTTCGAGGAAATCCTTCATAAGTTTATCAAACCGGTGCTGCCAGGCTTTTGACGCAACAAAGTCATCGATACGCTTTTCCACAAAGGCATGGAGGCTTGACAGCCAGAACGGGCTTTCTCCCTTGAGTCCCGTATCGATCCACCGTTCCAGCAGACCTTCGATGTCGATTTCCTGGAGCCAGCGTTCTTTCCAGTCTGCCAGTGCCTGCCGCAGGGATTCGTCATGGCTGAAGGCCACTGCCAGGCTCTCAAAGCCCGCCTTGAGGCGCCCATAGCTTTCCGTCTGCTCGCTCAAGAGACCCGCTAGTCCCTGCCGTGCCTTCTCGTTGAAGATATTCAGGAGTTCCTTGTCGTCAAGGCCAAGTGCCGAAAGCACAAAGGCGCGCCCGGCGGATTCTCCTTCATATTCCTTGCGCAGGGCCTTGATATTATCGAGCAGGACCTGCTGCATGGCTGGCGAATCAAGCACCTGTTCGCCGATGCTCAGGATGCTGTGCAGGATCCTTTTGGCATGACGTTCCTCCCCGAGCATGCGCACGACTTCCAGCAGGATGTTCTCGAGCGCCAAGCCACCGAGTCCTTCCCTCACAGCCGGTGCCAGTTCTCTTGCGATGCTCTTGCTGTCGAGGTCATTGACAATCTTGAGGACAACGGCATCGACCACTTCGACGACGCCCGCACGGCCGCCGCGATGTTCCAGATAATCGACGAGCAGCCCGGCCGTATCCTGCGTGCGGATGACACTCATGATATTCTGCGTACTCAGGAGATCTTCACTCGCAAAGGTCACGATGGCATCCATGAGCCGCTGGCGATTGCGGCGCAGGACATCCGTGCGATATGAGATGCCGAGCGGCTTGTGAAAAAGAGCCGTGACGGCGAACCAGTCGGCCAGTCCGCCGATAGTCGCAGCCAGAAAGCATGATGGAAAAGGCCCATGGCAAAGCCGGAGCCCCTGCCGCAAAGGTGCCGAGAGCCCCCACCGCACTGATGCCCAGAGCCAGATTTGCCTTATTTTTCTTTTGCAACCTTCACACCTCAGATTCCCGCGACGAGATCCTTGAGATATTTCTTGAACGGTTCGCCCAGGTCCTCACGACGCAGCGCAAATTCCACCGTAGCCTTGAGGAAACCAAGCTTATCGCCGAGATCATAGCGCCGGCCTTCAAAGTCATAGGCGTAAACAGCCTGATGGCGGGCAAGTTCCTTCAACGCATCCGTGAGCTGGATCTCGCCGCCCTTGCCAGGTGCCGTATGCTCCAGGATGTGGAAGATTTCCGGACGGATGATGTAACGGCCGAGTACAGCCATGCGGCTCGGCGCCTCCTCAAGGCTCGGCTTCTCGATCATATCGCGCACGCGCATCAGTCGCGGGTTTTCCGTCTTTTCCCCAGCGACAATGCCATAAGAAGAGACTTCTCGGCGGCACGACCTGACAGCCGAGTACAGAGCCGCCCGTCTGGTCATAGACATCGATAAGCTGCTTGAGTGCCGGTTTTTCCGGGCTGTAAACAACATCATCGCCGAGCAGCACGGCAAAGCTCATCGCCCATGAACGCCTTGGCACAGAGGATGGCGTCGCCAAGGCCGCGCATGTAGCGCTGCCGGATATAATGGATGCGGATGTTGGCCGTATCCTGCACCATCTTCAGGAGATCGAGTTTCCCCTTCTTCTTGAGTTCAGCTTCGAGCGTCGGTGCGGAATCAAAATGATCCTCGATGGCGCGTTTGCCATGGCCGCTGACTATGAGGATCTCCTCGATCCCGCTCGCAAGAGCCTCTTCGACGATGTACTGGATTGTCGGTTTGTCGACGATGGGCAACATCTCCTTCGGCGTTGCCTTGGTTGCCGGCAGGAAACGCGTACCGTACCCCGCAGCTGGAATGACCGCTTTTCTGATTTTCTGCATGATGGATTCCCCTAACATCTGTATTTGGCAGGTCCCCTGCCTGCCATGAAAGTCATAATACTTATATTATACACGAAATGAACTTTTTTCCTGCTAGCATTTGCATCATGTTGCGTCCTAGAACAAAGATTCCCAGCCGCCACACGAAAAACGCCCCGGATAAGACAAGGCACTTCCTTGTCTCCTCCGGGGCGTTGCATATCGTTGCCATTGATTGGGACTTTTATTTGCGTTCTAGGATCCACATGTAGGCAGCAAAGTCCGTGTCGATTTTTGGCACTTCAAGTCCGCTGTACATGAGTTCGTCGCCGTAGAAGGAGCGGCCGGCAAGGCTCAGGCTCTTGTTGGCGGCACCATCGTGCGAAAGGCCCTGAGCCGGATAATACGCAGCCACTTCGTATTCTGCCGCGGCCTCAAGCTGCTGGAGCTTCAGCGTCCGCAGTTCCGTGGCCGGCGTCGCGAGCGTCTTGAAGTAAACGAGTACGATCTCCTGCCCGTCCCTGGACACGAACTCCCAGGCCGTCTCATTGCCATTGCCCGCAAACGGCGTCAGCAGGCGATAGAACTTGCCAAGCTGCATCGTCGGGCGGATTTTCTTATAGAGAGCGATGTGTCGGCGCACTTCTGCCTTTTCTTCCTGCTCATGCGCGTGATGTCCATCTCATAGCCATAGCAGCCCATCATGCGGCAAACGCACGTGTCTGCATCGGTGTCACACGGCCGACCTGATGGTTCGGCGTCACAGAGACATGCGCGCCCATCGTGATTGGCGGGAAAACAAGGCTCGTGCCGCTCTGGATGGCAAGGCGGCAGATTGCATCCGTATCATCACTTGTCCAGGTCTGCGGCATGTAATAGAGCATGCCGGCATCAAAGCGCCCGCCGCCCCCGGAGCAGCTCTCAAAGAGGATATCCGGGTGCGATTGCGTGATGCGCTCAAGGACATCATAAAGGCCGAGGACGAAACGCGTGCGCACTTCTCCCTGACGCTCAGGTGGCAGTTTCGCCGAGAAGGCATCCGTCAGATGGCGGTTGAAATCCCATTTGACGTAGTCGATCGGTGCGTTGTCAAGGATCTTGCAGACAGAGTCGACGATATAAGCGCGGACATCGGCGCGCGAGAGATCTAGTACGAGCTGATGACGGCCAAAGCTCAGAGGATACGAAGGAGCCTTGAGTACCCAGTCCGGATGCGCGCGATAGAGATCTGAGTCCACCGACACCATTTCCGGTTCAAACCAGAGCCCGAACTTGAGGCCGCGCTTGTGTGCGCTCTCAGCAACCCCCTGCAGGCCGCCTTTGAGCTTCTCCACATTGACGACCCAGTCGCCGAGCGAAGAATTGTCATCCTCTCGCTTGCCGAACCAGCCGTCATCGAGTACCATAAGCTCGATGCCGAGGTCTTTGGCGCAGGCGGCGAGATTGTCCATCTTCTCATCGTCGAAGTCAAAATACGTCGCTTCCCAGTTATTGACGAGAATCGGACGCACAGCGTCGCGATATTTGCCGCGCACGATGTGATGGCGCACGACCTCATGGAAGGACTGGCTCATGCCATTGAGGCCATATGGCTGTAGACGAGCAGGGCCTCCGGAGTCTGGAAGACTTCGCCGGGCTCCAGGTGCCAGCGGAACTCAAACGGATTGATGCCGCCCACGACGCGTGTCGTGCCGAACTGCTCGACTTCGGTCTTCAACGAGAATTCTCCACTCCAGATGAGAGCAAAGCCATATACATCGCCCTGTGTCTCTCCGGCATCTTTGCGCATCAGGGCAAGGAACGGCGACATCTGATGTGAGCTTGCCCCACGGCGGCTCGCGCTCTCCTCGATGCCGTGCATGAGCGGCACGCGCTCCAGCTGGCGTTCCAGGGCATGGCCGCCCCAGAGATTGATGCGATCGTAATCGTGGTCCGGCAGATCGAGGGCAAAACTGGCCGCATTCAAAAGATCCAGAGCCTCTGTGCCACTATTCTCGATGCGCACGCTGCGCGCGATGACATTCGCCTCGGCAAAAACCGTGTACGAGAGACAGACGGCCAGCTTGCCCTGTGAATCCTCGAGCTGGATGAGCAGCGTCTCCGCTTCGGCATCCCCCGCATACGAAGCTGGCAGGCCAGTCAGGGCTGGCTTTCCCTGCTGGATCTCATGGCTCTTGTAAAAGAGTTCCGTCGTCGTCGTGCCATCTTCAAGACGCACTTCATAGGCCGGGATGCGATAGTCCGTATGGCCGTAAGCCGGGTATTCCTGCGGCAGCACGTCGAGCGAGAACGTCCGCTCATTCTCATAAGCTGCTGGCTGCGGCGAAAACGCACGGTCAATTCCCTGGGACGGGCGGCTGTCGCGGAACGTGCGCAGGGCCCTCCCCCAGTAACGATGCATGAGATACCGTCCGCGCATCACTTGCAGCACATAGCTCATCTGCTCATTGCGCAGATGGAAGATGCCCGTTTTTTCATCGTATTGGATCATGATGATTTCCTTTCTTTCCTTTCTGGACAAAGATCGACAAGCCTTCAGATTCCTTTGAAATAGAAGGAGAAATGTTTCGACGTGTTCTTGACGGTATATTCCGGCAGGACGGGAGCCCCCCAGGTGTTGTCGCCGCCCACGCCGCACTGTCCGAGCGAAGCGCGCAGGAAAGTGTGATGTACTTCCGGCAGGTCGTACGGATGACGCGCATTCTCGAGTTCATGTGCCGAGTACGGCAGCGCCGAAGCTTCAAACGGCTCTTCATCCATCGCGAGACGCACGCCGCGGCCGCGTTTATCCGTGGCCTCAAACCAGCGGATGCCGCCATGATTGCCTGTCTCCTGCGGCAGGAGATACGGCTCCACTTCATCCCTGGTCGTCGTTTCATAGATACCGAGCTTGGCTCCCTGGCAGCGATCGGCGTAATTGTCGAGCGGGCCATAGCCGTAGAAACGAATCCGATCGTAATCGGCCGGCAACGTAAAGATCATTGCAAAATCCGGGATCTCAGGCAGGCCTTCGACTGCTTCGTAATCGAGTTCCGTCCGGATGGCACCATCTCCTTCGACCGTATACGTGAGGCAGCAGGAAGAAAGCGGCTGCGTGGCCAGCTCATACGTGAAGCGGACAGACAGATCCTTCGCATCGTATTCCTTCTGGCCGAGCTGGCCGAACCAGTCAAACTCCTGCCAAATGCCTGTCTCGTCGCGCAGTTCTTTCTTGACGCAGCACGGTAGAGGCTCGCAAGTTTCCACTGTGCCGTCATGAAGTCACGGCGGCTGCCGTAATCATTGTCGACCGGCGCGCGCCAGAACGACGGTTTCGGCAGCTCTTCAACGAGTTCTACGCCGTTATACTTGTAGGAAGTCAGATTGCCAGAGGCACTCGAGAACAGGATCTCGAAGCCCTCGCCACGCACACCGAGCGTTATGTCGCCATGGACGACATGAAGCGGCTGCTCCTGCTGGGTCTCCAGCGCCAGCTCTGCCTGATAACGACGGCAGCGTGCCGCACGGGCAAAATCAGTCGCATCCACTGCCTCCGCTTCATCCGGCACCTCAATCTCATCGACCTGCCAGGTTCCCTGACCGAAAGCGACCTCAAAGCCGCGTTTTGCCCAGAGCGTATCCTCCTTGAGGCAGAGCGAAGCGTGATGGTCTCCTCACCAGCACTGGTGAGCGGCAAATCCGCAAAGGAAACCTCGCCGGTTTCTCCCGGTGCAATCGCCGGCGCCGCAACAGTTTTCTCCCAGACCTTCTGACCATCGAGCAGGAGTTCCAGCTTCAGCTCATAGGCGGACGCATCCGTGAACAGGCTCTTGTTCGTGATGGTCACACCCTCTGCCGTGACGGCGAGATCAAAATCCTGGTAGTTGAATTTGACATCCTGCATCTTGGTCGTCAGGCTGCGGTCCGCGAAAAGGATACCATCGCCGCTGAAATTGCCATCGTTCGGGCGGTCGCCAAAGTCGCCGCCATAGGCATAGGCATCCTTGCCATAACGATCCCTGTGCCAGATGGCCTGGTCGACAAAGTCCCAGATGAACCCTCCCTGATAAAGGGGATCTTCATCCGCGAGTTCTGTGTATTTATGCATGCCACCGATGCTGTTGCCCATCGCATGCGTATATTCGCAGCAGATGAACGGCTTGTCGCGATGCTCGGCGAGGAATTCCTTGATATCAGCCACCGGCGGATACATCTGGCTTTCCATATCGCTCGTGCCGTTATAGCGGCGATCCCAGAAGATATTCTCATAATGCACGAGACGCGTCGGGTCGGCCTGACGGAAATATTCGCTCATGGCATAGAGATCCTTGCCGCCACAGGACTCGTTGCCGCACGACCAAATGAGGATGGAGGCATGATTCTTGTCGCGCTCCAGCATGGATTTCGCGCGGTCGAGGATGATATCCTGCCATTCTTCATGGTCATTCGGCAGCGTTTCTGCGATGATGTCGCATTTGCCGTTGCGCATCCAGCTGCCATGCGTCTCCAGATTCGTCTCATCGATGACATACAGGCCATAACGGTCACAGAGGGCATAGAGATAGCTGGAGTTGGGATAATGTGAGCAGCGCACCGCATTGATGTTGTGCTGCTTCATGGTGATGATGTCGCGCTCGATAAGGGACGGATCTACGGCACGGCCGCTGTAGCAGTCGAATTCATGGCGGTTCACGCCTTTGAAGACGATGCGCTTGCCATTGAGCTTCATGATCGTGCCGTCCATACGGAACTCACGGAAGCCGATTTCCTGCGGGATGACTTCCTGCAGATGGCCTGCCGCATCGCGCACGGTGATGACAGCACGGTAAAGATTCGGTTCCTCGGCACTCCAGAGCTTGATGTCCTGGATCCCTGCTTCAAACGACGAAGCCTGGCCTTCGACCTGCTGCATCTCATCGAGTACGGATTTCCCTGCGGGGTCGAAGAGTTCGATATGTACCGTACGCGCACCGCAATTGTTCCACTTCATGTCAAAGAACAGCTGACCATCCTGGTATTCGTGGACGGGCTTGGCCATGACACGCAAATCCTCGAGATGGACCTGCGGCTTCGTGTAGAGTACGACTTTGCGGAAAATACCGGAAAAACGCCAGAAATCCTGATCTTCGAGCCAACTGCCCGAGCTGAAGCGGAAGACCTGCAGAGCCAGGCGGTTCTTGCCAGGCTGGAGATATGGAGTAAGGTCAAAATCCGACGGCGTGAAGGAATCCTCGCTGTAGCCGACGTACTTGCCGTTGAGATAAACGACGACAGCCGACTCCACCCCCTGCAGGGAAAGCACGGCATTTTCCCACCCCTCCGGCAAGATGAAATCCTTGACATAGGAACCGACCGGATTCTCACGCTGCGGCACCTGTCCCGGATGAACGACTTCGTGACCATCCCAGGGATAGACCTGATTCGTGTACTGCGGTACACCATGCCCTTCCATCTGCCAGTGCGCTGGTACACGGATTGTCTCCCAGCCGCTGATATCATACGAAGGCTGTTCAAACCCCTCAGGACGTGCAGCGAGATTGCGCGCATAATGGAAATACCAGAGCCCGTTCAGACTGCGGCGCAGGCTGGAGACGCCCTCCGCCATCTCCATCGCATCGGCATACGCGATATGGTCACTGTGTGCCGGCAGGCGATTTTCGGCAAAGAATGAAGGGTCTGCTAAACGATCGACTGTGAACATCAGGTTTTCCTCCTTTTATATTTCCTGTTTGTTATACCGACATAAAGAGAAGGCCGCTGTATCTTCATGGTACAACGGCCTCCTCTCCAGGTCAATGGACAGCTTATCCATGCATATCCAGATTATATACCCGGGCAAAGCAAATTACTTGCTCAGATCTTCCCACTTTTCTTCGAGTTCGCGGACGATGCGCGCATGCTCGGCTTCCGTCAGCGTAACCTTGGCACGATAGATGAAAGAAGCGATGATCATGAGGACAATCGGTGCGGCGAACATGACAACCTGGAAGTGGAACAGGGCATCCGGCTTGATATCGGCAGCCGAGGCACCGCCCGTCATGCCGACCCAGACGGCAACAAGACCGATGATGCCGCTCGAGACAGCACCAGCGAATTTATCGACGAGCGGACGTACACAGAGGCAGACAGCTTCATCGCGATGGCCGATCTTGAGCTGGCCATACTCGACGGAATCCGTGATCGTCATGAGGACGACGAGGAAGACGAGCGGCTGCGGCAGAGCAAAGAGGCCTGCACCAATCAGGGCCATCGTGACATTCGTGCCGGACGTCGCGTAAATCAGGAGTGCCACCAGCATGATGGCGATGGAGGCAAAGAAGAGCTTGCGGCGGCTGAACTTGGCCGTCATGGCCGGGAACAGGGCAACGGCGATGAGGCCGATGATCGTATTGATGACACCGAGGATCGAGAACTTCGTAGCATCACCGATGACATAGATGAAATAGTAGAGGTTGAAGTTGTTGACGATGTTGATGCCGATGCCATAGACAAGATAAGCAATGGCCGTCCACATGAGCTGGTCGTTCTTCATCAGGACCTTGAATACGTCTTTTGCAGAAGTCTCCGTCTTGTTCTCACGCAGTGCCGATTCCTGCTCGTGCGTGCCGAGGCCGAGGATGATGGCACCGAGCGTAGCGATGCCGCCGCCGACGCAGGCAAAGGCAAACCAGCCCCTCGGGTCACCAGCACCACCGTTCTGGTTCAGAGAGAAGTAAAGGACGACCGGCATGACGATGACCGTGACGAGGTTGGCACCGAAGACGGAACCGATACGGGCAATCGTGGCCGTGATATCGCGTTCATGGGAATCAAACGAAAGAGCCGGGATCATGGACCAGATGGCAACGTCTTTCGCGCTGTAGAAGATATCCATGATGAAGTAGATGATGGCGAAAAGGATCAGATAAAGCGTCGGATTCGTGGCAGTCAGACCGCCGAAGTCCGTAAAGAGCATGGCCAGCGTGATGGCTGCGACAAAGGCACCAACGATGACCCAGGGCTTGAAGCGGCCCCAGCGCGTCTTTGTCTTATCAATCAGGTTGCCGATGAACGGATCGACGAAAAGTTCAAGGATACGGAGTACGAGGATAATCGTCGTGACAATGCCGATCATGTAGGCATCGTGGCTCGGATTATTGGAATGGAACAAGTTACTCGTGACAAAAATCATGAAATAAGTGCCGATCATGGCATAGAATACGTCATGACCAAACGTGCCGCACGCATAACAGATGCGCTGCAGTAATTTGCTGTTCATTATGAATGCCTCCCTAAAAAATCAAGCCCTCAGCCTTTAATCTTATCGATGTACGCAATGATGGCATCGGCAATCGTTTCAAGCGAAGCACCCTTGCTCGTATTGACGACGAGATCATAATTGGCACCATCGCCCCACGTGCGGCCCGTATAATAATTATAGTAACGAGCGCGTTTCTCATTCTCGCGGTTGAGTTCCTTGAGGCTCTTGCTTCGTATACTGTCTGGCCGCGCTGCTCGCGATATTCGTCATCAGCACAGACAAAGATGTCGAAATGATTATCGCTGTTGCGCAGAGCATAATCAGCACAGCGGCCGAGGAAGATGCAGGATCCATCCTGAGCAATCTTGCGGATGACGGCCGACTCACTCATGAACATGCCCTGACTGGACTCACCCATACGCGTACCGAAGGAATGGAACGGGATGAAGCTCAGAGAAAGCGGTTTGACGGTATTCTCCATCTCGAGCAGTTCCTCTTCGCTGAGGTCGTGGATGCCGAGCTTGGCTGCAGCCAGATGCACCAGTTGGCGGTCGTAGAGCTTGATCCCCAGCTTCTCAGCAGGATCCCTGCCAGTTCACGTCCGCCCGCGCCATATTGACGACCGATCGTGATCACAAGGTTCTCTTTCATAATATTTTCCCCCTTAAATGTAAACGTTTTCACACAATGCAAAAAAACAAACGGCAAATCCCCCTTTTTTCCTGCAAGACCATTTCAGCAGAACAGCACCGATTGTCTTTTCTTTCCTTGTAGCAAACGTTTTCTTTTGCTTACAACTGTATTATACGCTAACGAATAATAAAAATCAAGATGATTTTTTATTTTTTA
>ENA-OQBJ01001041-OQBJ01001041.1-human-gut-metagenome-genome-assembly--contig:-NODE-1041-length-12119-cov-2.130670_pt1 | contig 12119 bp, 14 predicted proteins | sample MGYA00242743_ERZ504545 | MGnify/ENA primary metagenome ERZ504545 (study PRJEB26092, sample SAMD00036252) | human gut metagenome | host: Homo sapiens | study: EMG produced TPA metagenomics assembly of...
GAGACTCAGAACATAATTAAACTATTTTTAAATATGAAATAGATTTTGCGAACCTAGTAAGCTTATACCGAGATTTTTCGCAGTGATAAAAACGTCTGAAACGATTAGTTTCAGACGTTCGGAAGTGAGACTTCGGCTCAAAACTTAGTCATGGAACTTCGCAGAAGGTCGCTGACGTCCGCCATCACTTAAGAAAAGTCTCAAAAGAAAACTTTGTCTTCAATAAAAAAGCCCCAGCAAAGCTGAGACTTTATTTCGTGATTAGATAGCTTCTGTTGTAAAGCTACGGCTTTCAAGCACACGCACCATAGCATCTGCTGTATCAAGCGCTGTGAAGAGTGGAATTCCAGCTTCAATAGCTGAGCTACGGATAGCTGCTCCGTCTTCGTCATAAGTACGTTTGTTACCAACCGTATTGATAATGGCTTGCGCTTTACCTGTACGAACGAGGGCTGGAATGTCGTTATCGTCATTTTCACCCAATTTGTTAACAAGCGTTGCGTGAACCCCGTGTTCATTCAAGAACTTGGCTGTTCCTTCAGTGGCGTAGATACCATAACCGATAGCGTCGAAACGACGAGCCAAGTCAAGGGCTTCTTCTTTAGTATCATCATGAATAGTAAAGATAACATTACCAAAGGTTGGCAAGTGGAGGTACGAAGCTTCAAAGGCTTTATAGAGCGCTTTTTCAAGAGTCGCATCTGTACCCATAACTTCACCAGTTGATTTCATTTCAGGTCCAAGGAGGCTATCTACCTTAGCCAATTTTGTGAATGAGAAGACTGGTGCTTTGACATGGACATGGTTGCTTTCTGGGTAAAGACCATCTTTGTAACCTTGCTCAGCCAATGATTTACCAAGAATCAAGTTTGTAGCAACTTGAGCCATTGGGATATCAGTCACCTTAGACAAGAATGGTACGGTACGACTGGCACGTGGGTTAACCTCGATAACATAGACCGTTTCATCCTTAATAACAAACTGAATGTTCATCATACCGATACAGTTAAGACCAATAGCCAAGCGTTTAGTGTAGTCAGCGATAGTCTCTTGGATTTTCTTAGAAAGGGTTTGTGGTGGGTAAACTGCCATTGAGTCCCCTGAGTGAACCCCTGCACGTTCGATGTGTTCCATAATACCTGGAATCAAGACATCCTTACCATCAGAGATGGCATCCACTTCACACTCACGTCCGATGATATAGCTATCAACAAGGATGGGTGGTCTGGACTTGCCTTAACGGCTGTACGCATGTAAGAACGAAGGTCTTCTTCATTTTCAACAATTTCCATGGCACGTCCACCCAAAACGTATGATGGACGAACAAGAACTGGGAAGCCAATCTTACGAGCTGCTTCAACCGCTTCTTCTTCGTTTGTCGCTGTTTGTCCTGGTGGTTGTGGAATGTCCAAATCTTTAAGGGCTTGTTCAAAGAGGTCACGGTCTTCGGCACGGTCAAGGTCAGCAACCTGTGTACCCAAGATTTTCACACCAGCTTTAGACAATGGCTCTGCCAAGTTGATGGCTGTTTGTCCACCAAACTGAACCACGACACCCTTAGGTTGTTCCAATTCGATAACGTTCATCACGTCTTCGAAAGTCAATGGTTCGAAGTAAAGTTTATCTGAAACTGAGAAGTCTGTTGAAACTGTCTCAGGGTTAGAGTTCATGATGATAGCTTCGTAACCTGCAGCCTGGATAGCTTTTACAGAGTGAACTGTCGCATAGTCGAACTCAACCCCTTGTCCGATACGGATAGGACCTGAACCAAGAACGATGACAGATTCTTTATCAGATTTGATTGATTCATTTTCCCACTCGTAAGTTGAGTAGAAATATGGTGTTGATGACTCGAACTCAGCCGCACAGGTATCGACCATCTTGTAGACAGGAACAATGTTATTTTCCAAACGTGTCGTACGAACTTGGTCGGCTGTTTGATTCCAAAGATCAGCAATCTTACGGTCAGAGAAACCGTTACGTTTAGCTTCTTTCAAAACTTCAACATCGCCTACGTGAGTAGCCAGTTCTTGTTCCAATTCAAAGATATGGAGCAATTTGTCAAGGAAGAAGATATCAATCTTAGTCAACTCTGACAATTCTTCAATAGTATATCCACGACGGATGGCTTCAGAGAGGTAGAAGAGACGGTCGTCTTGAGCTTTGACAATCTTCTCAACCAAAGCATCGTCTGTGACGTCCGCAAGCTCAGGCATTTCATTGTGGTAAACACCGATTTCAAGTGAACGGCAGGCTTTAAGAAGTGATTCTTCGATGTTACGACCGATAGCCATAACTTCACCTGTTGCTTTCATTTGAGTACCAAGACGACGTTCACCGTGTTCAAATTTATCAAATGGGAAACGTGGAATCTTAGCAACCACATAGTCAAGAGCTGGTTCAAACATGGCATAAGTTGTACCAGTGACTGGGTTAATCATTTCATCAAGTGTCAAACCAACAGCGATCTTGGCTGCCAATTTGGCGATTGGGTAACCAGTTGCTTTTGAGGCAAGGGCTGATGAACGTGAGACACGTGGGTTTACTTCGATAACATAGTACTTGAAGCTATTAGGGTCAAGAGCCAACTGTACGTTACAGCCACCCTCAATTTTAAGGGCACGGATAATCTTCAAGCTGGCATCACGAAGCATTTGGTTTTCAATATCTGACAAGGTTTGCGTTGGGGCAAATACGATTGAGTCCCCTGTGTGGATACCAACTGGGTCAAAATTTTCCATGTTACATACCACAAGAGCATTGTCCGCGGCATCACGCATAACTTCGTATTCGATTTCCTTGAAACCAGCGATAGAACGCTCAATCAAACATTGTGTTACTGGTGACAATTTCAAGCCATTTTCAGCGATTTCACGAAGTTCTTCTTCGTTGGCACACATACCACCACCAGTACCACCAAGGGTAAAGGCTGGACGAACGATAACTGGTAGCCAATCTCTGTCGCAAAGGCAACTGCTTCTTCAACTGTATTGACGATTTCAGATTCTGGAATAGGTTGTTCCAAATCTTCCATCAATTGTTTGAAGAGGTCACGGTCTTCGGCTTGGTCAATGGCAGACAATTTTGTTCCCAAAAGCTCTACTCCAAGCTCTTTAAGAATACCAGCTTTTGACAATTCCATTGCCATGTTCAAACCAGTTTGTCCACCAAGTGTTGGCAAGAGAGCATCAGGACGCTCTTTACGAAGAATACGTGTGACAAATTCAAGCGTAATTGGTTCAATGTAAACCTTGTCTGCGATTTCTTTATCAGTCATGATTGTCGCAGGGTTAGAGTTGACAAGGACAACACTGTAACCTTCTTCTTTCAAGGCCAAGCAGGCTTGCGTACCAGCGTAGTCGAACTCAGCAGCCTGACCGATGATGATAGGACCAGACCCGATAACCATAATTTTTTTAATATCAGAACGTTTAGGCATAATTTATGATACAAAGCCCGTTAAAGACCCAGTGGAAATAGGAAACGTGACGACGACGCCCAAGCGTCTAGTCACCGTTTATCTTTTTCACACAGTCTTAGGGCGTGTTCACTTCCGTGAACCTGTATCTTCTCCTTTCTATTTGACAACTCTCTGGTTGTCATTAAATAAGGTAGTAGACTGGGGCGAACAAGAGTCATACCCCACTATAGTCACTAGACAGTTGCAATTAACGACGTGCTTTTTCAGCTTGGAAAGCATCAATCAATTCCAAGAACTCATCAAAGAGATAGCTAGCATCGTGTGGACCAGGTGCTGCATCTGGGTGGAATTGCACTGAGAATGCAGGGAAGTCACGGTGACGAACACCTTCAACTGACTTATCGTTAATTTCTTCGTGTGTTACCATGAGGCAATCTGAAAGTGACTCACGGTCAATGGCATAACCATGGTTTTGGCTGGTGAAATCAACACGACCAGTCGCAATTTCACGAACCGCATGGTTAAATCCACGGTGACCGAACTTCATCTTGTAAGCCTTGGCACCATTAGCCAAACTAAACAACTGGTGACCCATACAAATACCAAAGATTGGAATTTTACCTTGAATGCCACGAATCATATCAAGTGCGTACGGTACATCTTCAGGGTTACCTGGACCGTTTGACAACATCACACCATCTGGATTAAGGTGAAGAATTTCTTCAGCAGTGATATCATGTGGCACAACAGTCACGTTACAATCACGTTTTGAAAACTCACGCAAGATAGAGTGCTTGAGACCAAAGTCAACCAAAACGATATTTTTACCAACACCTGGTGCTGGGTAGGCTGTCTTAGTTGATACCTGCTCAATATTGTTGGTTGGCAAAACAGTCGCACGCAATTGGTCTTGCAAGTGCTCGATACTGTCACCAGGGTTGGCCAAAGTGGCTTTCATGGTACCGTGTTGACGGATAATCTTAGTCAAGGCACGTGTATCAATACCAGAGATACCAGGGATGTTTTTCGCTTTCAAAAACTCATCCAAGGTCATTTGGTTACGCCAGTTGCTGGCACGACGGCTAGCCTCTGACACAACGACACCCTTAGTCGTTGGCTTAATTGACTCATAGTCGTCACGGTTAACACCATAGTTACCAACAAGTGGATAAGTAAAAGTCAAAATTTGACCATTGTAAGACTGGTCTGTGATAGATTCTTGATAACCTGTCATACCAGTATTAAAGACGATTTCACCCGTCACATCCACATCAGCACCGAAGGCCTGACCTTCAAAAATAGTGCCGTCTTCCAAAATAAGTAAACGTTTTGCCATTATAGTAAATTGTTCCTTTCACTAAGATACAAGGGCGTTAAAATCTGAATGAAAATCAAATCTGACAGAGAGGCTCTAGCCTCTAGGAAGATATGTCTCTTTTCAAAGATTTAGCCATGTTCTTTTTCGTCTGATTCTCTCAGGAATCGGTTAACGTTGTTTACGCTTTGCCATTTAAAATAGCTTCAATAATTGCCATACGGACAAAGACCCCGTTTTGCATCTGAGCAACGATACGAGCCTTAGGCGCCTCAACCAGACTATCAGCAATCTCCACATCACGATTAACCGGAGCAGGGTGCATGATAATCGCCTGATCAGCTAACTTGGCATAACGTTCTTCAGTCAAACCATAGAGAGCATGGTAGTCTTCTTTTGAAAATCCTTTGTCATCCCCATGACGCTCATGCTGAACACGAAGCAACATGAGACATCCAAGTCCTCAATGACGTCGTCAATAGCCACATGCTGACCATAAACATCAAACTCATTCGAGTACCACTCTGCCGGACCAGCAAAATAAAGCTGAGCTCCCAAACGCTTGAGAATCTGCATATTTGACTTAGCGACACGCGAATGCGTAATGTCACCTGCAATACAAATCTTAAGATTTTCAAAGGTTCCGAACTCTTCGTAAATGGTCATCAAGTCAAGCAAACACTGACTTGGGTGTTGCCCTGAACCATCACCACCATTGACAATAGAGGTCTGAATAGTTCTACTATCAATCAACTGCTTGTAATAATCGACTTCCGAGTGGCGGACCACACAGATGTCAACGCCCAAAGCAGACATGGTTAAGATCGTATCATAGAGGGTCTCACCCTTGTTCACCGAGCTAGTTCCAGCATCGAACTCAATCACATCCAAGCCTAGTTTTTTCTCAGCCACTTCGAAGGACTTGTGCGTTCGTGTTGAATTTTCAAAAAAGAGATTGGCAGCGAAATACTGTCGATCCAGCTGGAAATCAGCTCTGCCATTTTTAAAATCTCCACCTCGACGAATCAGGCCCAAGACCTCTTCATTCGTGAGGGTTTCCATTGTCACCAAATGTTTCAGTGACACTTTTCCATCTGCAATCGCCATAGTTTTTCCTTTTAAATTGATTGACTAATCTTTGCTACCTTTTTTAGGATCTGGCAAGATTTGATAGAGCAAGATACCAAGAATGGTTGAACTTGCCACACCCGTGATTTGAAGACCACCAAGGTCAATCATCAAACCACCGATACCAGATACCAAGATAACACTAGCAATCAAGAGATTCTTTTTATTATCAAAATCAATCTTATGTTCAACTAAAATTTTCAAACCGCTAGCAGCGATAACTCCAAAGAGGGCAATAGATAATCCGCCCAATACAGGAGTTGGAATAGAATGCAAGAGTGCTGATAGCTTACCAATAAAGCTCATCAAGACCGCAATCACTGCTGCGCCCGCAATAACGTAAACTGAGTAGACCTTACTGAGGGCCATAACCCCAATATTTTCACCATAAGAAGTTACCGGAGGAGCTCCAAAGAAACCAGCGATAATCTGTGCCAAACCATCACCAGTAAGGGTGTGGTCAAGTCCTGGATCTTTGAAGTAATCACGCTCAGTCAAACTGTTTAGAACCATGACGTGACCAAAGTGTTCGGTCATCGTCACAAAGGCAATCGGAGCCATGGTCAAAATCGCACTTGGATAGAGCTTAAAGCTATAATCCACAAATGGAATGTCAAAGTTTGGAACTTGAATCCAATGTGCCGCAGCTACCTCTGAGAAATTGATAAAACTATGTCCTGTCAGCAAACCAAGAACCGCTGAGAAAATATAGCCCACAACTAAACCAAGCAAAATTGGGATAACACCGACAATCTTCTTGCCATACATGTTAAAGAGGATAACCGCAAAGAGGGTGACCATCGAAATCAATAGAGCATAGATACTATAGCTTTTATTTAAAGTTGTCGCATCATTGACTGCATTGGCTGCAAGGTTCAAACCAATCACCATGATAATGGGACCAACCACGATTGGTGGAAGGACCTTATCAATCCAGTCTTTACCCGCATACTTAACAATCAGAGCCACAAGCAAGTAAACCAAACCACCTGCCATGGCACCTTGAGCCACCGCTGCAATTCCATCCGTCTTCATAAGTGTCTGCATAGCCGCAATATAGGCAAAGCTAGACCCCATGTAAGCTGGAATTTTGTACTTGGTCACCGTCAAGTGAGCCAAAGTTCCCAAACCAGATGAGAAAAGAGCAATAGCGGGATCAATCCCAACCAAAATCGGCACAAGCACCGTCGCACCAAACATGGCAAACAAGTGCTGGAATGACAAACCAACCAATAAACCAGGTTTTGGCATATCATTCACATCATATTTTACGTTATTCACGATATCAAAGGACTCCTTAAATTAAGATACAAAGGGACGCTTTGGCTTAGCCAAACATTTCTGTAGAAAATAAGAAGATCGACACCGCACTCCCAAGACGTGCTAGGAGACTTATCTTTTTTCCTAAGAAATGAGTCCCGTGTTCAATTAACAAGATACAAAGGGCGTTTCACCCTATCTGTCAGCCAACTTAGCTTGGGTCAATAATGTTGACGCTATCTTTGCCATCAACTTCTGCAACCAAAACTTCGATTTCTTCTGACTCACTAGTTGGGATATTTTTACCAACATAGTCCGCACGGATTGGCAATTCACGGTGACCACGGTCAACCAAGACAGCCAAACCAACACGCGCCGGACGCCCATGGCTAACGATATTATCAATAGCTGCACGAATCGTACGACCTGTGTAAAGCACATCATCCACAAGGATAACATCTGTACCATCAATTTCAATAGGGAAAACAGATGTGTCTTGCTCAGCCTTAACATCATCACGGAAAGCCTTAGTGTCAAGCTCAATCAATGGCACATCAAGGTTTTCCAACTGTTTCAAGCGCTCTTGGATGCGCTGGGCAATATAGACACCACGTGTCTTAATACCAGCCAAGACAATCTTATCGAGATTTTTGTTACGCTCAATAATCTCATAAGTGATACGTGTAATGGCACGTTTCATGGTTACGTCATCGACGATCTCTTTTTTCTTCATAAAAAGAACCTTTCTAAATACAAAAAAATCCCCTCGAAAACAAGGAGATACACAAAAATATGAGTACAGTTCACCCGTACACTTCTCATGGCTCCTTGCCTGCCTCTCTGGACAGTGATTAAAGGACTTATTTAATTAGGTAAATTATAGCAAATTTCAGACTCTTTTACAAGAAAAAACGGACACCTCTACCAAGAAAGACTATCCGTTTAATAACTGTTAAGCTTCTCTCAACTTCTCCAAGGTTTCCTTGAAAATAGCAGGTTCTTCCGCTGTAAATTCGACCAATTCTCCAGTCGTAGGATGTGTGAAACCAAGGGTCTTAGCATGTAGAAATTGTCCGTGGCCCTTGAGGGTCTTGCGTGGCCCATAAAGAGGGTCTCCTGCCACCGGATGACCTATATAAGCCATGTGCACACGAATCTGGTGCGTGCGACCTGTTTCCAGCTGCAACTCTACCAAGGTATAGTTGCCAAAACGTTCAAGAACAGTAAATCGTGTTACTGCAGGTTTCCCTTTCGCTGTAACTGCCTGCTTCTTGCGGTCCTTGTCCGAACGCCCAATCGGAGCCTCAATCACGCCTCGATCGTTAGGCAAATTGCCATGCACGATAGCCACATACTTACGAAGGGACTTCTTATCCTTAAGCTCAGCCGCCAAAGCATTGTGGGCCTTATCATTCTTAGCAATCATAAGGAGACCAGACGTGTCCTTGTCAATACGGTGGACAATCCCTGGACGAACCACACCATTGATAGACGAAAGGTCCTTGACATGATACATTAGGGCATTGACCAAGGTACCAGATGTGTGACCAGCTGATGGATGGACAACCATGCCTTGAGGTTTGTTGACCACTGCCACATCCGCATCTTCATAGATAATATCCAAAGGAATATCTTCGGCCTTGTACTCCAAGACCTCTTCTTCTGGCAATTCATAGGTGATGACATCACCCTCTTTAACCGCATACTTGGCCTTTGCGACTTACCATTAACCAAGACCGTTCCAGCCTTAATCGCTTCATTGGCCTGACTACGTGACAATTCTGTCAAATCTGCCAAAGCCTTGTCCAGACGGTTTCCCGCCTCTTTAATGATGACTTCCATTTTCCTCTTTCCATAAGATTAAAATCAAGAGCAGTACGCCCACCGTTAGATAGGAGTCTGCCACATTAAATATTGCAAAATCAATAAAATCAAGCTGAACCATATCAACCACGTAACCCAAGTGCAGACGGTCGATGAAGTTGCCAATACCACCTGAGATAATCAAAACCAAAGATAGTACCAGCCAAAGACTCTTCTGGTAATTCTTAACCAGATAAACCATAGCCGCACCAATCACTAGAACTGTCAAAATCACAAAGAAATATTTCTGATTCTGTAAAATCGAAAAGGCAGCACCACGGTTTTGCAGATAGGTCAAGCTGAAAAGTCCAGGAATCGCTTGATAACTTGGTTAAGGGCAATATTTGCCACAACCCAATGCTTAACCCACTGATCCAAACCAATCAAAGCCAGAATAGCCAAAGGAATCGCAACCTTACGCATAAATCCTCCTATGGTTTGTAAGTATCAAAGTAGTCAAACATAACATTGACAAACTTGAGAGCACAAGATGACAAGTTAATCCCTTTACGACGGACATAAACCATCTTGTTATCCAAATTATCCTCAAGCGGAATCACCGTAATCCCGTTCACACTTTGTGCATCCAAGAAACCAGATCCCGTCGCATAGGCATCCGTACGTTCCAAGATACCGTTCAAGGTCGCACGGTCTGTCACGTTAAACATCAGAGACGAATCTGACGTATCCACAAAGTTTTCAGAATAGTAAAGATACTCGTCCTTCTCCTGAGTGAAACGCACTGTAGGCAAGGCCGCCAAGTCCTCCATGACAAGACTTTCTTTTTTAGCCAGAGGATGGCCCTTACGGAGATAAATATGCGTTTTAAACGGAATCAAATCAATAGCCTCAAGCCCAAGCTTGTCCATATTTTGATGGATTCCCTTGCTATTTTGACGATTCAATAGATAATCCCAATCTCACTGTGCCCCTTGGCTACCTCATCCAAAATCTGAATAGTCGTAGATCAAAGATACGGAAATCCTTATAATCAGGATAGCGCTCTGAAAAAGTCGTAATCAAAGGTGGCAAAAAGTCATAGTGCTGACTAGCAATCGAAAACTGGTTGCCCTTTTCAGAAGCATTGAGATAGCGATTTTCAAAACTATCAAAACTGCGTACCACCTCAAGCGCACGCTCATAAAAGGTCATACCCTGACTGGTCAAGACAGCCCCCGTCGTTGTACGGGTGAAAATTTGGAAATTCAGCTCTTGCTCCAAATCCTTGATAGCCACCGAAAGGCTAGGCTGACTCACAAAGAGCTTGCTGGCTGCCTCACGGAAGGTTCCGCTGTTGGCAATGGCTACGACATAACGTAGTTGTTGTATGTTCATGTGTGACACTTCTTTCTTGAAAAATCAATCAATATCATTATACCAGATTTTATCCTCTTTTTGTTGATACTAAAAAGCCCAGGCACCCCTGAGCTTGAATCGCTAACAAAATAGTCTTATTCGTCTGATTTGTCTGTCAAGAAGTACTCGTTTTCACGTTTGTCATAGTCAAAAGTTAAACGAACAGCATCTACCTTACCACTTTCTGGATTATAATCACGGTAGCTAAGACTGACTGACTGAGTGAGATCGCCTTGTTCAGTTTGTGTCATTTCATGATAAGTGAAACTAGCCTCTGGGTGTTTTTCAACAACCTCAGAAAGTCGTGTCCCCTTGAGCAAATCAGCTTGTGTACCTACAGACAACTTTTCATAGTCATCTTTTGTCCAGTTGCTATGATAGTCATCGACTTCTTTGACCTTACCATAGTCGAAGGTTGCTGAGGCAGATTTCAAAACATAGACACCGTCTTTTTGCTCGAAAGTCAAACGAACATAGTTGTTTCCATCTGTGTTTTCTTTTCTATAGGTAAGATCTAACAAATCTGGTTTATCTTCCTCGTAAGCATCACTATACTCGGCATCAGTCGCCTTACCGTGAGCATCCAAGACCTCGTCCAATGTCAAAGTACCAACCTTCAACTCCTTAAACTGATCCTCAGTCCAGTCAAACTTATAATTCTCATCGATGTACAGATAAGCTCTATCGTGACCGTCACTTTGGAACTGCTCAGCATGGTTCATGACAAATTTCACTGCTTGATAGCCTGCTCCAGCAAGCGAAGTCATGAAGAAGATGATTGACATGACTAGGGCAATAATAGAAAGTGCCTTGCGTGTCGACTTCAGACTCAAAACCAAAGTCACAATAGCTAGAATGATAAGGAAGAAGGCAAGGAAAGTAAAGACAAAACCGATAGGAAGCGTCCAAGACAAAATGACAAATAGAATCCCCAAAACTAGGATAATGATTGGCAAAGCAATATTAACAAAAACATTGTTCTTGGTTACTTTTGGTTTGTAATAAGGGTTTTCCAAAGGTATCTGACCTTGCCTTTGGAGCTTCTTTTTCTTGCTCTTTCTCCATATTCAACTCAGGCATTGGCTTAGGAGCTTCCTCCTCTAATGCCACCTGAGCCTCGTCTGGTTGCGTATCTGCTACTGAGTCAGCTGTCACCTCTTCAGTAGCTTCAGAGCTATCCACCTGCTGAGCCTCAACCTGCTCAGACACTTGGACACTTGGTTCCTCCGAAGCAATGACAAAGCTCTCTTTCTTAGCTTCCATAAACTCCTCAGGACTTGGTTTACGTCCATTGACGTCCTCAAAGTGACGCACCCATTCTTCTCTAGTTGCCATAGCCGACTCCTTTATCTCTTTTTTCTTTATTTTATCATACTTTAATCTGGTCTTATGAAAATAAGGTCGGATATAAGAGAGAATTTTTTGAGACTACCTTAGGTGCTTAAGCGACAAGCCATCTCATGAAAAAAAAAATAGACGAAAGAAGAAAAGAAACTGGCCCCAAAAGTTAGATTTTTTCTGTCACACTTTTGAGGGCAGTTCAATATTAGTAAGACTAGTTTTTTATATTTAAATGTATAGCTATGTATCTAGTCTTTTTTAATCTCCAAACTAAGCTTATAAAAACTATAAAGGCTATAAGCAATTGCAATGATTCCCAAGAAACCAAAGTATACATTATCCTTTAAACTCTTCAGATAAATGCCAATTATTATAAAGAGAAAGGTATTGAATCAAATGACTAATCTTTTATTTTCTATCTTGCCTATTTTAAGT
>ENA-OQBJ01001042-OQBJ01001042.1-human-gut-metagenome-genome-assembly--contig:-NODE-1042-length-12115-cov-2.606523_pt1 | contig 12115 bp, 17 predicted proteins | sample MGYA00242743_ERZ504545 | MGnify/ENA primary metagenome ERZ504545 (study PRJEB26092, sample SAMD00036252) | human gut metagenome | host: Homo sapiens | study: EMG produced TPA metagenomics assembly of...
AGCCAGCTCGGCCAGATTGTTCGGCGAATTGTCGAGCAGCATGCCGTCCTCAACGCCCGGCATGTCGTCGATGGCAATCGTTGGCAGAAGGTCAGTTGTGCCGTATGCATCGGGCAGCGCATCGTCATCTGTCGGCAAGGCGCTGTCATCCGCTGTGATGGCGCCACCATCTCCGTCCACTTCAATCGCATCCACGGCTTCCGATGCCACCAGGATGGTCCCGCCGATCACAGCGCAGTTGCGCAGGCCGTGGCGGAACTTCTTGGCCGCTTCCGTATCCTCTGTACAGGCTGCCTTGACGCCATTGCAGACAGTTCCGGCCGCTGTGGCCGCTGCCTGTGCCATGCCTTTGGCACGGCGTACCTGCATCTCGGCAATCTTCTTGCCTGCTGCCTTGTAGTTGCCGTCTTTTGCCTGCTGACCGGCCCCGTAGTAATCGCACGCCTTGCGCGCCATGCAGCCCGTCACGCTCTTCGCGATGGTCCAGACGAGACTGGCTGCGCCGCCGATGACGCGGCCAGCTTGATACACCGTCTGACGGATCTCTTCCTGCCCTTCCTCACTCTCGCTGTAATAGCGGATGCGTTCCTGCAGTTCATCTGCGGTCTGCTGCAGCCGCTGTTCTACCGTCTTGGATGTTTCTTTCGGATTCTTTTCTCAGACATACAAAACTCCCCCCTATCATCTCTCTTTCCTTTATGATAGCAGGGGAAGTTTTCCAGCTTGTGTCAAAAAACATGTGAACTTCAGTCAAGAAAACGCCAGATACGATTCCGTCTCTGCTGCAGGCGGCGGATATCTCCCGTCATGTTTTCCAACACGCCCTGTACATCAGCCAGCGCATCATCGACCGCGTCGAAACGCTCCGTCATATCCTCATGCAGGTCATCGACCTTCTGGTTCACCTCATAAATTCCCTGCTCAAAGAGGTCGCGCAGCTCCGAGATGGCCTCCACCAGACGGTCGGCAACCGCCAGTGCATCGCGCTCACGCGCTTGCTCCAAGAGTTCCTGCTTCGGAAGCTCCAGTGATGCGTAATAGCGGTAGAACTCCGCCTTGCAGCGATGCTCTACCTCGTGCAGCTTATCCCGCTTTGCCTCGACATCCTGCAGCGCCCCACGGCCTTGCTCCGCCGGTGCAGCTGCCAGCTGGCTATAGGCGATGAGCGTCGTTGCCGCATCGTTGAGCAGCGGCATGTAGGCATCAGCCTCATCACAGGCGGCTGCGCCAAGGCCTGCGTTGAGCATGTCCTGGAAGAAGAGCCCGAAGGCGTACATGTCCTGATTCAAGGCGCGCAGCGTCTGGCGCTGTTGGTTGTTCCTGCGGCAGGCATCCTGCACTTCCTCACTGTAACGGATGACCTCCGACTGCCAGCGCAGAGCCTCCTCGTAATCGCTGCGGATCTTGCGGTCGGCTGCAAACGAAGCCACTGCGACCATCGGTGCGGCGACGACAGCACCGAGTACGGCAGCACCTCCCGCCATGCCGAGGCCTCCCGTCGCCAGAGAGCCGCCGCCTAAAGCCGCCAGCGTCGCATGGACATAGGCGGGCCCCGAGAGCGTCGCCAGAGCGGTTCCTGTGCTGGCCGTGCCCAAAAGCCGTCACGAGGCCGAGCGTCGCCGCACCAGTCGCCGTGCCCGCTGCCACCGCTCCGACCACATAGCCCAGCACTGCCAGAGATGCATCTCCTCTGGGAACGCCACGCCAGCCGCCTGGCTCTTCTGCAGACCCTGATGGTAATCCCGCTGCATGTACTCACAGAACCGCAGGTAGACGTAGAGCTGCGATCTCTCCAGCTGCTCGATGGCATCATTGAAGGAAGATGCCTCCTCTTCCAGCATCTTCTGTGAGACGGCCAGCCTGACTGGTACTCAGCCAGCAGCTTCTCGCCGTCCTCCTGGATGCGTTTCGTCTGCTTGCGCTGCCTGACGTCCTCCTGGATGTTCTCCTTGAGCGCTTCCGCGCCCTGCGCGGCCTTCTGCCCGACGAACTTCCCGCCAGCGATGCCCTGCTTCGCCGCTTTGCCTGCGACATCCGAGAAATTTTTCCAGCCAGTCGCCAAGTTGTCCTTGTTGAGATAATCCGTTATTTTCATCGACTCATCCCCATTCCATCGCGACTTCCCTCCTGCTTCAGAGAATCAGGCAGGAAGGATTTTCTTCCATCGGCTTGCCCGCCATCCAGGTCTTCGCCTCGCAGACAGCACACATCGGCACGATCAACAGCAGCCGCCGCTCGGAGTCCGCCGTGATTTCCAGGAGCTGTTCCCGCAATGCCTTGTACTCGTACTCCTTAAAATCCCCGACAAAGACGCTGTACTGCAGGCGGCGTGCGCGCCGCTCGAGTACCTTGACGACGCGCTGCCGGATACGCTGCTCCGCGATATCATAGCAGATCAGGTACTTCATACGGCGGAAGAGGCATTGCGGAAGAGCCCGTCGGCAAACTGGCGGACCCAGCTGCGGATCCACTCGCGCGGCGCGAGTCCTCGTACTCGCGGCAGGACCGCTGCATGTAGACCTCATAGTAGGAGATCCATCCTTCCCGCGCCTTCTCCGACAGGCGGCAGCCAAGCACATCGTCGTACGAGAAGTCCTCCGGATGGAACTGCCCGCGGTTGACCGCCTTCAGGACGAGCCGGTCGATGACGAGCTGGCGGAACGGCTCCATGAGGTCGTAGACGAGGCTGTCCTTGCGGCCGTTGTTGCTGTGCAGGAAGCCCATGCGCACATCGAGGCGCGCGCCGAGGATGGCCAGCCGCACTTCACGCTCCAGGAAAGCATAGCCATAGCTCAGCAACGCATTGACCGGATCCTCCGGCGGCCGGCGGTTGCGTCCGTCCCAGGCCCAGGCCTTGCTGTCAAAGATCAGCGGGAAAGCTTCGAAGTAGCGTCGCGACGCCATTCCCTCCAGGCCGCGCAGCACCTCGATATCCGCTGTCACCGTCACCTTTTTGCGGTACTTGCGCACTTCATCGGCCAGATAAGCAAGTTCGAGATCTTTCTTGCTCTTGGCATAGGAGCGCAGAAGCTCGATCTGGCGTCCATCTTCAGCCGCACGATCTCGCGCGTGAGCTCCACCTGGCGCTGCTCATCGCGGAACGTCTCATACTGGATGCGGCTTCGCTCCCACGAGAGATTCGAGCTGGCAAACTGCCCGAGCTGCCCGAGCAGTCGGCCGCGCCCATCCACATAGAAGATGCAGACACCGCGCGCCAAGAGCTCGTAGATGGCGGGCGTCGTGATCTCTGCCGCCTTGCCCTGGATGACGCACTCCACCTCATCCATCGGGATGCTCGCCTGCCGCTTTCCCTTCTTTTCCAGCAGGAATCGCCCGCCAAGCTGGCGCAGTTTCGTCTGCTCCGACAATAAATAGACCACACACATAGAAAGCCCTTCTTTCTGCCTGTCAAAATCCATCTTTGTCATCATTCTAGCAGAAAGAAGGGCTTCCCTCGTGTCAAAAAACTTGTGAACTCGCGCCGAATCAGCGCCATTCCATCCGAGTCTGGCCGAAGCCCTGTGCCGTCAGGCGGCCCGTGCCGGAAAAGACAGCGAACTGGGCGAGCATCAGGAAGAGGCGCTTCCTATCGTCGGGAAGCTCGTGCAGGGAGTAGGCAAAGATGCCGGCAAACGCCATGGTCCCGCGGTCGCGGCCGAAATAGATCCTGCGGCTCGTACCCTGCCATTCGAGCGGTGCCATGGCCATGGCGGCCTCACGAACGTCCTTACAATCTAGCTCCAGCGGCATCTCCATCTGCGCCCATTTGTCGGCCAGCGAGCCAAAGACGAGGTCCGGCAGCGGCAGCGGATAATCGCGGTCGTAATTGCGGAACGCCACCGGCGAGCGGAAGCGGAAGGCGATGCGCTGCACATCCGGCACCGACAGAGCACCTGCCACCAGCTCATTCTCATCCACGACGCCCGTATCGTAGCGGCCATCCGCGATGATTTCCTCCAGCCGCAATGCAGCATCGCCGACATGCAGGCAGGTGCCTATTGGCAGCGACAGCAGGAGCTGCAGCAAGCCCTCATGAAGCGCCGTCACGCGCCAGAAGTACGTATGCCCCTCCTTGACGCAGAACGGCAGCTCCTGTGGTCACGCCCGCGGCGCACCTCCATGCCGTACGCCTGCCCAGCCGACTCCAGCAGCAGCGACACCGTGAACGGCTTGTAGTCCAGCTCGTCGTGAAGGAACGTCGCCAACTCCGCCGAATGCTCCTGCAGTAGATGGAACATCAGCCGTGCATGAGACGCCCATGAAACTCGGCAGACGGGCAGGCGCCTCTGCCCGCAGCCGATACAGGATTGCACCGATCATCCGTTGTACACCTCATCGACACCAGGCAGGATGTCACGGTGGATAAAGCGTGGATCGACATCGCCTGTCTGGACATTGCCGCTCATCGACTTCACGCGCTGCGACCAACCATTTGCCGTATCAGCATGATTCCAGTCGAGCATCTCTGCCAGCTCGCGCATTGTCTGCTCCCAGCAGCGGCTCAAGCCGTTCTTGCCGATATATGCCTCAAATGCCTTGAGGTATTCACTGTCATCCGATTCTGGTGCCTGCTCAGCAAGAGTACCATCCGTGAACAGCGTCGTATAGAAATCTGCCGCATCGAGATGGAGCGTTGCTTCATCTTGACGCTGCCGAGGCCGAGTGATTTGCCCTGGCCAAGCTTATAGGCCGCCGTCTCACCCGCACCTGCCAGGTCAAAGACCGTCAAGAGTGCACCGAGTTCCAGTTCGCTGAGATTCTGGAAGCGCACCTTGGCGTGGAAATGGCTGCCGCGCTTGATTGGCGTGATCTTGCGCACGACATTCGTGAGCTTTGCTTCGTCTTCTGTCGCTTTCCAGTCCGACATCTTGTTGTGCCAGTACATCTTGTAGCCGCGAATCTTGACGCCCTCAGGAGCATCCCAGTGCTTGAGCTTGCGGCCATCCTGCTCCAGGTAGACTGATAGGAAGTCGGGTTCGGCTGCAGCAGCGGATGAGCCGTAGCCGTCTCCAGTTTCTCGATATTGCCCTCCGGCTCGCCATCCTCAAAGAACACGCGGCTTGCCCAGCGCTCCTTGTCGCCAAAGATTGCTGTTGCAAAGTCAATCGTATCCTGCTGCAGATTGGCAGGGATAGCATCCATGATGCCGTTCTCATACGGGATGCGGAAAGAGAGGCCGTGACCGAAAGCCGTGACCTCGCCATCGCGCTCCAGATAACCGCAAGGCACAATGGAAATGATATCGGCATCGAGTTTTGCACCAAGTTCTCTTGCCTTGTCGGCAGGCAGGTGCCTTTTTCATCCAGCAAATCCACACCGCGCCGATTCGTGTCTTCAACATAATCATTGAGGACCGCCTCCGGCACTGTGAGCCGATGATTCGTACTCCAATCCGCATCGTGCAGGCTGTAGTAGCGGATGAACTGCTTTCCAAGTTTCTTGCGCTGGAAATCCGGCACAGCATCGTATTCAGCCTGCGTACGCTTTAATTTCTTTTTATCCTGGTTACCTGTGATAATGTAGGCAATATCATTGCGCCAAACGACGGATGAAACGGGAGCCTTTGTCGGGACTTTTACACCAAAGGTATCTTCATATTCTCCAATCAGGATACGTCGGCCTGCATGTTGTGGCAAAAGGGGATAGACAAAATATTCCCCGCGTTTATTCTTTGCAAGAAATCCTGTCTTAGCATTTTTAGAGGGCTTTTTATTGTGCATACTCGTCATACGACTGCTATAAAGTTTATGAAGATCTTTCATCCAAGCGGGTGACCCATTCGGTGCCATCAGGCAGCGAAAATACACGTGGCGGTCATTGACATCCTCATCGCCGTGCCAGCTGCCACAGCTGACAATCTTCAGGAGGTTTTTGACCATACCGCGGATCGTGCTGCCTGGCAGGATGACACGTCCTGCCGGTGAGAATGGCTGCTCGCCATTGCCGCCGATGAACAGCGGGGTCAGCGTCTCCATGTCCAGGTCGATATGGCCGGACAGGTTCCCCTTCTTATTCAAGAATGCGCGAAATGCTTTATGACGACGCGCTTCATCATCCGACAGGAGATCCTTGCGGTACGCATCGAGGTCGGCCGGCAGGATCTTGTCGGGCAGCGGGATGAAATTATAAGCTGCAGTTGCACTCATGTCATGCATCTCCCTTCACATCTTGGTCTGCTGAAGCAATCTTCACGTAGCGGTAGTCCGTGTAGCCAGCTTGTGCTGTCTTCTCGTGGATACCGATGTAGTTGCGTGTCACCAGCCCGTAAAAGCGAGCTTTCTCTTCAGCCTCTGGCACTGTCAGTGAGAGTTTTCGGTCATCGTCACGAAGTGTCATCCAGCCGGACTCACATGCCTTGCACTCTCCCCAGAATCGTGAGCAGGCATCGACGTATTCCGTTGCTTCTCCCGCGCCATCTTCCACCAGGCGGCCACTGAGCTGATTCTTCTGTCGCGTCAGATGAAGCTCTTTCTCGTCATTAAAGATGCGGCATTCCAGCCAGAGCGAGGTTTTTGCCTCCTGGCCGTCAGCAAAGGCCAGTGTCCCCTGCTCCCATTTACCCCAGCGAATCGTATTGATTTGCCAGACCACAACAGTAGCATGTGCGAATCCTTCTGTCTGAAGGTAGTTCATGACTGCTTCTTCCTGCCGGGCGATGGAGACAGGCGTCACACGGCTGGTACCAGATTGTATCGTGAGCAATGTCTTCATTCTGCTGCCTCCTTTATCTTCTGCACAAGAGCCGTCACAAACTGCTGCAGTGCTTCAGCATTCTTTGCATCAATTTTCTTCTCATTACGGATTTCCCACTTCTCACCGTGATAGGATATCGTTGCGTGTACACCCTTGAGCGTGCCGCGGCCAATGCTCTTCTCACCGCCGATGGCCGTCCGGCCAAGCCAGAGATCCTTGAGGAGCAGCAGAACAAGCCCTGCCTCCCAAGACTCTGCCCCTTTTACGCCGAAGTGCAGGCGGACGACAGGCGCTTCGCGCTTCTTCTGCCAGATTGGCTTCGTCGTAAAAAGTGCCGTGTCGATTGTCCCACCTGTAAAGCGGTCAATGCGGTTGCGAGACTGTTCCTTAGCAATGACGCCCTGCGTGATGACCGCCTCGTCAACGAGGAAACGGCTGCGCCGCTTTGCTTCGTTCGGACGAAGCTTCATTGTCTCAGGCGATGGCCCATGGTGTATTCTACGAGTGCCTCTTCCCTGCCAAGCGGCCACGCCTCACTCGGAAGGGTGGCAGCGCCGAGTTGCTGCAGGATATAGGCAGAGCGATGGCGCAGGACACCCTTGAGGCTTGTCCCCGGGATAATGTAGCGCCCTCTGCTTGTCGGTTTTCATGACAGCGCTGATTGACGTATCACCTGAAGATTGCGCGTCGCGCGTTGCTTTATCGTAGTCGCGGACAATCAGCGAGTGCGCCAGAGCAAAGTCGGCGTCGATGACAAAGTCCTCTGCCGCATAGACGCGCTGCTCGGTGTTGCCCTCGTACTGCTCATGGCAGGAAGCGTCCTTGCGCTCCGGCGAGAGCCAGGCCAGGACATCCTTGGGCTGCCGGAAGTCGTATCGATTGACTGTCAGATTGCTCATATGCGCCCGACCAAATCCCTTCGTCGTGTGCGCACCGAGGTAGAAGCCGCCGAGCAGGCGGTCGCGGAGCCGTTCCAATGCAGCATCCAGATTCTCCTGCTCAGCAGCATGGATGCCGCGCAGCGTGATCTCGAGCTGCAAGATACCATGCGCTCCACTGTCGATTGCCTCGTAATCAAACTTATGATGCTCGACTGCGACGCCCGTCGCCCCGTCAATGCTGACGCCATCGCGCACGATGGTCTTAGCATTGCTGAGCTTGACATCGTAGATGGAGATGGCACTCTGCAGTTCAAGCGCTGCCTTGCTGTGGCAATCCTGCGGCGTGCCAAAGATCAGCGCGCCTGCATCCGGGTCATCGGCTTCGACAAAGGCGCGCAGGACACCGGCGAGCGATGTGCCAGGAATATAGGGGATACCTTCTTTGTTGCGCAGGACATGGATGTCCTTGTCATCCTCTCCCTCTGCTCCGCCGCCAGAGCCGATGAGCAATGGTGCATCGAGGACGAGCTCACCTTCCGCGACAATCTTCGCCGCTATGCTTTCCTGTTTCATTCTACATCTGCTCCTTTCCCTGCTCCGGCAGCAGCCTTGCGGCCATAGCGGAAGAATGCGTGCCAATAGGCATAGAAGAGTGCCTCCGAAGACTGGATATTGCCGAGCTTCGACTGGCCCCAGATCACCTTCATGGCCTTCTCCAACTGCAGTTCCTCAGCGAGCGACTGCCAGTCACGCTGGTTATAGGCATATCCGAGAGATTGGCCTCCGTCAGATACCACTTGAGCTTGCGGTCGCGCACCGCTACCTTCTGCAGACCCTTGGCGAACGGCGTCGAAGCATTGCCGAGCTCATACCCAATCGCCGATGCCAGATGGCTCTGTGCGTTCTTCTCACTTGAGCCGAGCAGCGCGTCGAGACGCGCAAAGAAATGCGTGCTGTTTTCCGGGAAATAGCATTTCGATGCCTGCACATCTTCCACAGCCCATACCTGTACCTGCGCAATGAAGTGCTTGCGGATGATGGCCTCAGCATGATGGCAGACCGTCGGATGTATTCCGTTCTGCTTTGCTGCAGGCACAGTTGCAGCGTCTTTCGCCATCCTGCGTTCTACGACCGACCAGATGCGCAGCTGGCCAAAGCCCTCTTCCGTGCGGCTGCCGACGCCCTCATAGAGGAGTTCCAGCAAGACAGCCTTATCCGCATCAGTCCAGCTACTATCCTTCTTGATACAGAAAACCGAACCAGCCGCAAGAGCCTGTACGCGTGGGCGTTTCATGCCCCAGGCACCAACAAAGTTCTCCACTGGCTCCGGCTTTGCGACAAGTTTCTGCGAACCAAGTTCGACAGAGAATCCCCCTCCGTCCGCTCATTCAAGATCTCTGCTACAGTGCCAAGAACGGCAGCTGCATCGTCAGCAATATTGTCTTCGGGGATAAGCGGCGTCTCAAGGCGCAGACAGACCGTATTCCCCGTGGATTCAAACGATTCTTGTGGGATATCCTCAATATCGCTGAGGCGCATGGCACAGTGACCATACTGCGTGAAACGCGAACGCCCCACATAGCCAGACCACTCTGATGCACCAAGGCCAGCGCGAAGTTTCTGGAGATCATCTGCTTCACCATAGATAACGCCAGCAAAAGACTGCCCGGCATCAATGGCCTCATAGTTGTAGATGCCGCCTGCCATCGAGCGCCCGGCCAGACGCTCCTTGCCATCGTGATTTTTCAGGTCACTACGGCTCATGTGCAGGTTAATGGTCTTGCGCACATCCACCGAAGCAAGCTCCGCTCCATGTGCCACGCCGAATCCCTTCATGGACTTGAATCCAGGCCGTCCTTCCTGCTGCATCAGGTCGAGCAGTTCTTTGCCATTCTTGCTCTTCTGCATCGAGAACGGCAGGACAAACGCGCGCGTTCCATCTGCCGCCAGCGGATAAGCTGCCACGAAGCGCAACTTGTCAAAGAACAGAGAAAGGAAGGCTTCATCCTCTTCCGCGTGTACGCCGAGTTCCCGCTGTTGGATGTAGCGGCTGGCGAGGATGCCGCGCACGATGGGGCCGCTGAAATACGAATGAGATGCCGTCATCACTGTCGCATTGCTCATGGCGGAAAGGACGACAGGTGACAGCGTGCGAATGGTCATCGTGATCTGTTTCATTCTTACAAGCTCCTTTCTGCCGCAGTGAGTATCTCACGCAGGATAGGTCTCAGGAGATCCTTGCCATCCTGCTCCATCGTGCAGGCAATGCGTCCAAAACCGCGCGTGCGCTTGAGCCCCGACTGGCTCAGATTGCGCAGGGCCAGCGCGAGGATTTCCAGTGTACGGCGATTGCCATTCTTCACACAACACTGTCCCTCAAAAGAGAGTCCCTCATCCACGACGCGCATATTGTGCAGCGACGTATCCGCGGCTGTGCCCGTCTCCCTATCGATTTTCGTCTGATAGCGCAAGCTCGTGTACTGTTCGAGTACATCCGTTGCCTGAAACAAGGCAGGGAATTCTCCCTGCAGATATTGCCAGGCTTCGTGCATCTGCTCATAATCCTCCAGATAGAGATTGGAGACGATGAGCTGTTTTTCCCCGACACAGCCGTGCTGGAACAGTGTATCAATCTCTTTCTTGTCCAGCAAGTCCAACCCTGCCAGCTCTGATATCTCAGCGACCTCCAAAGCACTCTCATAGAGCAGCCCCTTGAAGCGCTTGGCTGGGAAATACGGCAGGCCTGTATCATCGTGGATGACCTCTGCATCAACATTGACATCCGCCTGCCCAGAACCAAGATGCATCGGCGATAAGGACTGTACGCGGATTGTGATTGGTGCAGTAAAGTCAATATTCCGTGTCTTTATTGATGCCTTATAAATAAGCGACAGCGGAGCGATATTGTCCTCACGCTTCCAGACAGGAGCAACCTTTGCAAGAGTGCCAGTCGCTTTCTTGGCCGAAGCTTGAGCAGGTTGCTGGATGACCTCCTGCTTCTGAGGTTGATTCTGCAGCTGCTTTTCACGGTTCTTCTTGGCAGCATTCTTGCCGAACTGTTGTCTTTTCTCCAATTCCGCCTGGCGTCTCATGGCGGCTGTATTCTTTTTCTTTTTTGCCATGCTCATTCCGCTCCTTTCTCGGCTGGGATGTAGTCGAGAAGCTCAATGACATCGATGTACGGCGTGCGACCTGATGCCAGAGTGACTCCTCATATGGCTTCCAGGCCTCGACCTGCGGCAGGCGCATCGCCTCGCCCGACTGTCCCAGATAGCGGAGCTGCGCGAGGAATTCGCGCTGTTCGTGCGCACCTCTTGCGAGTACGCGGCGCAATTCTTTGATTTTGTTGCGCGGCATGCGATGGCTGCCAGAACGCATCTCGCGAACACCGCAAAGCAATGCTGCCAGGCTGTCAGCCTGCCCATCTCCCACATCGACACGATAGGTCCAAAATGGAGATTGCCGAGAACGCCGCCGTATTCTTCCGCACGAATCTGCTCCAGCGTCGGAGCCTGCTCACCGTGCAGCATAGCGAAATCGAGCCAGCAAGAGTCACAGTCCCTTTTCTCCTGAAGAACACGCATGCGCTTCTTTGCCGCATCACAGAGCTGCTCCGCCATCTCATAGCCGCGGAAGAACGGATACGAAGATGGCAGAATCGCGATGCCAGCGCAGCTGGCAATACCATCGCAGCCTGGGATGTGTTTTTCCATCAGCGCCTCCATGAGGAACTTCGCATACGGTATCGCGACCTTGGCCGCACAGACAAAGGTCATATCATCGCCGCCGAGTACGAGCGGGCGCACCGGCAGGAATCGCTTCCCGTCTTTCATGTGCAATGTCAGATAACTGCTGTACGTATCGTATTCCTGCTCGACTTTCTCGAGCAGCTCCGTAAAGGCGGAAATCGTCGCCTGACGGATGGACAGCGACATATTCTTGCGCTTCGTCAAGGTGTCACAATCCGCAAACTTTTGACCCATGTTGTTGCCATCGATGTGGACAATCGCAATGTAATCCTCCGTCTCGCGCTGGCCAAGTTCGCCAATCTCCATCGGGAAGGCAAAGCCAGCCAAGAACGATGCAGCCTTATCGGTCGGCAGCACGCTCTTGAGCTTGCGCCAGAGTTCCGCCTCTGCAGGTGCTTCATGTCCATCCGACTTACGGTCTGCCAGCAGCTTCGCCTCGACCTCCGCCGAGAAGAAGCGTTTCTCATCGCGGTCATAAGAGATTGCCGCTTCACCGTTGACTTCACAGCTCAGCGTCAAGCCCGTATATGGCACATTGACGAGCGGGAATACCGTGTTCTGCTCATCCTTGAGCTGATGCACCAGAGCCGTCAAATCGTGTGGCGATGTCATCCTGCCCGCAGCGTCCAATGAAAGTATCCCGATGGCTGCGCCCGTCCGCAAGCCAGGATATGCTGCCAGTAAATGCCTGGTGAAGCGGCAACGATATCACGCAGCGTATCTTCCGTCTCATCCGGGCGAAAGAGGATCAGCGCATTGCCGCCGCCGATATAGCCGACACGAGCCCGCGTC
>ENA-OQBJ01001043-OQBJ01001043.1-human-gut-metagenome-genome-assembly--contig:-NODE-1043-length-12111-cov-1.504589_pt1 | contig 12111 bp, 12 predicted proteins | sample MGYA00242743_ERZ504545 | MGnify/ENA primary metagenome ERZ504545 (study PRJEB26092, sample SAMD00036252) | human gut metagenome | host: Homo sapiens | study: EMG produced TPA metagenomics assembly of...
CTGCTTCGCACGGTACACCCATTGAATGTTCATGAGATCCATCTTGATTCCCACATCTCTTGAAAAACGCTCTCTGGATTTTCCGGAGAATACTTTTCTTCCCCGCCTCCAGTAATTAGTAAAATAGTAAAGCTCCAGTGCCTGATCGTAGTCAAATAATGTCGCTGCCCCGGAATCCCGAATTGGTTTTAATGCTTCATAATACTCACTGCCCCGTAAGTTATCCACAAGTTCGTCGATATTTGTGGAAGTTATCAACTTATCAATAGAAAGTTTTGAGTATTTATCAAAAAATTCCTTCTTATAATCCAGGTCATAAGGCTTGTCATAATGGTTAAATACGATTCTCAGACAATAGTTGATCACACTGACTTCATACTTCTTCCAGTAAATCTTCAGAAATTTCTTCTGGTCGATTCCCGCAAACCGGAAGATTCTTGTGTAATCATTATACAGAGACTGATACAACATCTTCTCAATATCACCTCGATGAAGATGCGCCAGTTCCAACTGATCCATATAGACTGCGTAGGCCGGTTTCGTCTTCAGAAATTCCACCACCTGCACAACATCCGTAAAACCGGAAATAGTCTCATAGTCAGCCTGTGTAAGAAGCTTTGCCTGCATTGCGCGGATCTTCGTCGTAAGTCCGCTGTATGCCATCACATTGCCCATTGTTCTCTTCCTCGCTATATTTCTTTTTGAAATGTCTGAAATTCTGATACCTGTGGTTTACTCCTCGCTTCACGCTCCCACTGGCATCTTATATTACACTTCTATTATATGACGCAAAATACCTTCTGCATAAACTGCATGAGCCGTCTCATATTCCTTTTCCAATGTCTGAACTGCCTCGTGATTCTTCTCACGCTGACTCTTCAGGAGTTCATCGACCTGCCGCTTTCCATCTTCCCGGATTCTGGTAAGTTCTGCCTGCGTCTTCTCATCCAGTTCTTTATCAAACTGATCTCTCTGCGCCTGAATCTCCTGCTCAACCTGACTCTTATCTTCTTCTGCCTTCGCCACAATACTGCGCGCAGTGTTCTCAATATCATCCAGTCTTTCAATCACAGATTTCATAAGCCGCCCCCTTCTTGTTATCTGTCTGACCAAAGCCACATATCATCACAGAACTCTCTAAAAAACTCGCACTTTTTTAATGATTTCTCAAAAAATATACTGAAATTCTAACAGTTTTCTATAATACGAAATATTTTAGAAAATAGCCCTAAATCAGAACGTTTATACTTAACTATAGTCTCTAAATTGCACAATTGTCAAGTAAGTTGTGCCGATTTTTGTGTAATTTTTATACATATCCACCAAAGCGTATGGATATTTCATTAGTAAAAATCACAAGACTATTTTTGTATATACTAAGCGGTTCGATTCATGTTGTATAACCGCAAGATACTCACCTCTGCAATCCTGCCGGAGGCTATATTAACTGTGCTCGCCAGTTCTTCCTGTCCCAAAATTATTTACACAATTTTCTCACTTCTTCCACTGTCTTCTGTGCAATTGACGCAATCTGTTCTTCCGAAATCCCTGCCTTCCACATGGAACGAATCATTTCACTCTTACCTTCTTCTCTTCCAATCCGTTCGCCTTCTTCTCTTCCAATCCGCGTCGCATAATGGAGCTGTGCATACTTATCCCTTTTATACTTCAATCTCGTCTCATACTCCAGACGCTTCTTCTCGTCCGCACTGAGTCTGTCCAGTTCTTCATACGCTTCTCCAAAATACTCGTCCTGCTTTGCCATCTCTTTTAACTCCTTCCGGCTCTTGGCATTGAGAAATCGCATCCACCTTATGATTCCTTCTTCGTTCTGATCTTCCGGTGGTAACTTCCCCAATTCCAACACATGAATCTCCATGATATCTGTATAAATCTCTCCCGTTTTTGTATCGCAAAATGTAATTTTTCGATAGTACCTGTTATCCTCCGGGAAATGTACAAAATCCAGAATACTGACATGAATGCATTTCTGAATTTTGTCATAATCATCACCTTTATGAATCTGATCTGTGACCATCTTGCTTAAATAAAACACAATCCGTTTTTTCCAAAAATCAAATTCTGCCACCTGCATCTCAAAGTCTATCTGCGTGCCATCATGCATTTCAACTCGAACATCCAAAATTCCATATTTATCGTCTTCGTACTCTTTTCTGAGTATGGTCGGCAACAGTCTAGTCTCCTTGATTTCTTCTGGTCTTACTCCCAACAATGCTGCAATAATTCCTTTTCGCACCTTTTCATTTCTCATCAGTTCTTTGAAACAAAAATCTACGGTCGGAAGCATGATAAACTCGTCATCTGTACGGTTCTTTTGTACTTTAGTTCCTGTTCTTTTTGACATATACTCTCCTCTCCGACAACTGTCTACAGTCTGAGAAAAGATTATCTATAGATATTTTACCATATATTAATAGTATATTCCAGTTGGAAATGCTAATCTTCAAATAACATCCTGTGCCGCACCAGGTTCCCTTCCCAGCCTATATTCACTTGTCACACGTTCATCACTTTGGAATAACACCCGATACTCTGAGCCTCCGAAATGAATGAAATTAAATAGATACCTTTTGCAGATAACAAGAATCGCCATCTGCGTGACGTTAGAATAACACATATATGATAGTTTTGCAATAAATAAATCTGCAACTTCGCACTCTATGAAGAGCTTCAAGCATAATTAAATTCAACCATCACACTCTCTTCTTCCCTTCCTCTTCCCAATAACATCGCACATAACAAAATCCAGCCAACTGTTACTCAGATAATTGAGGAATTTGCAACATTTTGCGAGCATCATTAATCTGTAAGTGCACTGTCTGAGCCGCCCTTTGGCGAGTTTGCACGCACAGATTTAATAGATAGCGCAGCAAAATTTGTAAAAATTCATCATATCTGATGACAGCTGGCTGGATTATTATATTATATCGAATTATTTAACACATTTTTACTGAGTTCTCAGCTCTGCTCCCATCTTCTTCTGCAGCTTCTTCATAACCTGATTTGCTACATTTTCAATCTCCTGGGAAGTCAGTGTCTTCTCATTAGATCCGATGGTCAGTCTGATTGTCACAGATTTCTTGCCCTGTGGGATTTGTTTTCCACGGTACTCATCTACGAAATCTGCTTTCTTAAGGAACTCGCTGGCTTTCTTCTTGCAAGAATTGCCTCATGCATATCACTCCATACTGCATTGGAGTCAAAGAGCATGGAAATGTCATATTCGTTCTCCGGATATGCTGCAAGGTGAGTGAATTTATTGGTTCTGGAAATGAGTGGTTTCAGTTTCAGAACATCTAATTCAAAGAGCATTACGGACAAGTTCTTGATTCCGCAGTCCATAGATGCCTTCTTAGCCAGAAGTCCCATATCACCAATCTTCTCGTCTCCACGATAAATGTTGAGCCATACTACATTGTCAGCCCATACTGGTTTCTCTTCTTTTCTGAACTCAAATGCTTCCTGATGTGTATAACGTGGCATATACTCCAGAACACCTTTTGCTTCCTGGAAGAGTTCTTTCACATCTTTCACACTGCTTGCAAATGCTCCGGCAATGTGGCGGCGCTGCTCTGGCAGTAACTCAGACTTGTCGTATGGTGAAGTATAGTTCGCATCATGGAATACCTGAGCTTCCTCAAAGATTGAGAAATCATTGAAGTAACGCTCATTCTTTGCAACTGCCTCGCAAATGTTCGGAAGCAGAGAAGCACGCAGGTAACTGAGATCCGGTGCCGGTGGTGTTGAAAGACGAAGCATTCCTTCTGTCGTCTGCATAATTGCATTCAGATATACATCATTTACCCAAGGATATGTGTAGATTTCCTGCATTCCACAACGAATTGCAAGGAACTCTTTCATATTTCTTACAAGATCCTGATCTTTCTGATTGATTGCACTGTCAAATGTTGTTGTAAATGATGTTGGCTCGAAATTGTCATATCCATACATTCTGGCAACTTCTTCCATTACATCATCTTTAATGGAAATGTCACCTGTAGAACGCCATGTCGGAGCGATAACGTGCATGTCCTTCCCATTGATCTGTACATCAAATCCAAGTTTCTCAAGCTTGCCCTGGATCTCATCATTTGTCAGATGCTTTCCAAGTCTCTTCTCAAGCCATACAAGGTTTACATCAATCTCAGCTCTCTTGAGTTTCTTTACATATTTATCACAGTAACCTGTCACTTTTAACTCTGGATACAGCTCTTTGAAATACTGCATGGAAAGTGCAAGTGCCTGGTCACATCTCTCAGGATCGATAGCTTTTTCATATCTTGAAGAAGCTTCTGTACGGTTATCATAACGAAGTGCAGTTCTTCTGATTCCTGCTGCCTCGAAGTTTGCGACCTCAAGAATGACACGCTCTGTCTTAGGCAGGATAGAATCCTTTGCTCCACCCATAACACCGGCCAGTGCAACAGGTCCCTCGGAATCTGTAATTACAAGGTCATCTGTACAAAGAGAAAGCTCTTTGTCGTTCAGAAGAAGTAACTTCTCATTTTTCTGCTGCATGTCTTACAACGATGTGATCAGAAATGTTATCTGCGTCAAATGCATGTGTCGGGTTACCAGTTGCGAGCATCACATAGTTTGTAATGTCAACCAATGCATTGATTGGACGCATACCAACCTTCCAAATTCTATTCTGCATCTGGTATGGCGCCTCTTTTACATTTACACCAGACATTTCTACTCCGATATATCTTGGACATCTGTCTGGATCATCGATTTCTACGTTGAAATCAGACTGTACATCTGTCTCAAATGGCTTGATCTCAGCTAATGGCAGATTGTATAATGCTGCGATTTCGCGGGCGATACCATAGTGTCCCCACAGATCCGGTCTGTTTGTCATTGATTTATTATCAATCTCAAGAAGAACATCATTCAGATCCAATGCATCTGCCAGAGTTGTTCCTGCCGGTACGTCAAATCGGACAGGTCAAGAATCTCTGCTTCCTGAGATGCCGGGAAGAGATCTCCCAGTCCGATCTCATCAGATGCACAGATCATTCCGTAGGAAGCCACGCCGCGAAGTTTAGACTTCTTGATCTCAACAGGCTCTCCCTCTCCATGCCAGCGGACAATTGCTCCGGCAGGATACGGCAACGCGCATACCTTTTTCCAGATTGATACCACCGCAGACGATGTCTTTGATTTCACCGTCACCGATGTCTACTTTGCAGACACGAAGTTTGTCTGCATTTGGATGTGGCTCGATATCCTCGATCACACCTACTACCATATGGTCAAAACGGTCTGCCAGGTACTCGACGTCCTCAACCTCAACAGTATCCATAGTCAGATCATATGCAAGCTGTTTCATATCCATATCTTCAGGGATATTTACAAAATCTTTAATCCATGATAATGATAATTTCATCTTTATTCTCCTCCGCTTATCTGAACTGTCTCAGGAATCTTAAATCGCCACTGTGGAACAATCTTACGTCATCCACGCCGTAACGCATCATGACCAGTCTGTCCAGACCAATGTTTACATAGAAACCTGTGTACTCATCCGGATCCAGTCCTGCTGCACGAAGTACATTTGGATGTGGTGATCCACCCGGCATAACCTCGATCCAGCCCACATGTTTACATACGCTGCAGCCTTTTCCGCCGCACACCTGACACTCCATGTCGATCTCAAATCCTGGCTCTACAAATGGGAAGAAACCGGAACGCATTCTTACCGGAACGTCTCTTCCGAATACTTTACTTAAAATGCTCTGGATCATAACTTTTCCGTCTGTGAACTTGATATCCTTATCCACGATCAGAGCCTCATACTGGAAAAATGCTCTCTCATGATGTGAATCTGTTGTCTCGTTACGATATACACGTCCCGGATATACAAAACGATACGGCGGTTTATGTGTCTGCATGTAACGGACACTTCCTCCTGTCAAATGTGGTCTCAGGCAAAGCTTTTCATTTGTGCTTCCACTGTCATGACCCTCCAGCCAGTATGTGTCCATACTCTCTCTTGCCGGATGATTCGGAGGGAAGTTCAGTTTATCAAATGCATATAACTCACTTGTGATGTCGTCCTCCTGGAAAATCTCAAATCCCATAGAACGGAATGCATCGTTCAGGTCATAGCACATCTGTGTGATCGGATGAAGTCCTCCGTTCGGCGGCAGGATTCCCGGTACAGAACAATCAAAGTCCGGTGAAACCTCAGAAGCTTTCAGCTTCAGCTCTGTTCTCTTAGAGTTGATCAGCTCCGTCACCTGATTCTTAGCCTGGTTGAGCACCTTTCCCATCTCCGGGCGAAGCGCTGCGTCAAGCTTCGGCATCTCCTTCATTAACATACTTAACGCACCCTGTTTTCCAACATATGCATTCTTCACATTCTGCAGTTCATTTTCATTTGCTGCTTCAGAAATCTTAGTTTCCACTTCTGATAAAATACTGTTGATTTTATCTTTCATTCTAATTCCCCTTTCTACTACTTTAAGTTCAGCGTCTCTTTTTATTTTAAGTTACTGTTCAGAGCTAACTTTCAAAATATTCCATATTTTGAAATTATGCTTAACTTTGGACGTAAACATTTTATTGAAAATAAAAAAAGCACCGCCACTTGTGATTAACAAGGGACGATGTTACTCGCGGTACCACCCTATTTCAGAGTCCTTATAACTCTGCACTCTTTTATGTGTATTCGATCTGCTACACGAACATCCAACTTAGCGCATCTGCCAGGCAAATGCTTTTCATCAGAAGACTCCCATACTGAAATTTCCAAAAGGTTCGCGTGAAATGCTCTCAGCCGGTGACACTTCATCTCTGCTTCACTACATCTTCTGTACTTACATATGTTCATTGTCTATAATCAAAAATATTATTGCATAAATACATACATTTGTCAACGACGTGATTTTCTTGACAGTTTTGAAAAATTTCCTTTACCTTTCAAAACTGGAAGGCTGACTTCAAAAAGTAAATTCCAGTGCAAGAGTAAATTCCATCGTGATTTAAATTTTGTTGATTTAACGAGAGATTTTTGAACTAAATCTCTCGTTTTCTGCTATAATTAATGCAACTTATCGAAATTTTCTCGATTTCAAGGTATGCTAAATAGGCTACTGGAATTCGGTGTGCTAGACTAAATTCCACCAGCCACATCTTAAAAATGTGAAAAGTTTACATCCAGTCTGACAGCAGATTTCGATTAGTTTTATTAACGGTTAAAGCGTATCAGCTTATTTAAACTAATAACAGACTTAATTTTATACCGTCAGAAAATTATAATGAAACTTAGAAAACAACTCAAAATCCCCGAAAGGAGCCGATACCCATGAAAAAATCCGCTGACAAACTGGCAATTGCATATGTAATTATATTATCTCTGATTCCGGTACTTGCTCTTCCGAATCTTATATTCCAGAGCCATGTACTCGATGCGATTCCATATGATGCCTCCGCTCTCACTACGGAATTAGGATTTTTTCTGTCAAACCTGCCTGCTATTATTTACATTATGGTGCTTTATATTCTTGGAATCCTAAATATCTGGAAATCTTTTTCTTCCTATGAGGAAGGTGATTCCACTGCTCTTATAAACCGCATGCTCATACATAAGTACGGGCTTGTTGCGTTTTTCCTATACAACTTTATTCTGCTGTTCACCCTATATTTTTTCGCAGGTGCAGCACTGACATTCATGACCGGAGGTCTGATTATACCACTTATGCTCCCAATCATGAGTGTTATGATATTTTTCACTGTCATCGGATTCTGGCTCACAATCCTTCCGGGCTCATTTTACGCCCTGCAGGTAATCCGCATGACTTATAAAGCCGGAAAAATCAGCCTCGGAACGGCCATCCTGCATGGTATCCTGCAGTTCTTCTTCCTGGCAGATGTCTTAAGCGCCATGTACCTTGCAGCCATAAAATGGAAGCGCGCAAAGAAAAGCTCTATCGTAGTCGGAATTGTATATATTGTATGTGCAATTGGAACCGTTGTACTGGCAGTAGCAACCATTAAAGAATTTCAGGGGCTATAAGCTCCCTGGCCTGCTCCTCATTCTTTGCTTCTACAAAGACATCGACACCGTAAAGTCCAAATCCCGCCGTACTATACACGGAAACTCCGTCTCCCGATTCCTGAGAAAATACAGCGATTCCGCTCTCTTTTGACATTTCCGCATTTTTTATTTTGCAGTTTTACCACGTTTCCGCATTTTTTATACAAATAATTAACTCACTCTTGATTCCATTTAGTTCAATCACATTGTCCGCCTTCGGTGTATCAAACCGCTCTGCCTCTGCCCAGCCTTCTCATAGGAAATGCTTGTTCCGATACCTTTTGCAACAGCCTGGAAAACCACCTTTTCTGGAATATGTATTTTAGATGTCGCAGACACCTGATTAATTGCAATCTCGCCGTTCAGTGAATCACACATAATCTCCATATCAAGATTACAGTCAACCTCCACCGAACCGACAACATTTTCTAGAATCAAATTCGTTGTCTTCACACCAAGTTCTATATTTTCACATTCTATGGAACGGATTTCTACCCTTTCCGCATGAGCTTCACACTCAATCTTATCCACATACTGCACCGGAATCTGCACGAAAATATCAATTTCACTCTTTGCCATTGCTTCCGTGGTACCATTCTTCCGTTTTACATCTACATCAATCCGTTTCCGGATATCATCAATCTTTACCTTAAAATCATTCTGAAGCGTTGAAAATGTATTGGAACCCAGACGAACCTGAATTTTCTCGCCCTCATATCCAACCAGAACAAGCTGCTTCGCCCCTCCTAGCTTCATATCATAACGCTTCGATTCATCAACATCATACTCCGTAACACTCTCATACAAGTACTCTGTCTCCGGTAGCTTTTTTGAACCGCTTTCATTTGAAAGTAAATCGTCTATGGAAATGTTAAACAGAGTAGAAATCGCCATTATATTTTCAATATCCGGAATCCCACTCCCGTCTCCCATTTGTAACCGCCTGTCTCGATACCCCAACTTCTCCGCCAGCTGCTCCTGTGACATACCAGCCTGCTTGCGAAGCATCTTCAAATTTTCTGCAAAAGTCATATCCACAATCTCCTTGTCTTTTTTAGACTCGCAGGGAATCCACAATCCCCAAATGTCCTATAACATAACACAGTATAAAAAACTGCACTTTCCATCACAAGCACACAAAGATGTCATCAAAACATTTTTCTGCTACTTTGCGTAGCATTTCTCTTGTTTCCCTATTTTACCACATCCACACAAAAAAGTACAGCCCACTGTTTCTCAGATGATTGATGTAATTTCCAGCATTTTGCGAGCATCATTAAATCTGGAAGTGCGCTGTCTGAGCCGTTCCTCAGGCGAGTTTGCACGTACAGATTTTAATAGATAGCGCAGCAAAATCTGCGAAATTCATCACATCTGAAAACAATGAACTGTACTTCTTTTTATTGTATCTACATGATGCCCACGGATTGCTCCGTGCTTTGCACTCCCACAACCCTGGCATCATTATATCCTCGTATTCTTCTCCCTTGACACTTTCAACCGGTTCATGCTCTTGCCAGGGATGCTTTTGTGTGATAGTACTCCTGGATACTCTGCTTCTGACGAAGTTTTTCTTCCATGACTTCACGCCGTTCTTCTGCTTCTTCTGGCGTCAATTTCTTCCGGTTTTTCAGCGGTCTGTACCAGCATGGTGACACGGTTATTAACAACCTCAAGAAATCCGGTTCCAACGGCAAGTGTCTCCCACGTTCCGTCTTCCATCTGCATCTTTGCCTCACCGACTTCGATTGCGATGACCATGTTCTCATGATCTGCCAGAATTCCCATCTGACCGCCGTCGGCTGCAGGTACGATCACCTTCTGACATCGTCCGTTATATGCCACGCGGTCACTGGCTATGACTTTCAACCAAAATGTTTTCATAGTTTACGCACCTCTTACTCTCCGTCTTTCAGTGTCTTTGCTTTCTCGATAACTTCGTCGATCGTTCCAACATTGAAGAAGGCTGCCTCTGGATATTCATCCATTTCTCCGTCGATGATCATTTTGAATCCACGGATTGTCTCTTTCAGTGGTACATATTTTCCAGGAATTCCTGTAAATGTCTCAGCTACGAAGAATGGCTGTGACAGGAATTTCTGAATCTTTCTTGCTCTCATAACCGTCGCTTTATCTTCATCGGACAGCTCTTCCATACCAAGAATAGCGATGATGTCCTGAAGTTCTTTGTACTTCTGAAGAATCTCTGTCACCTGGTTGGCTACTTTATAATGCTCTTCACCTACGATGTCTGCCTCCAGGATACGTGAGTTAGACTCCAACGGATCCACAGCCGGATAAATTCCCTGCTCAACGACCTTACGTGAAAGTACGGTTGTTGCATCCAGATGTGCAAATGTTGTTGCCGGTGCAGGGTCTGTTAAGTCGTCGGCCGGTACATAGACTGCCTGAACGGATGTGACAGAACCATTCTTTGTAGAAGCAATACGCTCCTGTAATTCACCCATTTCCGTTGCCAGTGTCGGCTGATAACCTACGGCTGATGGCATACGTCCAAGCAGGGCGGAAACTTCAGATCCAGCCTGTGTGAATCGGAAAATGTTATCAATAAAGAGCAACACGTTCTGATGTTCTTTGTCACGGAAATACTCAGCCATTGTAAGTCCTGTCTCAGCGACACGCATACGAGCTCCAGGCGGCTCGTTCATCTGACCAAATACCAAAGCTGTCTTCTCAAGTACGCCAGACGCTTTCATCTCTGTCCAGAGGTCATTTCCTTCACGGGAACGCTCTCCGACACCTGTAAAGATAGAATATCCACCATGCTCTGTTGCTACATTTCGGATCAGCTCCTGAATCAGTACAGTCTTACCAACTCCGGCTCCTCCGAACAGACCAATCTTACCACCTTTTGCATATGGTGCAAGAAGGTCGATGACCTTGATACCTGTCTCAAGAATCTCAACAGCAGGACTCTGCTCTTCAAATGTAGGCGCCTGTCTGTGGATTTCCCAGCGCTCTGCATCTTTCTCTATTTCTTTTCCATCATCGATGGTCTGACCAAGCACATTGAACAGACGTCCAAGTGTCTGATCTCCAACTGGAACTTTGATACCGCTTCCAGTTGCACGGACTTCCATATCTTTGTGAAGTCCTTCACTTGCAGCCAGCATCAGACAACGTACTTCGCTGTTTCCCAGATGCTGTGCAACTTCCATAATACAAGTCTTGTCTCCGTTATCTACCTCAAGGGCATCTTTGATATTCGGAAGCTCTCCGTCTTCAAATAAAACATCGACAACAGGACCCATGACCTGTACAATTCGTCCTTTATTCATATCTGTTCTCACTTCCTTTTCCGTTTCTGTGCCTTCGCACCTGCGCATACCTCTGTGATCTCCTGCGTAATGGCTGCCTGTCTTGCCCGGTTATAAGCAATAGACAAATCTTTGATAATTGCCTCGGCACTGTCTGTCGCTGACTTCATAGCCGTCATTCTAGCATTATGCTCACTTGCATACGCCTCGACCAAACAACCGTAAATCATTCCGGTTACATAATTCGGTACGATATTGTCCATGACGCTCTCGACAGACGGATATAACTGAATCGCCTCACGCCTTAAGTTCGCCGGAATGCTGTCCTCTCCGAATGCACTTCTCTCAAGCGGAAGCAGCTTTACAGTCTCCACCTCAGATACCATAGAATTCTCCATTCGCGTATAGACAACATACACTTCGTCCAGCTCGCCATTATTAAACTGCTCCATCAATGTCTCAGAAATAATTCTGGCTCTGCTCAGGTTCGGTTTCTGCACAGTATATTGGAAATTTTGTTCAATCTCATGTCCCTGACTTACAAAATAATGTCTTCCAAGCTCACCTACAACAAACAATTTGTGGTGTCCCGGCATTTTCATGATTTCCTCTTCTGCTTTTTCTACCACCATATCCGTCCAGATCTTTTGGGGAATTTGATATCATTTCATCATCTTCTCCCGCAGTCAGGTCTGAACCGCAACCTTTTCGTCCAGCTCGTCAAAGCCGACTATGGTCTTTACTGTATCATCATTTTCAGCTGCATATAAA